>Ga0208162_1000263_pt1 | contig 30809 bp, 47 predicted proteins | sample CB_VirMetaG_4_FD_184539 | JGI IMG/M metagenome (GOLD analysis project Ga0208162, IMG submission 184539) | Freshwater to marine saline gradient viral communities from Chesapeake Bay - CB_1508_1M Viral MetaG (SPAdes) (version 4) | ecosystem: Environmental > Aquatic > Marine > Coastal | place: USA... | reverse complement strand
TCTTCTTCTTTTTCTTGTTCTTGTTCTTGTTCTTGTTCTTGTTGTGATGGAGTATGTATACCCTTTATATACTCTATCAATACTCTATCCTTAACATCGTCAAGCTCTGATTTTATGCAACTTAAGACCTTTGGAGAAGTTGAGTTGTTATACTTCACCCAATTTTTGATTGCAATCTCCTTAGTCGTTTCATTATACAATACCTTACCAGTATTTATAAAGTATTTAAGGAGTTTAGATACTCTATCTATACTGTATCCCAAATCAAAAGCCATTTGCTTTTTACTAATCTCATAGATACCGCATTGTTTAGTTCTCTCATTAGTCAGTAGATACAAATAAAAAAGACGTTGATCGTTATCTAAATCTTGTATAAAAGTATCTGACCAGAATGATGTATGTATTTTTCTAAATATTGCCATAATCAAAAACCTTCATTACTCACACAATAATTTGTTTCATTATGAAACTTAATGCCATCGGCTTCGTAAGTATATGTATAATAAGTTAAATAAAAACTATCCGCTGTAATGAGTTCAGGTAAAAAACAAAAAGGGCTTTTCTTATCCATTTTTTTACCGATTAAAACAATTTCTATATTATAAGGATAGTGGTTCTTTTTTTCAATTCTCCTTTGAATGCCTCTTGCATATCTCACAGCTTGTAAAAAAGCATTGATGTCAATCAGGTCACGTTTTAACTCATAAATCCTAATTGTGCCATTTTCTCTTTCTCCACTTGAATTGTAATATGGACGATGGAAAGAAATCAAATCGGCAATACCATAATTACCAATTTTGACTTGACGAAACAATTGACCTGTGTCATAAAGACCACGATCACATAATTCATCGCAATCTGTTGTAAAAATAATTTCTTCTAAATCTTGTTCTAAAAAATTCATTTCATAAAAAAAGCCCCGTACCGATTAGATGTGTAGGAGTCCATCTAACCAGCCGAGGCAAAAATCTTTTAACATAACAGCTCCTACCCTGTTGTAATACTCTACAAATATACTAAATATTTTCTAAAATCTTGTACCTGTGAAAAGGTGTGTAATCGTGTCCGTGTTTGGCTTGATCATCATCAAGGGTTGTACCCGGTGCAATCAATTTTGAAAAGCTGTGAGCCGGTTGTATGCTCGTTACTTCAATGTCATCAATCCTACTGCCATCGTGCCAAACTTCCTCAAGGAAATAATCACAGCATACATCAAAGAAAGCCTTTGGCGTTTTGCAATGTCCGTTCACTGTTCCTTGAATGGTTACGCCTGACGATAATGATAGCCTAACGGTTGCCTTGTACACCATACCCCAAATCTTCCTTTACTTTCTGTTGTTTGTTCAACTTCTCCAGGTACTTACGACCTCTAAACTGTGGGCGTTCCATCTGAAGCTTTCTTCTTATTCTTGTGATGGTCTGTGCATCGGTTAACTTGCCGAATGTGTACTCACGTTTGAAGTCATCAAAGGTTTCTAATCTCATACCTTCATCTGACATCTGCATAGTCCAATAATAGGCTGTGAGCATTCGGTCATCGTCTTTGGTTTCAGGGTGCTTCAGTAGAACAGCCGCAACCCTTTGTTGTATCATGTTGTTCATTTCTTAAATCTCCTTCTGTATAAAGGTTCAACATACGGCTTTTCAGACTCGTTGGCTTGACGCTCAAGCTCATCCTCAAGCTTTTTAAATTCTCTAACATCGTCGCAGATTTTCGCATAGGCTAAATAGCAAATGGCAATGATTAAGGCGACAGGTAAAACTAAAATTACTGGTACTTCCATGCTTCAAATATAAACTTTCTTTTTAATTCGCCAAAATATTTTGCAATAATTCCCATGCATTCTCTAATTTCTCATTGAGTTCAAACTCCACTTCGTGGCGTTCAATCTCTGCAATGTGCATCTGTTTTTCCTGTGGCATTCGTGGATCATAAGAAACGAAATAACCGTAGTCCAAGTTGGCGGTAATCATGCCGAGTTGCATCTGCCAATAATACTCTGGGTGTATTTGCTTGAGAGAATCCGCATCATAGATGTTGAAGTTCTTTAAATGGATGCCACTATTGTACGGGCATTTTATTTCAAGGATTGCATCTGCACTCAAGCCGTCAGGTGAATAACCACTGTAATCTCCGTATGGAATAAATACATAGGTTTCCCCTCCGTAGTATGTCCACTCTTGAAAGTTCTGCTGATTGAAATAGTAAAAGGCATCCGCCTCGTGTGATATACCCCATTCAAGAGCATCGCCATAAACTGGCTTAGAGTTGCCGGTCAGTATCTCAGCAGCTCGTTCATATACAAATGTTTCTGCCGTCTTTGAAAGGGGAGAACCTGATCGGCTGCTCCCCATTAACTTGTGTACTACTGAAGCCGTAAAACGATTGGCTCTCGCTTTGAGCCATTCCTCTTGGCTTTGCGTCATAGTAACTTCCATCCGTTCTGCATTAGTCATTTCGTTGCTGTCAGCACCTCCTCATGCTTTTTAGATAGAACAAACTTATCCTTGATGTCTTGGATGTTGCCACCATTTTGGATGTGCTTCAATGCTTTCTGCCACATTGGATGTTGTGGTGTGATGGTTTCCTTGACTGTTTTAACTTGATGCCCACTTGCACTATTGCCGTCATCATCTGCCTGGTTAAGATTAAAGATAGATGCAAGGGCATAACGACGAGCATAAGTCAAAGCAGAACCATACTGCTGAGGGTTGTTTGCATCTCGCATCCTTAAGAGCTGTTCGCTCTGCATCCATTCGCCACTCTCTACGTGATAAATCTTAGTTACCAATACGTCATCGTGTGGGTGCTGAGTAATCAAAAGCCCTAACTCTTGACATACCGGGTTGATGGTAACAAGTATGCTTGAAAGGTCAGCATAGGTTGATTGAAAGTGGTCGTTCTTAGCTGTCTTTTTAACAGCGTTTACTTTACCTTGGAACTCAAATAGAGCCTTCACAAGGTTGTTTGTTTCGTTACTTGTTTTCATTTTCTACTAGTTTAATTCTTGTTGGTTTTAGGTTGTGGTAATACATCAGGTCATTGATAACGTCATAACGCTCTATGTCGTTGTAAATTATGAAGTCTGTTTTATATGATGCACCTTCCTCGTCAACTACTCTGAAGATATTGTCAGAATACTCATCTCTGTAATGCTCCATAATCATAGACTCAACTTCCTCACGATCAAAAAACAGAGTCACAAAATACTGCTCAACCTCAATCTCGTGGTCGTGTACTAACATAGTGATCATTGCTGCACCTCCTCGTTTTCGATGTCCTCAAGGGCAGCCTTTAAAACTAAAAGGGCTTTGTCTGAAATGACGTTACCTTCAATGTACTTCTTAACGGTGGGCATAGATACCCCCGTTTCTTCACTGACACGCTTGATGATGCCGTGGCGTTTCTTTAACTTAATAAGTTTGACAATTTCTTGTATTTCCATGCCACAAATATAAAAATAATTTGCAGAATGAAAAAACTTTTTTCTTTATGGGCTGCCTAAAGTGTCGGCAATGTATTGAGCGATACGCTGCCCAAGGGTTTCTGTGGTCACTTTCTTTAGGGAATTGGATATAAATGGTTGAGCCTTTGTTCCTTCCCTGTGTATTTTTCTAGTAATAACGTAAGCGAGTGACTTTGTTGCGGCTATCCGATTAGGTGATTGAGAAATCTTCATCTGCATTTCTCTTTTATATGTAATCCACTCGTATATATTTTTATACAACTCACCTTTACCACCACCTTTAGTTGGCTTTCTACCGTTCTCTACATAATACCAGTAATCCTGCATCATGGTTGTTAAACGGTATCCACCTGGTTTACTTGTTATTTTTGGACTAATAGAAGAAGATAAGCTGCTCGTTGCATTGGTCTTGTTAATTCTTAACCTGTTCTGCATCTGAGCTATAAGCTCATTACCCCAATTTTGGACTATACGCAAAATCCCATCATCCTCTGACGGGTTGAACGCTCGGTTCTTATCACCAAACTTTTCTATATCATCAAGAGCCATTTATTTTAGTCAATGCGTAGTTGTGAAAATCCTTTAATCTGCTGATCCATCCACGACCAAAATGCTTGAATGAATCAAGCCCTCTTAAGAAGTTAACTCTGTGGTCATAACTCTTTAAGTAGATATAGTCCTCTCCTTTCATGATTATAAGGCGATTTAAGGCACTTAAAGTGTTCTTTCCTACCTTCCCATCCACTGCAATGTTAAAACCCTCTGAGACAATAAATTTCTGTAATTGCTTCGCTGCTCCGTAAACTCCAGAACCCCAAGCGAAATCTGCCCAGAACTCAGCGATAAGATCGGATTCAATATCGTCTGCTTTTATGCCTTCCCAGTAGAGCTTGTAGATTGACTTCCAATCGTCATGGCTCATTTCATAGAAACGTCGGATTGATTCTTCCGAATCTCCGTGCTGTGCTTTCCAAGCCGCCCACGTAATGCCTTTATTGGTATGAACACCTGAGCCGTCAGGTACGCAATTCGCTGCTGCACTATCTTTTGAGTGCTTAGAAAGTCCGCCCTCCCAGCGGAGGATATAGTCAATATTTGCATTGTTTATGTCACCCATGATCTTGTATTTCTTTTTGTAATCGTTTGAGATACCACTCTGCTTTTTGCAGGTCTTCCATTCCGTTCTTACGATTATACCTCCACATATACTTAAGAGAATTGCCCCGTAAATAACCTTTAAATTCTTCATAACTCATTTGTGCTTTAATACATTCTATGCACTCAATCTCCCCTGCATAGTGGGTAGGATTGTTCACGTTGTCAGCCATATGTATCTAAATTCTTCGTAAGGCAAATCTATATAAAAAGAATGAGAACCTTCACAAAACACTTGAGTCATCTCGTAAAACTGAGAAGCTCCTACTACTTTTGTTAAGTCCAAGATACCCTGCTCCACTATCTCAACCTCTTGAGATTCTGTTTCCAATCCTATCTGCTCGTAAATTGGGTCAATCATGTCTTCCCTAAATATGTAGTTTACCTCTATCTTCATCTTATCTTGTATGTAAAAGCGTTTACTTTATTTTCTTCGGTTCCGTCTTTTCTTATTCTCTCTGGGTGTAACTCTAACCATCTACCGCCTAAAGGCTTTGGACTTGCTCCACGTTCAACATGCCATCCTCCTTTGCCTCCGTTGTATTCTTCCTTATAGGTTGCAGTACGAACCATCAGAATGTCTTTAAGTTTTACCTTGCTTTGTGTGAGCCTTTCAACTGTGTACGTAAGTTCATGGTCTTCGTGTACGTGACCCATCCAAATCATATCAGCACCCTCTACAAAAGTTTGCATTCGGTTAAATTGAATCGTTCCCTTTGTCACTGGTCCGCCTCCACCTGAGCCGTGGAAATACTTGATGTTGAAATTTACTTTACTGTTGCTGTTCTCACGAGCAAAGTTGTACACTATCCAACCTCCATACCCTCCAACCTCAACATTGGTATCATTGGTTGAGTTTAGCCCATATACAAAGCGTTCAATCACATCTGTTTCCTGTCGCTTCAAGATGTTGGTTTCATGGTTGCCATAACCTACTACCTTGATAAGGTGAGCATAAGGACTAAACCATTTAACCGCATCGTTTACAACGGCATCTAAATAATTTGCCTTGTTGTGTTCTGGTCTGATGTCGCTTTTGTTCTTACGAGGGTCATACGCCCCCTGCATTAAACAAAAGGTATCACCATTAAGCAATATGTCCGCCCCGATTTCTTTGGCTTTTTCGAGATGGTTTCGCAATAGGTCACGGTCACACTTTGGATTATCCCAATGGGCATCACTGATGAGCAATACTTTTTTAGGTGCGAATGTGTTTCTGAGGATGTGTACATTTGTTTTCATAGTATTAAAGCCAACACGAGCAAAGCAAACTGAACAGCGTTTATTTTTTGTAGTGTTTTGTTCTTGCTTTTCACTTGGCTAATGGTTTTTTCTTGGGTAGATATGATTGCAGCTTGATTCATTATCTGTGTTGAATCTTGCTTGGCTAACTTGATATAAAGTTCTTGCTTCTTTCTGCACTGATGCAACTCAATCAATCGCTCATTTATCTCTCTTATCGTGCTGTCGGAGAATTGAGAGGATGCTCTCTGTGGTGTTAGCACTGCTAATGCTATCAGCGTACACGTTGCGAATGGAATCAATCTCTTTATCAACTGCATAGATTTCTCTAATTATAATGACTCGGCTTGTATCACGTTGGTATGTCGCAGTAGCTTTCGAGGTAGGGCGTGTTAATAGTAAAGCTAATACCATGCCCAGCAACAACGTCAGTACGGGAGTCAAAAAAGGGTTCAGCGTTTCCGCTAACCACGATTTCAAAGTCTGCATCGGTTACGTTTCTTTTAAGTAGTGTTACAATGTCAATAATAATCCCTGCCGTGTCAGATAGCACTTCAATCGTGTTGGAACTGCTTTCAAACTGTCTGTCCATTACAAGCATTGAGAAGTCATAGTTGACCGCCTTCTGCTCTGTGTTAAACGTGAAGCCATTAGGAACTAACCACACTAAAGGGTAGTATTTTACTTCATCAACTGCGAAGTCAAACTCTGCCCCCACTGCGAACTTTCCGACCATCTTGTGGCTTTCCGCTTGGGTTTTTATCTTTTCGATGATTTGGTTGAGCGTCATATTTTTTAAGCTTGGCTTCGTTTTTTAGCCTCCATTTATTTTTGGTAGTCATCTGGGAAGTCATAGTTGTAGAAACAGTCATCATCCGTACCCGGCAAGTACATTCCTCCGAAATATGCTGTATTCTGTGGTCTGATAACATCAAAGCCAGTACCAGGGTTAAGATACTTCGGATAGATAGTTGGGTTCTCCTTCAAGAAATCACGCAATCTTTCCGCATAATACTCAGCCTTATCTCTGTATCTCTGCTCTATCTGTGTCAATTCTCCCGTTGTTATAGGTGTTGCGTTTTCAGAGTTACGAGATGCTACTGACTTATTCATGAACTTGAAGGTCATCGGAAGCATCGACTCCGTAAGGCTGTAATATTTCAAACAAGGTGCAATGTAACTATCAAGTAAAGTGGTGTTATCGCTTGTAAGTGTACCATTATACGCTTGATCTTGCAGCTCGTCGTATATACCCGACCCAATCACATCACGAATGTAAATTTCTTGAGCCTCTTTAATCGCTGCCTTGAGAAGCTTATCGTCTAAGTTCTCGTTGATTGGTGTGTTATCCTTTAAGTAGGTAACGGATACAAAATATACAAAGTTAGCCATTGATTCTTCTTCTTAATAGTTGTGGTTGCCAAATGTGTCTGCAATAAGGAACGTGAGTGGTTGTGCCTTTGATTGTCATCCATCCGCCTCGTCTTTTCCAAGCTGAATAACCAGGGTCATTGTACTCTCGTGCAAGTATCACAGATATTTGGTCTATTTCTTCCCTTGTGTAAACTCGGTTGAGTCTGATCATCCTCTGACAGAAATCTCTTGATGTCGGCAACAAATCGCCTCCGCTTATACCCGGTGCTTTTTCGTAAGTGTAACGAGTCACAATCTCTGTTCCAACATTAGAATTTTCAAGAGTGGTTGTTCCTTCAGGTGTGATTCTGAAACCATCGTCAACAGATTCAATTAAGCCCTTCTGTGCCATATCATCTACTTCTCGCATTATCTCCTCCACAGGCTTCTGAATGTTGTTTGAGAGCGTTTCTAAGGTGATTCCCTCGTTAGAGTACAACCACTGCAAAATCATTGCTTGTAGAGCATCTCCGAACTCCAACGGTACAGCATCAAAATTGTCAGCATCTTCACCGAACTCAGCAAAGACTTTTAAATCTTTGTCATCATCCCATCCGAAAGGATTCTCACAACTTTCACATTTTACTTGCTCACTCATTGCTGTTGTGGCTGACATACCCAACTCGATACGAGCCTCATCTCTGTCAATAATGCCTTTCTCAAATAGTTCAACGTAGTCAAGTCCAATCGGTGGCTTGTTCTTAGTTTTAAGCTTGACAGGTGTAATGTATTTAAAGATAGAACTCAAGGCTCTATCCATTTGATTCTGTCTTGGCTCAATGTAGGAAGTTTGGAAAGCCTCAAACGCTTCAATCAACTCGTTACGCCCTCCTAACTGCCCTTCTGTCTTGATACCGAAAAGCATCGGTGATGTAACTCGGTGAGCCATCAAAATCTCCTCTTGTACGGTGTTGTTCAGAATATCAAACTGTTTATCAAAGTCAGACGGTGCTAAGTTGTTAACTACTGAAGGAGTTTCATTCGGATCGTTAAACTGAATGATAATAGAACCAGCGTTATCTGTGCCGCTAAAGTTGTCTTTAAATCTTCTGATTGTCTGACGAGCTTCCTCAGGTGACGGAATGCCTTTAAACAATTGCAAAAGCGTCTGAGCCGAGAAACCGCTCTTAATAGAGTTAAGATGGAAGTTGGCAATCTCTGTGTCTATCTCTATGTACTTAAGAGCTGATTGATATGGTGCAGTTGGATACTCGCCACATCCTGCCTTGTACATCTTGAAATAAAACACTTGCTTACTCTCTCTCGTGTTAGGATTCCAAGCGTAATAATGGTCAGGCTTTACTTTCCTATCGCTCCAATCCTCAGCGTATAGATAGTGACCATCTAACGAGTGACGGACATTCTGAAAAGGCAAGTGATAAATCTCTGCTATCTTGGTTTTGGCTTTGTTCCAAATGATTTCTAAAGCGAACCCATCAAACAATTCCAAGTCCTGAGCTATCTTGTTTTTAAGGCTGTCGAAGTCCTCATAGGCGTTGATTGAATCAAGAGCATCGTTTGCCTTTGCAATATCCTCTGTATTGTATGCTATTATCTCGGTTTTATCACCAGCAATGAAGTCTGCTTTCTGAGTAACAATCGCCCCGTGTTTTGGTGAGCTATTAAACAAGTCAATCAACATTTGTGGGTAAGCGTTATCTTGCCCGTATGTCAAGAAGCCTTTTGCTTTGTTCTCCTTGAAAATGGGAATTTTGCTCTCCGCAAAGTTGATCCGTATGAAGTTATTTTCCATCTTTTTTATCTTTTGCAAATATAGAACCCACACCAGCGACTATGAAAGCCCCTGCCTCTGTGAGTGTTGCTTTGTTAATTCCTACCAATATCAATGACCCTGTCACGAGTAGAACACCCAAAGCCGTCGTTTTCCAATTCTTAAATACTCTATCTATCATTTCCCAAATCTTAGTTCCAAAAGTGAATCGTTAATCTTCCTCATTCGCTTCAATTCCACGGTTGCACTATCGTACAACTTTTGACTCTCCTCTATCTGCTCCGCTACTTCATCCTCTATTGTGGGCGTATCGGTTGACAATGCCAAAATAACCGCTAATATTCCTATTGCTAAAAGCCCTTTCATATCTTTCCGAGTGCTTTGTAGATTTTGATTTCAGTCACCAATGCAGAACAGAGTGAATCCTGTGTTTTTAACATAGCCGACATTTTACGTAGTTCTGTTTCACATTTTATCAATCGCTTTTCGCATTGAGCCGTTGCAAGGTTGCTCTGACGTTCTGCTCTTATGTATAGGGCAGTCACGACAAAAAGCAAAAGGTAAGTGATAGCCTTCTCGCTGTTCTTTGTGAATTCGTTAAAACTTACGGGGAATCTCATAGTTCAAATGGGCTTGGTGTTGGTTTAGGTACATATTCGCCTTGTGGACATTCAAGCACCCAAGCATATTGAGAGGCTTCAACTAAAGATATTTGTTGCTCAGTTACGAAGTTGAACCATACGTCGTTAATATCTTGAACGCAATTAAATCTTTCAAAGGGTGCAAATTCTTGCCCTTGTATTGCGTCCTTTTCTGCTTCTGTTAAAATGTAGCCTATCATACTTCTCTGCTTAAGGTTGTGTTAAACGTTTGTACTGCATCATAGAAATCAGATGCTTCGGAATCTGTTAATCCGTTACCTATTGAGGCGAATGCATATTCACGATCGGTTGGAAAGTCATCATCATCCCAAGAGCCTAATCTTAAATCTTTATTATCTAATGGAGCAGTTGATGAATTAGTAGTATCTTCTAAAGTATCATTCAAATACAATTTTTGTTGACTTGACGAAATTCTTGAACCTAATGCAAATTTGTTCGAAGCATACGCACCCAACGATGCATAACTACTACTATTTATCCGATAATACAAACTCCCTCCATAAAATTGAATAGTCAGCTTATCCGTACCCATATCAACTCCATTTTGGTCATTATCCGTTCTTGAATAAAAAGATATATGCACATCATTTAGAGATAAATCTATTGACGGATTTATGGTTGTATTGAATGATGTATTCGTGCCATTGCCCGTAACTCCCGTACTTGCAAAAGTCCATGCACCAATAAATGTACCCGTAAAACTTGAACTCTTTAAGTTCTGAGCACACGCTGATGCACTTGCTCCAACCATAGGATAAATCGCTTTCATAGATGACCAGATGCCATAGTCTTTCATATCAAGCACTAACCGATTGACTGCTACTTGTTCAGTTGCTGAAAGTGTTCCTCCCGCAGTATCTACTCGGTCAAAGAATGCTTGTGCGTCCGCATCAATCGCTACGCCACCTTGAGAAAATATACCTATTGTCGCTCTTATCATGCTAAATCACCAATAACATACCATGTATCAGTCGCTATCTTTATACAAGTAGCCGCACCATATTGACCGCCTATTCCTAACGCTGAATCTTTAGATAACAAAGTAACTCCCGAACCTGCGGCAATCGTGGTTGTTCCTGCTCCTTTTTGTACTACTATTATTTGAGTTCCTGTGCTAAATGCTACGCTTGAATTTGGTGGAACAGTCAAAGTATTAGCAGCCGCATTGTTCATCTCAACTAATTTATCAGCATCACCTAAAACCAATGTGTAAGTCGTTCCCGTTTGAGCATTTAAACTGATTAATTTTGGAGTCTTAGCATCCACTTGCGTTTGTATCGCACTTGTCACCCCATCTAAATATCCTAACTCAGTAGATGTAACGTCACTTACTGCAACCTTTCCGCTGCCATCAGAAACCAACGCCCTTGATGCCGTTAGGTCTGTATCGTCTATAGTTGTAGCCGCCCCCGTGATAGTCGCTTGTTTGCCGTCTATTTGGGTCTGAATAGCACTTGTTACTCCGCTAACGTATCCGAGTTCAGTAGATGTCACTGAAGAAACCTCTATTTTACCCGTTGCTGAGGAAGTAACCGCACGAGATGCAGTCAAGTCTGAACTTGTGATAGTTGTTGCTGCACCTGTAATCGTTGCCTCTTTCCCGTCAATCTGTGTCTGTATTGCAGAAGTAACCCCGTCAAGATATCCCAACTCTGTGGAAGTAACAGCAGAAACTTCAACCTTACCCGTTGCACTTGATGTCAACGCCCGTGAAGCCGTTAAATCAGTTCCTGTGATGGTTGTGGCTGCTCCTGTGATAGTGTCCTCTTTGCCGTCAAGTTCTGACTGCAAATCTGTTTGACTTGATAACGTGCCTGTAATGCCTCCCCATGCAACTGATGAAGAAATCTCAATGTTACCGCTTCCAAGTAAAGAATTGGAGTTTACAGTCTTTATATTAGTTCCACTTACTAAAGTGTCTTGTTTAGCATTCAAGGCGGTCTGAGTAGCAGACGAAACAGGTTTATCAGCATCAGCAGTATTATCAACATTAGAGAGTCCAACATCCCCTTTGGCAAGGGTAACAGTTCCAGTTTTACCTGCTACGCTTTGAACAGGTGCGAGAGCCTTTATTTGGCTCACGTTTACTTTCTTTGTCGTTGCAACGCTCGTGTCAACTATCGGCAGGACATCAGCGTCATCTACCGATACTATTGCGTCTAATGCACTTATTTTTTTATCAGCCATCTATAATAGTATTTTGCTTGTGTTATCTTCTTGAAGTAAGAAGTCACCGCTTTCAAGTAATAAGTAAGCGATTGCCTCAGGTGCTTCAATTTCGTATATTTTTTCATTGAGTTCAACGGTGTATTGTGTCGCTGCCGTTGGGTCAAAATCAACCTTGACAATTCCCCTCTCAACTAACTCATTAGCAAGAGCAGGGTCAGTATTGGTGTCAGATGTTTGGGCGTATATTTTATATTCATACTCACCAGCATCAAGAGTGATAGTCGTTCCCTCTGTGATTTGAAACTTGTTGTATCTGTCAGTATAAGAAGATGAATCTGTAAGGATGAAATTGTAAGTGACAGCCGTTAATCTATGCTTTAGCGAGAACAAATAGTAAGGGTTGAGAATCGTTGTTTTCTCCCCTAAAGTTAAGTACCAGAACTTTGTTTCCGCTTTATTAAGTTGCAGCATCTATATATAATTAAGATTTTCCGCATTTTGGCGTAAAAAAAGAGGAGAGCCGAAGCCCTCCCCTATTAGAAACTATGAAAACAAGAAATTAGATACCTAACGTCGTTGCAACAGCAGCCTGTACCAAGTATGGAGATTCAGCCTCAATCGCACTTAAAGTGAAATTGTAGCCTTGAACGTCACCCATTGCAGTACCTGACTCGGAAGTCATTGCAGTGATGTCGCATCCGTACTCGTTACCAGCTAACCAATAATTATCATTGTTATCCTTTACTATGCAGAATACACGATTCTGAGCAAGGAGCTTTAACTCATTACGCTTTGTTGTTGACAACTTACGCAAACGAGCAACGATATCAGATTGGTTAAATACTGTTCCGTTCTCTTGTGAAACATTAGTGGTAGTAGTCATACTACCCACGCCCTTAGGAAGCTCATAGGTGTAAACATCCCCTGAAGCAACTGTTGTAGCTGTTACCTCGCCACCGCTTACGGTGAAACCAGTAGAAGCCCAGTCGATTAAATGAATGCTCTTGATTCCACCAACGGCATCCTTGCAGTCAAGTGTAAATCCTTGTGTTAGATTACAAGCCATTGGTTACCTCCTTTAAGCTAAAGTAAATGAAACTAATTGATCTGGGAAGGCGATTTGCACTCCATATTTCATGGTTGCACGGAAACGAACCTCGTCGTTGTCCTGGCTATACCAGAAGCGATATTCTTCCTCTTCGTTTGCAAGGTCAGTACCTACAAAGAAGTTAGACAAGCGACCTGCAAACATTCTGTTTGTTCCGCTTAGTCCACCTACTCCGATCAACTTCACGTTAGTACCTGGAATCATGATTTCCATTCCTTCCATTTCTACTGCGTAGTGGAAAAGGTTAGAATCACGAAGTGCAGTTGTGTACTTCTTGAAAGTGTCGATACCAGCAAAGATTACTAAGTCATCAGCGTCAGCTACGTCAGCAGGAAGTGCATTGTAAATGTCATCAATCAAACCTTCAACGTTTGAAGTAGTGATTGCAGTTGCACTTGAAGTGTTACCAGCAATAGTAGAAGCAGAAGCCGCATCGATGATTTTGTTGAAACCATCAAAACGATTTGTGTTAGGGTTAGTGTTGGTTGTTGCAGTATCACCCTGCCACATAGCAACTTCTAACAATTTAGCGATACGAGAAGCTTTCTCGTTACCGATTTGCTCCTCAAATGGAACAGCCTCAGGGCTACCAGGAGCGATTTGAGTCTGCATCCACTTAGCTTCTAAAGTCTTAGGGCAAAGAGTTTCCTCTACCTTAATCTTTCCTACTGTGATGTCACGCTGAGAGAAAGTAGTGTTTCCTGATGCGTTGTATCCACAGCCATCAGCTTGGAAGAATACGTCAGAAGTTAAGATGTTCAAAGCCTCAGCAGACTTTACACCTACTTGCACCTGACCAGCCGCTTGTAATACAGCAGCGGTTTTTGAGCCGAATAGACTCTTAACTACTAACTCGGTGCTTTGCTCGTTAGTATAGTCGGTTAAACCAGTTACGTTAAATGCCATGATTTTATTTTTTTAGTGTTTTTGCGATTTTAATAATGTTTGCGAATTGCTCCTCTTTCTTTGACAACTTTGCAGGAGCTTTAGTTGGTTCCTCACTTGGAAGGTCAGCAACCTTTTCTACCAAGTCAACAGTTTTACCGAATGCCTCTTTCATGTTTGAAAAAGCACTCTCGTTTGAGTTTAGTTTCTCTTCCAATGCGTTGAGCTTTTCAACGGCATCTTCAAAGCGAGTAACTAAAGAATTGAAAGCCTCTAATGAAGCAAACTCAGCAGGTGCTTCTTCAGCAGCTACTTCCTCAACTTCTTCGGCTGGTTCTACAATCTCAGTAACAACACCGCCTTCGGTGGTTACGAGCATTCCGCCCTCTACTTCGTGAATGGCATCAGCGGGAGGAATTAAGCCCTCTCCTGTTTGCACAAAGACTTCTGTTCCAACAGCTAACTCACCTTCCCACTCGATGATAGTACCATCTACGAGTGTGGCAGTTGCCATTTCAACTTCTTTCTTTTCTTCTTCACCAAATAGAAGTGAGCGAATTTCGGTCAATACTTCTTTTGAATTCATTCTATATATATTTAAGGTTTAAAATAAAGTGGCTCAGTTTTTACCGTCCCATTTCTCTACTGCCTTCTTTACAGCGTTGTAAATTGCGTTCAATTGGCGTTCTTCTTCGTTAACATCAAAGTCAAAAAAGCCCTCAACTGAGAAGCCCTTGAACTCTCCGTCTTTTACCCTTGCCCAAATGTCATCATCATTCACAATGTAACTCAAGAACCATGAACCATCTGCAACCTCATCATATCCCTTTGGTGGGTATTTCCCACGCTCACGATCAACGATGTAAGACTCGAATAAGGAAAGCCCTTTTGTTTCTTTTTCGTGGTGGATATTCACGGAATCATAAAGGTCAGACTTTGCCCACTTCTTGGCGATCTGGAAAATGGTGTCAGCGTCAAAGTACACATAGTATTCGCCTCGTGCTGCATCGTATCTGTAAATCCTTTTCTCTGCTTCCATTGCCATGCCGGTTATGATTCTTTTCTCCTCGTCTTGAATTGCAAAACCAATCTGATGGCTGTGAGCTTTTAAAGGTGTTTCAATGTCAGTGTGTGCTTCCTCTGCTGAACATGGCATCCACTTCTCACCCATTTGATGTGATCCTTGACACCCAATCTTCTCAGCATACGCCTCAGCCTCTGCTTTGCTATCAAATAGTGGCAAGTCCTCAGTGATGTATCCTGGTAAGGTTGAAACGTCAACATCAAACTTTCTTGCTTTGCTCAATTCTAATTCCTCAAGCTTTCGCTCTGTGTATCTGAGCATTTCATCTCCACCCCATAGCAAGTAAGAGATAGTTCCACACGCTTCTGTGTCGCTTGGGTTGTAGTATTCTTTGGCACGGCTTAAATAAGAGTAAGTGCGTTTAATCGTTTCTAAGCTGAGATTTTCTCTTGCTATGAGCTGCCGTGAACGATTTTTTCCCACTAAGGTGGCACAATCGTTACCTACTTTCTCGTTTAGGTTGATTCCACGTTGAGCGTTTTGACTTGCTGCCTTTGGGTAATCATCAAAGAACTTCTCACCTTTCAAATAATTGTAGCAAATAGCAAGTGCTTGGTCTTGATCATATCCTTCACCTGTTACCACTTTAACACATCGGCTGATGAAGTCATTCTCCGACTCTCCGCCTCGTGGTTTGACGAAATCTTGGTTGAAGTATTGAAAATCTCTCTCAATGGCTGGATTAGTTACAAGGCTAACAAAGTTCACCCCTGTTTCATCCTCATCGTTTATGATTAGTTTGTAAACTGGTAGTTTGTCCATTTATATATAATTAATTTTTTTAGTTTATTGGTTTACTTTACTGTACTGATTCCCTCTGTTACCTTCACCTTGTTTTGGGTGCTGCTTATATCTGCCTCAGTTACATATACTCTGTTCTGACCTGTGAAATCTTCTGTACCTGGTAGCGTTTGTGTTGGTGGTCTGAACTGAGGAATAGATGCTGCTGCTGATGATGGTGTTGATGGTGCAGATGCTCCTCCTCCGCCTGAGCCTAATATCTGACGAGCTTTGTTTACAGCGTTTAATACTGCCGCAATCTGTGTGGCGTAGAATATAGGGAATGCAAATGGTGCGGCTGGTCCAGTGGCTTTTGCTCCTTTCTGTGCAATATCTAAACCTTGAACGTATCCCAATGCCGTATCCGCTACAATCTGAGCAAGTGCCAAAGCTTTACCTGCTTTTGTTTGCTCACCTGCTAAACCAATCAAGCCTGATGTGATTTCTTGAGATAATTGAAACAACTGCATCTTCGCATCAGATACAGCTTGTTCATTTGCTATGCGTTGCTCAGCGTTTTGTTTTTCACTTTTAGCAAGAAATGAGGAACTATCAAAAACTATCTGATCGCTTTTAAGCTTGGTTTCTGTGGTTTTTAATATCTGACCACGTTGTTCTTCTTGTCGCTCATTATCCAAACGGATTTCTTTTTGTCTTTCCGCTTCTCTCTCTGCTCTTTCTTTGGCTTCTTCTGCTCTTGCCTTATCTCTTATTTCTTTTAATTTCCTTTGATGGTTATCTTGAGCGATTCTTGTGAGTTCTAAGTTTAACTCAATATCCTTAAGACGTTTTTCATTTTCATCACTCTCATCTTCTGTATATGCCTGTTGAGCAAGTGTCAATTCATCTAACAACTTGCTTTCCTGAAGTGCTAAAGCCTTGGCTTGATCGCCTCTTGCTTGTGCAATCTTTATCTGCCTTTCCGTTTCGTCTATGTTGCTTTGGATTGCTTCATTAAATCGCTCTTGTTGTCTTGCAGCCTCTGAAGTTATACCTGCTGCATCAGTCATTTGCTGAAATACTGAACCAATTAAACTGCCTAGTTTTTCAAGTATCGGGAAAGTCTTTGTTAAGTAAGAAGTGAATTTATCCCAATTTGCAAGTAATGCTCCAACTGCAACAGCAGCCGCACCGATACCTGTTGCAATTAATGCCCCTCTCAATGTTGTAAATGCTGTTACAACTTTACCCCTAACAGTTGCCGCAAGGTTTACAAGTGCTGGTCCAAACTCTTGCAAGTCTTTAAGACCTTGAGAGAATACCATTGCACCCTGAACCTTAAGCATCACTTTTTCAAGCTCCTCAGATTCACCACCAAACAAAGCAACAGCACCAGCCGCTACTTCAAAACCAGCCGTTACACCTTGAGCCGCTCTGAATAATTGGTCAGAACCTCCACGAGCTGCATCAATGGCAAAATCAAGCTGCTCCATCTCCTGCTTATAACGACCAGCAACCTTAATTGCTTCTTGTGTACGCTTGTCATTAATCCCAAATTGCTGAGCTAATCGCTCCGCTTCAAGTTGGGTCTGCGATACTGCATCGCCTAAGTCTTCATAAGCGTCTGCCGCTTGTTTTACTGTATTGACTCCGTTTACGTCAATATCTATATTTACTGCTTCGTTTATTGCCATTAGTGTCCGTGAGTTATAATCCAGTATTGAGTACCGTCGCTAACAACTTGATCATATCCGTTTTTAGCGTTTGATGTGTGAGATGTTGCATCGTCTATTAAAATAGAGCCATCCCCTGCATTGATTGTGATTGAGTTTGTAGATTGTGTTTTCTTAATTACATACATCTTGCCACTGTTGTTAGTTGGGTCAGGTAAAGTCACCGTGATGTTTCCGCTTGTCGTATCACATATGATCAACCAATCGTCATAGGTTGCAGAGTATGGAGAATCTGTATCATCTATATTCACCACCTTACCACTACCTAACCAAGCCCCAACGACAGGGTAATTTTCTACATAGACCCTTTGACCTTCGGGAATCTCAAAGCTTGTACAATTTAAAGCCGTGACATTATCAAAGGTATTTATAACGTCGCTACTTCCAACTATCGTATTTATCACCCCAGCATTTAAGATGTCAGAACCTACCAACACGCTATCTCCACCGCTTCCGATATTGTCCCCTATATTAACTCCATCGCTACTATTTGGAGATGGTAAAAACTTGGGTCTGCCTTGTGGAGGATAAAGGTCAGGGTTGTAAACGTTATCAGTGTCAAAACCACCTTCACCAACAAAACGGCTACCTGTGTTACTTGGCTCATAAAAAACTGAAAGCAAGAACTCGCACTTCGTCAAGCCTTCACTTTGTGGATCGTAGTCAACTATTTTATTCAGCTTCCAATACTGCCCCTCAAAGAAATAAAGACTGTTGAATCTGAGCTTCTGAAACTCAGCAGGTGTTATTCTGAAGTATCCTCTAAATAACTTGGAATCCTTGTCTATGATCTCCGCAAGTGTACGGTAGTAATAGACATTAATTAAGTTTTGATTGCTATAAGTAAAACCGTAAGTGTTTATTCTTGTAGGCATACCCCAAAGCAAATCAAAGCTCATATCATACGGATCGTCAACGTGAGTGGTAACAGGGTAGTAATTTATATTTCTTGTGCCTGGTGTTGCTCCAGTGTATAGGTTATACTGAAAGCCTAACGTTTTAGTACCGGCATAGTATAAGATTCTTAAACCTCCTGCTTTCTCTCCTTCCTCTGTGCTGCATATCGAATAAAATCTGTTATCCTCTGTTTCTATAAATTGGGTAGGTTCAAACTTTAGCTCAATCTTTTTTTCATCCTTTATGAAGTCGTTATCTACTCGGATCGTTCTATCTCCGTAAATTCGTGCAGATGATTCTTGATACTGCTCGTTTTGAATGTCGCTTCCTTCTGCATAACTAAACACATAGGGATTGTTTTGAAGCTCTCCCATGGGAAGAATCTCATGAGCTTGTGAGTAGTCTAATTTTTGCGACCAGTCCACATTCGACCCATCGTAAAACTCATCCCTTGGAACAAACCTCAACGTCCCATCGTCAAGCTGCTCAATGTATAAATTGAACATCCTAACCAACGATAAGAGGAAATCCTTTTGCGTATGGTCTTGGTCAAAGAAATAACCAAAATCTACACTCTCTTGATCCTCTATTGTTGATGGGTTGCTTGTGTTGTAGACTTGCGTATCTGTATCAAGTGCAATGTCAAAATTGTAAGCTTGTCTAAATTGAGTGCTTGTACTTGCTATTTCAAATCTGTGATAAACAAAACTCACTTCATCAGATGCATCGAGCTTTAAAACTGTGTTTGCTGCTGAATCAAACGTCCAATTTGTTTGACTATCTCCCGTGCTTTTAACTTGCAAATACCTTACTACCGAACTATTGACTACTACTTGGATAGTAACAAGTCCATCATAAGACAAAACAAAAGGCGTTCCTGCTGTTACGCTTCCTCCGATGTTTATTGAAAATGTATATGTCCCACCTACTGGAGCAGTGTACATGTATGTGGATGTGTCAAAGTTGCTGCCGTTGTCATAGAAATTGCCGCTTGAATCATCGTTAAAAGGTATGGTTGCTCCTGTGCTGATTGTTGTTGATCCAGAAACACCAGCATAAAACAAACGATTGTTTACTGCCGTCGAACCTGTGCTTAATCCCTCATTTGAAAAGGGAACAATTAAACGCTTGAATCTATCAGTAGTGAAAAAGCTATCACTTGAATAACTATACCCATTAACGCTAAATATCTTATCAACTACCGTCTTGGCATACAAGCAAGGTGTGTGATCGCTTGTTCTCCACTCATCATAGTTTGCGTTATTACTTGCCCTCTTAGGTAGTATTTGTGACCATACATACCCAACGCCATACTCAAAAGGTTCTGTGCTGCCGTTTATATAGATTTGGCTATCCCATGAATCCTTGATGTTTTGGATGTTTAAAACGTGGTTGTATTCTGAGAAGTCAAGATCAGAAAGCTTGGCGTTTTCTATGTCTGTGAATAGATTTGCACTCTCTCCGTGGATGGTTGCTTGGTATTCAATATCATCGTTATCTAAGACGTTGATTTGCGTCAACCTAATGAAACCCCTCATCTGCTCCATGCCGTCCAATAAGACAGTGCAATTTGCTTTCTTATTAGGGTTAAAGGATGTGCCTGTTATGCTATCGCCTACCTCAAAGAGATGACCGAATAGTTTATTGTTGACTGATGTACCTGGTATGGTAATAGTCTTACTCCAATCGCTGGACCTATTCTCAGGGTTGCGAATGTCTGCAATGCTTTTGTTTATTAATATTTGGAAGTCCTCAGAGAGTTCAACCAGTTCTTCGTTGACTAATAACTCAATCATAAAATCTGTGCTTTATCTACAAAGCTATGCTCTACCTCCAACGTCAAGTTAAATACCTTATCGTTTACATGATATCTCTGCTCGTAATCGCTTGTTGAAATGTTGATCGGTACAAGAGCCGTGTCATACATCCATACCCTCGGTGAGTTAATTAACTGCTTCAGCCATTCAGCCTCTACCTCTGTGATGTTGTTTGAGTTTAACGTGGTTCGCTGAGTCATCTCTGAATAGTAGGTTGATTTGCTATGTTCTAACCTATCGTAAGAGTAAGCCCCACCGCTCAAGGTGTATGGGTTTTTTCGGTAGTCCTTTCTATTAACAGAGAAGTTATCACGCCTTACCCTGTCAAATCGGAAGCTCTCAATGGCTCCATACTTGTTTAGGAAGAAAAGGTCAACTGATTCGTACTTGGAGCATCGGTCATCTATCGTTATAGTGAACGCAGAACCAACCGCACTATTGCCCGAATCCTCAGGCGTAATCGTGTAAGACGTTGTTCCGCTCGGGATACCACCTGGTATATTCGCCCCAATAGGGAAGCGAGTGATGTCAGTGCTGGTCGCAGAGATGTTAGTGCTACTACCCCCAGAAAAAGCAACAGATAGATGGTCGATAGAACTGTCATGTAAAGCGAAGATCCAATCTTTTTGATTTTCATGTATTCTTTTTGATGTTAGTGATGTGAGGAAATTTGCACTGCTACCCGTTCCCATCATGTAGTCAGCCTCATCGTAATCCAAGAAATCTAACGGATGCAATGAGCCATTCCAAACGGTGTTACCTGTAACTTGTGTTACTCCTGTCGTTTGAACGATTGGCGTAGTTGCTCCTGTGCTGTACTCATAACCGAAGTCAAGAATATAATCAAACACACTATTAGAGCATCCACTCGCTGCCGTGTCGTTGTAATCCCAGTCATATGTGACGTAATCTCCTAAAATCCGTGAGATGTTAAATACACCCTCATCTGATGAGCTGTAATGTATGGGAGCTTTTAAACGGTTGAGCAGTGTGCCCGATCCGTTCTTGATATCGCAGATAAATTTAAAATTGAAATTAGAAGTTATTGCAGTACTGCTTTCATCCACAACCCACAAATTGTCATTGTAGGCTGGTTGATGTGTTCCACTGACTTGGTGACTTGCTGATAGTGCCATCTATTTATAATTAAGAAATCAAGCGAAGTGGCTGAATTAGAGCAGTTCGTTCAAACAAGCACATACATAAGATTCAAAACCTGATGCAGCTGCCTTCTCTAATCGCTTCTGCCTCTGTTTGCTGATGGTGGTGTGAAATGCAAGGGTATTGAGAAACTCAGTGAGTGGCATCTCAAGTATTGCGTCCCACTCTTGCCGTCTGCCTCCTGCTAATCGGTCAACGAGTCCGAGCCATCCGAAAACATCTCCTTTGCTTTCTTCACCTCCCCCTTCAAATAGGTTAGGGTAGCGTTCAATAATTTCGGATAGAGTGCCGAAAAAAAAAGCGAGTATTTGTAAAACTGTGGAGCAGGTAGATCCTTGAAATTGTCAACCTTCCATTGATAGTCATCCTCTATCTTACGCCCAAAAATATTAACTCTGTAACTTAAACACGCAATAATCTTATGTAACGCCTGTATCTTGTCGCTGTCACCTAATTCTTGCAGTTCTATGAAATGATGAGCCTCCATTGCTTTGGCATTCTTGACGAGCTTAAATCTTCTGCCCTTGTGTTTGAATGTCCATTTGAGTCGATGCTTTGGTTCTTGCTCTAAAAACGACAAGTCAATTTTCCTCAAGTCATTCAATGTCCACTTCTCAACTTCCTCGTATGGCAGCCCTTTAATTATCGACACCGTGTGAGCTGTTTTCTCAATAGGGTTAAGGTCATCAGGAAGCTCCCCAATCTCTTGGAGCATTCCGATTGTTATATCTTTCCATTTAAGCATAGTAAAATAGTCCTGGTTTGTTGTGTTGTTTGCAATCATTGGCAAGAGCTAACGCCATCACGCAGTCATCGTGCAGTCCTTGTGGTGCTGTGTATCTTACTCCTGTTCTTGTGTATTCAAATTCAAAGTTACGCATTTCATCGGCAATCACGCCCTCAGGAAATTTAACTTGCTGCCCTTGTACTGCCACCACTAACCCCTCTATCAGTTGTTGCTTTGATTGGCTTGTGAATTTAAAGCCTTTGATTCTTGGGTGCTGCCTTTGTAGTTGCTCAACGATAGGATCACCGACTCCTGTACTATCCACAAAAGCAGGTGTGTTCCCTATGGTTGCTGTAATCTTTTGAAGTGTCTGACTCCAATCAGCCTGAAATCTGTCAAAGTGAACGACCTCGCCCTTTTCGTTTAGTCCTATAATCACCGTCCAGTCAGTGTATTTGGCAAGGTCAATTCCGTATGCCGTGGGTGTGCCGCTACTCTGTTGGATACAAGCGTCAATGTTCTCATGACCGAACGGATTGCTATTATCGTCAGCAGGTTCAGCAAGGTATAGCTCTTTAAACACATACTCAGGAAGGTCACGTTTGGCTTGTTCTATCTCCTCACGTTCAATGATGCCTTCATCTGCCGCATCGTATGCTGTGATTTTGAAATACTCCATGTTAGGATCACCAGCCTTTGCTCTCTCTCCTAACTTATAAAACCAATTCTTCTTACCCTTGACGTTTCCTATTAGCTTACATTTGCCTTGTGTAGCCGTTAGGGTAGAACGTAGAGCAAACCATGAGTCCTCTCTTGCTCTTGATGCCTCATCAAAGACTGCCGCATACACATCATCACCATAAAGGTTATCAGGCTTCTCTGCTGATTTAAACTCTATCCTTGAGCCTACTGGTGTGATTAGTGTTAACTTGCTCTCATTAGATACAAAGAAGTTTTTCTCTGTCACCTGTGCCTTCATACGTCTGAATGCAATCTCCGCTTGTTGGTAGACAGGAGCAACCCACCACACGGACTGATTTTCTTTTAAACTAAGCGACTGCTCAAACAACCAAATGATATGACTTGCCGTTTTACCCGTCTTTGTAGATGCAGCCGTTATCGTGTAACGTGCCTCACTATCTAAGATGGCTTTTTGGTAAGTGGTTAACTTTGGTCTTGAGTAGTTTATTTGCATACTTGCCGCAATAGGTCAACACGCTTTTTGTTTATGGTGTCAAGGTTGTGATGTTGGTGGCAATACTGGTAATTAATCTCACCTACCTCTTTTACTTTGTCTGACTTGATTAGCTTTCCAATTTCAGACCAATCGTTATTCTTAACAAAGAAACATCCAAGGTTGTCACGGTGGTTTGTGTATGGCTCAACTGCACTTACAAAGATAGGCAACTTGTAGGCTGCCGCTTCGAGAATCTTTAGTTCTGATTTGTAACGGTTGAACTGTGTTTTTTGAAGTGGTGCTAAACAGATATCTATTTCTGAGTAATACTTGCCGAACTCGTTTGCCTTTGTTCCTACCCTCGTCTGAAACCACTCAGGTCGTTTATGCCTTGGCTCTCCTGTGATTGCTTTCTCCATCGTTGCCCAATCAGGAACATTCTCATGAAAGCCGCACATTAAGAACCTCGCTCCGTATTCCTCGCAGATGGGCTTTATTTTGTTTGTAAGCAACTTTAAGTCTTCCGTGTGTGATAACCCTCCTACCCAACCGATAGTGAACGGATGCTCCGTTTCTGCTTTCCATTGGCTTTGATTGTAGTCTAAAGCATTGGGGATGATTGTGACGTTTGTATTGAACTCCTTTACCTTCTCTTCTAGTTGCGGAGTGGTAACCATCACAGCATCTGCATAGTGTAAGCTGTCCTTAATGCCGTTCTTGATGTAAGCACGGTAGAACTTGTACGCTGGATTGTACTTCGGTAGCACCCAATAGTCATCAATATCAACGATGAAAGGGATTTTCTTTTTTGCGAGTACCGGTAAGATGTTATACTGAAGTTTTCCAAGCCATCGGTTGAATACCACGCAATCGTATTTCTCAAAGGGCAAATCTGCCCACTCGTTTTGATCCACGGACACATCAACTGTGATGCCGTAGTCAATTTGAATTTTTACATATGGGGTATATAGCCTGTGAAAGCTCACCCCATTCATGCCGTCAAGTAGTAGAAGTACCCTCATTAGAAAGGCATATCATCCTTTTCTTTCGGTGGTCTTGGCACTGCCACATAGTGAGTAGCCTTTGACCTGTCGTTTTGATGCTTGAGTTTCTGCACTCTGATGCGAACATCTCCATACTTGTTAATCTCAAGCTTCCCGTCTGCAAGTGCTTGTTTGAATTTGTCCACGTTTACCGTGATGTTCAAGCCGTAGTCATCAGACCAGGCGTTTCCAAGGAATGTAATTTCATCCATATTAAAATAGCTTAGGTTTGTTTGCTTCTTTGATTCGCTCTTGTGCGATGTTGTAGTATTTCTCCTCCTTCTCTATTGCGATATATTTTCTCTTTGTGTTTATCGCTGCAACTGCTGTGCTTCCACTTCCACAGGTCAAATCTACTACAAGATTGTTTTCGTTGCTGTACGTCTTAATCAAGTCCTCAAGTAGTGCGATTGGTTTCTGTGTTGGGTGATAGCCGTTATAGTCCTTTTTATATTTGAGTATGTTGCTTTTGTATTTCTTGCCTTCCCAAAGGTTGAATGTATGAGGTGCTTCTCTTGTCATTCTTTCTATTAGCTCAGTTCTGTAATCAGTATCAATTTGTTTTAACTCATTCCAATCACGTTGGAAATATCCTGTGGTCTGTAATTTTTTATAATTCTCCAAAGTAGGCAAACAAAACTGACTGCCATTAGTAAAATAATGACCACCCATTCCGTTTCCAAGTATGTTTTTTATTTCATTATTAGTCATTTTGCTTTCTTCTTTTTGAGTTAAAAAGTATTCTCTCAATGGGTGTAATCCTTCAAAATCGTGTTTGGGATTGTTCTTACTAAATACCAAAATATCCTCAAAGTATGAAACGGGTGCTTTCTTTGATAGTAGAGCGTTTGCATAATGGTCTTTCTCCCATATAATCCGATAACTGAACGGCACGTTTGGAATTGCGTTTGTAATTAGTTGAGATGTGTAAGGCTCTTGACTGAACAAAACAAGTTTGCCGTTCTTTCTTAATATGCGATTTGCAATGTTAAAAATGTCCGCAGGGTTAATAGCGTCATCCCAATGAGTTTTCCCACTCATTCCAAAGCCCTCTGCATTTATATCTTTTACAGTTCCATAAGGAGGGTCAGTCAATATCAAATCAACTGAACCACTTTCTATCTGTTCGCTTTGCTCTAAACAATCCCCGTGTAAAATCATTAGTCTAAATTTAAAGTCACGTTAACAACCTTAGCCTCTACGGTTGCATCTACCGTTTCCTTTGGCTTACCATATACCCTGCTTAGTAAAGTGTCCATTGAATACAGTGAGCCTTTCTCATAGCTCTTGATAATAGCCTTTGCAACTGTCTTTTCTAACATGGTTGCTCCTTCGTTTTTCAGAACCTTTTTAATCTCTTGTTCATCCATCGCCATGATTGCCTGAATGCTGTCGTTTACTTCTGAAAGTTTGTAGCCTTCCTCCTTCATCAAGGTGGTGAACTTCTTAGGTCTGCCCTCCATCCATCTTCTTTCATCCTCACCTTTTTTGAATGGTTTTAAGTTTTCTTCGTTTGCCATATTTTCACAGATTATTCACAGTTATTACAATGTAATTACTTTCTCTCATTCATCTTAACCTTATGGACAACCTTGAGCATATGCTTGTGTTCTGCCTTATCCCCGAATTCCTCGTGGCAAGGTCTACAAACCGCCATCAGGTTTTCTATCTCGTCTTTATCTCCTTTTGGGTTGCCTCCCATACCTCTTGCTTCTATGTGATGAATATCAACGGCTTGATTGCCGCATATCTCACACGGAATAAAATCGGTTGTGTCGTATCCGAAATAACTCATATACGTTTTGGTATGTTTCTTCACAGCCTAATTACTTGACAATCCGTTCTATTTTTTAGCTCGTGCATATGCTGATTGTGAGCGTTGAAGTTTGTGCCTTGCTCTCCTCTAATGTAGTGTTCTGTCAATCCTTGGTATAGTTCACGACCTCCATCTATGCCTAACGTATATACTTGGTCAAATCTATTCATCAGTAGTTCAAATGCAAATGAGCTTGAGTTGAATGTTCTGAATGTGTAATGCCCGATATTGGGATCAATCTTAAACTGCACAAAGATGGTGTTGTCGTATATCTTAGAATTGCAGGTTCTGGTCAGAATGAAACGTGCCTTGTACTTTCCGTTTATGTATTTCTGTGGTTCGTTGTAGATGGGTGGATCATGAAAGGCTGCTATATCTGCGTATCGTGTTTTTTCCAATGCTCCATTAATTGTCCAGACGTTATAGTCTAACATCATTGAAACATCCCACCTCTCAAGAGATGGACCGGTACCAACAACGAGCCAAGGTTTATCCTTCGCCCAATCCTGTTGAATTATCTTCGTTACGCACGACACGTTTTCTACGCTTTTTTTTAACGGGCTGCTCATCATCAGCAAGAGTGTTCAACTCCTTCTTCTGTGCTTCAGCTCTAATAATCATTGAGAGCATCCCCTCAACGACACAGTTGCCGCACGTTGGAAGTGGTTTACCCATCTCTTGTAAGTACACTGCTCTGAACTCGACATTCTGTTCAGGTGTCATTTTTAGCACTTGTGTTTCTTTCCATTTCTGGAATACTGGCAGCATCTCCTCCAGTATGAATGTTATTTGTTCTTGGGTCATAATGTTTTATTTTCACTTAATATCCTGATTGCTTTGGTTAGTGCCTCGTTAACTTCGCTCGGTCTTGGTTGACTCAGTGCAAAGCCCCTTCGGTATTTTAAATGTCTTTTTAATGTGTCAATTACTTCGTTAATGTCCTTTAGTTCATACATATCTGTTTATAATCGCTGCTATCATTCCTGCCGCAAATGAGAATAGAACTCCCTCCAAGGAGTGGAAGTACAGTACACTCAACCAAAACGCAAGACATAGCTCACAGGTAAATGGCTTAACCTTGAGCTTGTATGTCCAGTTTCTTACAAGAATTACTCCTGCTGAAGCGAGTCCTAATATCTCAAATGTAAGGTTCATATTTTTTGAATTGTTTATTTGCTTTATATTTAATCTCGTTAATCACTTTGTCTATCTCGTGCCTACTAATGCCCGTTGCTCTGCTGATTGATCGTGCTGATTTTGGTTTAATGTTCCTTCCGCCCTCTGAGTATAATTTCCATATTTTCGTATGGTACCAGTCATACTCTCGCAGTACGATATCAATGCAGTAGTGCAGTATCTCGTTTCTGTAATCAACATCATGATCAGGTATTTCAAGTTTAGATGAGTCCAACATTGGTTCTTGTTTGAATAGTTTGTTGAACCTGGTGTATTGACCGTAGGCTTGATTGACAACGATGCGAATGACAAGCCCTTCCCAATATCCGCTGTTGTATTTTTCAAGTATCCAATCTTCATCCTTTTCGCAGATTATGAGAAAAACCTCCTGATATAAATCATTCGCTTGGTGCTTCCCTATCTTCTCACAAACCTCCCTCAACCATTCGGCTGTTGTCAGCTCGTTTATGATGTCGGCTTTTTTGATATGTCAAAGTTTGTTTATCTTTTTTATGATTGTTTAAGAAGTTTTACACAATAAACGCACAGTCTTGTCATTGCATATTGAATAAACCTCAAAGCCTTGTTTGATGTATTTCTTTGCATAGTAGATAACTTGCTTATCATTCTCAAGGATTATGTGAACGTACTCTCTACCCTTCCTGACTGTCAGCTCCATTGATTAACTCTAATATGGTTAACTCCTCTCTGTACACTTGCGGAATGTCCAGCCAATTCTCTACTCTCTTACATCCATTGATAACGCTTGAATGGTCACGATTAAAGATTGAACCTATCTTCACAGTGCTGAAATTCTTTCTATGCCTTAGATAATAAAACAAAGCATGTCTGACGTTAACGATTGATCTGTCCCTCATTGGGCTTTTGAGTTCATCTTCGGTGATTCCGTACTCGTTTAAAATGCGTTCATATAGTTCCTGACATCTTTCAACATTTTGTCCTTTGAGTTTTAGTATTTCATGCCTCATCTTGTGTATGGTCACTTGATACTCTCTCATTTGGTTTCTGACTTTACGTTGGTAGTTGTCGTGTTGTTTTTCTAATCGTGTGAGCTTTTGCTTTGCTGCAATGTACTCAGGGTAAAAATCTTTGTTCATAGTTCTAAATAGTATGCCATACAGGCTGCCTTGTATATAATTTCCTTGTCAAGTTGTGAGCGTTTCTGTTTGTGTCCTCGCTCTCGTTTCAGTTTATAAAACCAAATGTTCTGATTGTCATTAATCATCTCCACTAATTCACTCACTCTCTTCTCATCAATCTTTGGCTTGTTTTCTAACTCCTCCCAAGCCTTGCAGAGAAAAGATGGAAACACTGCCGCCCTTTTTGTTCTGACATTCTCCCAATTGCTTTTTGCTATTTCAAAGGATGACATCTTAGGGCTATTGTCAACCGGTGCTTCTATTGCCAAATACTCTCTTGGTTTTAGTTTTAAAGTGTGACTGTTGTCTTTTATGTAGGCGTTCATGATGTCGCTTACAAATTTGACGTTTAACTGTTGTGGTTGTCTGATCGTGTACTTTCCGAGCAAATACTCCCGAAAGGCTTTGTCCATCGTTTCAATCTCACATCGTGCAAATCCGTCTTGAATAAACTCAATGAACTCTTTGCCTTGTTGTGGTGGCTTAATGCCGCCTAATGAACAGAGCTTTTTTAATCGCTCTAATATCATCTCCTGATTAACATCCTGAATAAACATGATTACAATTCTAAGTATATTTTTTCTAATTGCTTAAAAATCTCAAGTGCTACCTGTGGCACTATTGCGTTTCCGTATCCTTTAATTGATTCTGCTCTCCATTTAGGAAAGGTAATTCCGTCCAATTCGGTGGGAAGCCCATCATCTCCGCCACAAATCGGGGGTTGAGTTGGGAACTGCTTCCAGTTGCTTTGTGTATTGTCATTGATAAATCCTCCTGTCGCCCCTTGTCTATGCGATTCTCCCAATACTTCTCTGTCTTGCCGTGTTTGTGTTCTCCTGCTGTGGGTGTCGGTAGCATCCCCATTGACATTGCTCTGTTTAATGTCACGCTGTGCATACTGCCCTCCTTGACTTGAGTGCTTTTCATAGTTGCCGTGGCGTTCGTTGAATCCATTGCCGTCGGTGTTGGTAGCAACAAACCAGACTCGATCTCGTCGGTGCGGAGCGTTTTTGGCTGCAGCTGGAATAACAAACGGCTGTACTTCGTACCCTTCAGCTTCCAAGTCAATGCACACCTGCTCGAAAACCAATCCGTCATCAATATTAGTGATACCAAAGACGTTTTCAGCAATGACGAATGCTGGTTTAATTTCTTGTATTGCTCTAAGCATTTCGCCCCAGAGATAGCGTTCATCATCCGTTCCTTTTCTTTTCCCTGCCATTGAGAAGGGTTGACAGGGGAATCCCCCGGTGAGAATGTCAATTTTGTTTGCATATTTTTTAAAATTAGTTTTACATATATCAATGTGGCTATCAGCATTTGGAAAGTGGTAGTCCAAAACCTTACGAGGAAATTCCATCCATTCACAGTGAAAGATGTTCTCCCATCCCATCCACTCAGCTGCTAAATCAAAGCCACCTAATCCACTAAATAAAGATCCGTGTTTCATAATGTCCAGTTGTCTAATTCGTTCTGACTATCCGCATACGGCAGCTTTTCATCCTCGTATCTCCTTTGGTTTAAGTAGGTTGTAAAGTTAGGCAGATAATCTGTCTTTTGTGCTGCGATGTGATTCTTGAGATATTTGGGTAAATGCTGCCTGATCTTTTCAAGCTCCGTCTGTTTTAGTTTTTTAAACTTTGATGCTGCATCCTTCTTGCTTCCTGGTTGTCGTGTTGAAACTTGACTGTAAGCCTTCCAAACCTGATCAAAAATTTCATCCCTTTCCACCAAGAGAGATTTATCTCTCTTATTTATTACATTAACATTTACACTATCACTTACACTTACATTAACACTATCAGCTTTTTTGGCTTTTTCAGAAAAGGCTTGGGTTTTTTCGCTTTCTTTGGGTTTCTTTGGTCTGCCACCCTTTTTACCATTAAGGCTTTGCTTTTCAATGTAGCTATCCCATTTCTGAAGGTCACGCTTTAACTGTTGTCTAATAGGTTCAAATGCAATCTTTGTGATAACATCGTCTGTTTGAGGATCAAGGTCATTAACGTAGGCGAGAATATGCTTAAACAATCTCCCTGCTTGTTCCTCGTTTAACTGTTCCACTGTATGAATAAGGTCAGTGTACAATATGAATGATTTCTTATTTTGTGCCATAAAAAAAGCCCCGTACCGATTAGATGTGTGGAAGACCATCTAACCAGCCGAGGCAAAAGTCATTAAACATAACAGCTTCCACCCTGTTGTTTGCTCTACGAATTTAATGAATTATGAGTATAACCCAAATCACTTTTAACTTTTTGTTGCTTTGCCATCTTCTCCAAATATTTCTTGCCTCTAAATTGTGGGCGTTCCATCTGAAGCTTACGCCTGATTCTTGTGATGGTCTGAGCATCGGTCAACTTTCCGAATGTGTACTCACGCTTAAAATCGTCAAAGGTTTCTAATCTCATACCTTCATCTGACATCTGCATAGTCCAATAATAGGCTGTGAGCATTCGGTCATCGTC
>Ga0208162_1000262_pt1 | contig 30819 bp, 15 predicted proteins | sample CB_VirMetaG_4_FD_184539 | JGI IMG/M metagenome (GOLD analysis project Ga0208162, IMG submission 184539) | Freshwater to marine saline gradient viral communities from Chesapeake Bay - CB_1508_1M Viral MetaG (SPAdes) (version 4) | ecosystem: Environmental > Aquatic > Marine > Coastal | place: USA... | reverse complement strand
AAGACTGCTGGCGGAATAGACGCTTTTGTAAATAATCTTAGAAAAATTGAAGAACGAAACAAAGTTTTAGCAGACTTAAAAAATAAAAATGAAATAGCTAATCTACAGGCTTCTGCAAATTTAACAAATATTTTTGCACAAAGAGAAAGAACTGTATTAGCAGTTGAGGCAGCTGAAATAGCCCTATTACAAAAACGAAATGATCTAGAACAGTTATATAGCGACAGAATTCTTCTGGAAAGAGATGGAGTTTCTACAGCAGCACACGATAAGGTTATCGCGCAAACAGAGCGTGAGATAGCTTTATCCGAGCAAAAACTTATTGCAGCAGAAAAAGCCTCAGATCAAATTGCACAAATGGGCTTAAAGATAGGAGACTCACTACAAAGTAATATGCAAACTGCATTCAATGGATTAATAGAAGGAACTATGACTGTAAAACAAGCATTTGCAAGTATGGCAAAATCTATACTAGTAGACATATCTAGAATGATTACAAAGATGCTCGTAATGCGATTACTTCAATCTGCAATTGGCGGCACTTCATTTGGAAACTTTTTAGGGGTTCCTAGTCCTTCAGTTAATACAGCAATTAGCAGTCCCTTCCCAGAAGCAGGAACTTTAGCAGTAGCCCGAAACGGTGGTATTATGAAAGGCTACTCAGAGGGCGGCATAGCAAGAGGAAGAAATGCAGGATATCCCGCAATTCTACACGGCACAGAGGCCGTAGTACCTCTACCTAACGGAAACTCTATTCCAGTAGAAATGAGAGCTGGAGCAACTTCAAATAATACTATTGGTATTAACATCAATATTGATAACCAAGGAAACGCAAGTACTAGTCAAGATCAAGCGTCTCAACAAAATCAAGCAGCTGCGCTAGGAAAAGTTGTTGCAAGCGTAGTTCAAGAAGAACTGCATAAGCAGAAACGCCCCGGCGGTATACTTAGCAGATATGGAGCAGCCTAATGGCACTAGGATTTTTAGATTTAGGTAACATACGAAGAATTCCAGATAGAACAATGGCGAGGACCGTTGCTCCACAGGTAAATAAAATTTCTTTTGGAGATGGGTATGAGCAAAGAGCCGTAGCGGGTATAAATAATTTAAAAGAGCAGTATTCTGTTTCTTTTAACAATCGTCCAAAAGCAGAAATCGACGATATAGTCTCCTTTTTTAATGCAAAAGAAGGGGTTACTGCTTTTAGTTTTACTGTTCCTGATACTAATTCAGCAGGTTCGGAGTTTACAATTAAAGCTGTGGTTGATAACTTTAATGTTTCTTATAATAATAATGATTTTTACTCCTGTACAGCTACCATCAGACGAGTTTATGAAGCATGAGCGATGTATTTGAAGAAGGGTATCCTTCTTACGAAGCGATTCACGGAGAAAATTATATTCTTTTTAAAGCACCTGAACACTCAGAATGGCAATGTTATATATTTGGTGGAAAGCCTGGAGAAGGCATCTCTTGGCGACCAAGAAAAGGTCAAGAGCCAAACTGGTTCTGGCGCAAGATGCAATACCTTTGCTTTGGTAATAAGTGGGTGAAAGATACTTGAAACAACAGGTAGGTAAATTATGAAGAAAATATTAAGTGATGAGGTGATTGAAGTATGAGCGATGTAATAAAAGACGTTCAAAAACAAGAAATAAACTCTGGATATATACATTTGTATGACCTAGAGTATTCCTCTGGTTCGTTTGCGCATTTTCATGCGGGAGTAGACGAAAATAGCGATGATATAGAGTTTAGAGACTCCGATGGTAATATACTTACATATGTTGCTATTCCTATAGAAATGGAAGGTATAGAAGTATCTTCTGATGGCTCGTATGCTAGACCGGAGGTCTCTATAGCTAATTTAAGCAGTGTATTTTCAAACGAGATTGGAGGATTAAGTTTTGAAGAGCTCGTTGGAAAAAGATTAACTAGAAGAACAACTTTAGAAAAATATTTAGTTGGAGGAACAGGAGATTCTGGATCAGGAAATGCGCCTGTAGAGTTTCCAAAAGCTACATATGTAATAGATAGGATAAAATCAAAAACAGCTTTTGTTGTTACTTTTGAGCTGGCGGCTCCTTTTGATTTGGCAGGAATAACACTTCCGCGTAGAGTTATTGTTGGAGGAGCTTGCCCCTTTAGGTACAGAGGAGCATCTGTAGATGTATCTAGACAAGACAGAGTAGGTGGTTGTACTTGGGATCAAACAATACTTGCAACAGATACGAATAATGTATTTATGAATAAATTTGATGAGTATATTGTTCCTGTTTCTATATTTAGTGGTATGTCTACTTTTTCAGGAACCTCTGTTGCAGGATCATATTATATTACTAGCGAAACTCAGACCGAAGTAGCAAAAACAGGGTCTAGTAGTCGAACAGTTACTGCATATTGGCAGGCGTTGGAAGCAACCTCTACGTTTCCTAATGACAGTAGTTCTAGCTGGAGACGAGTACGGGTATTCTCTACTTACTCTACATCAACAACTTATTATGCTTATCGTGACAGTAGGCATAATAACTATATTATAGACTCGGGAAAACTATGGCAAGTTAATAAGTTCACGCAGGTGGGCGGCAGTCATGATACTATAAAAGAGGGTATATATTGGACAGAGGGAGATATTTGCGGTAAAAAAATAAAATCCTGTTCCCTTAGATTCAATGCACAAGAGCACTCCAGTATAACCGGAGGAATAAGTATTATTGAAACAAATAGAGCATTACCTTTTGGAGGGTTCCCCGGTGCTAGACAGCGTAGATAAGGAAATAGTAAAAGACTTATTTGAGGATTATCCAAACGAAGGCTGCGGCTTATTATTAAATAAAAAAGGCAAGTTAGTTTGGAAGCACTGTGAAAATGTTGCAGAGAATCCTGAAGAAGATTTTGTAATTTCCCCAAAAGAATATGCAAAAGCGGCTTTAGTAGGAGATATCCACGCAATAGTACATAGTCATCCAAACGCGACCTGCGAGCCAAGCGAATCAGATATTAAAGCCAGTAATTTTTTAGAGATACCATATATTATATACTCTTTGCCCGAAGTAGATAAGTTTGTATATACACCAGCTAAAATAAGACAGCCTTTGATAGGAAGAGATTATTTGTTTGGAAAGTATGATTGCTATTCTTTACTAAGAGACTACTACACAGAAACCTATGATATTGAGCTGCCAAAAACTGTGTTTGAAGATGATTGGTGGGAGAAAGGTTTTAACTATTTTGATGACTTATTTGAGTCATATGGATTTACAGAAGTGAATTCTCCTAAGATTGGAGACGCGTTAATTTTTAAAGTATTTTCAAATGTACCTAACCATTGTGGGGTATATATAGGAGAAGATATGTTTTTACATCACGCTGTTAACAGGCTTTCTTGCAGAGAGTCTCTACACGCAGGGTGGGGTATACATTTACATAGGATAGTAAGATGCAATCAGTTTATTTAATTGGAGGAATAGAAAAATTTGGCTCATATTGGGAAGCAGAGTGCTCTAACATTAAGGATATTTTTAAATTAATAGATTGTCAAACCCCAGGATTTAGAAAGTATTTAATAGATGCTGCAGAAGCAGGCGTTGGATTTGAGATACAAAGAGGAAATGATTTTTTAGAAGAACCAGAGGAACTGCTCTTATCTTTAAATAGTGAAGATATAGTTATCACAGAAGTTCCTTCAGGTTCCAAGAGTGCTGGCGCCAAAATCTTAGCGGCAGTTGCGATAATAGCTCTTACTTTTGTGGTTGGTCCGGGTATAACTGGATCTTTATCAGAACTTGCTGCTGGAACAGCGAAATTTGGAGCGTATGCTACCGTAGCAGCCACACAAGTTGCCCTTAGTCTTGCAATTGGGGGTATAACGCAGCTACTAGCACCAGGCCCCCAAACAGATGAGGGCACAGATCCTTCGTATTTATTTAATGGGCCCCAAAATACGATAGCGCAAGGTGTGCCTGTTCCTGTAGCGTATGGAGAACTGATTGTGGGCGGGCTTCCAGTTAGTGTATCCTACACCGGATCACCCAGATATAGCACAACTGTAGATACCGGATCGGAGTGGACATTTATAGAGGGAGGAGCCTAAATATGCCAGCAATATATGAAAACCAACACGCTAGTATTGTAGATTTAATCGCCTGTGGAGAGATAGGGGGATTAGTAAATGGTCAGGGTAGTGTATATTTAAATGGCACTTCTCTTCTTGATAATGCAAACTCAGGGCTAACGGGTAGAACTGCTCGTGCTGATATTTCTGGAACTTCTGTAACAAACGCAGGAAGTCTATTTGCTGATATAAATTTAAACGAGGGTGATAGGTATCTAGAGATAAGGGCAGGAGGAGGAAGTTCTACACTTGCAGGAGCGCTACCGCGTGGCTTTGCTAGAGTTAATTTAAATTCTGCATTATTTCAAGCCAAGCATACTAGTGATCCAAAAGGAGGAAGTGCAAGTACTTTATCTTCTGCAGGTTATTTTGTACGTATTCCTGGAGCTGGCCCAAACGGCACAGAATATAGAGGAATAGTAAGAACTATAAACTCTTCTACAAATGCTTTGATTTGGCCTTTGCCTCAAACATCAGTACCTAATGGAACTTCTATATCTATTGATGAAGTTATAAAAATATCTTCCATAACCAATAATGGAACTGCTACTCTTGTATCTAGTGCTCCTACGAGTGTAACAAATAATGTTGTACGAGTATCCTCCGCGACAGTAGATAATATATACAATATACAAAATACAGGAAAAAATCTTGCATACGATAATGTAAATACAGCCTTCTATACGGGTGTTCGCTCTGGAGAGGAGTATGAAACCTCTGTAGGTAGTGCCCAAACGGCAAGTTTCGTATATCAGGTTAACCAACCCTTAAAGCTAGTAAATGCTGTAACAGCCCCCTCTGGTCAAGGCACTCAGAGCCCGGCAGCAGGAGCTTTAGTATCCTCAGGGATATCTTTGGGGCAGTATACTGCAAGTGAAATAGATAGATTAAAAGTAAATATTAAGTTTCCTGGAGGATTAAGACACGTTGATGCAAAAGGAAAAGATGTAAGTGCTTATGCAGAGTTTCAAGTAGTTTTCAAATATACTGTAGAGGGGGCTACGTCCGCCGAGTCAGTATTAGTACACGGTAGAGATTATGGAGGAAGCGACTTTTTAGCTAATGTTCCTGATTGGTCGGCCACTACTGCTGGAAGTAGTACTCGAGGTATAGGACTAGCTTCTTATAAGTATCCCAGCGGCATTCGAGTTGCTAACGGCGGCAATGATGGTTTAGTCCAAAAAAAGGGCAATAATCCCGCTTTTATAGCAACTTACGAAGTAGATATAAAAAAATATCAACCATTCACTTCCTGGAGCTTAGAGGTTAGACGTTTAAGTCCTGAAGGAGTTAAGGATTACTGCGACGATAACGATGCTGTGTTAAATGCAACAATTGATTCTTACGAAGCAATTATAGAAAATAAGTTTAGCTATCCAACTTCCGCCTATGCAGTTGTCGGGTATTCAGCAGAAGATTTCACCTCTCCTCCTAGCCGTTCATATCATATCTATGGTAAAAAAATAAAAGTTCCCAGTAATTATATTACTCGAGAAGAGGCGGGAAGTTCTCAAGCAAAGTATACAAGAAATGCAACTTCAGGGGCGGATACGGGTAGTTATGTTTCTTGGAATGGGTCCTTTAGAGGCGATGAAAGCCTTTCTCCCACTAACATTAACTTTCGTAAAGTATATTGTAATAATCCTGCATGGATTTTTTATGATATTCTCACGGACAAAGATTATGGACTAGGAGAGTTTATTAGTGAAGATGATATTGATAAATTTTCTTTGTATCAAATTGCACGATATTGTGACGAATTAGTATCGGACGGAAAAGGTGGCCAAGAGCCTAGATTTTCTTGTAACGTATATCTGTCTACTATAGAGGAGAGTTATAAAGTTTTGAAAGACTTAGCTAGTTCCTTTAGAGGTATGCTTGCGTGGATAGATGGTAAGATAGTCGGTATTCAAGATTCTCCCAAAGAGGCTGTTTATACATTTACTAAAGGAAATGTAGAAAATGGAATATTTGAGTATAGTTATACAGGTCAGCGCGCAAGAGTAAATCAAATAAATGTTACTTGGAATAATCCAGATGAGTTTTATAAGAAAACAGTTCTTACTGTAGAAGATACAGGCAATATAGTAAAACAAGGGAAAATAGTATCTCAGGATATTGTAGCATTTGGGTGTACTTCAGAGTCCCAAGCGGCTCGACTAGCTCAATGGCACTTAGAAACGGATACCACAGAAACAGAGATTGTATCATTTAGCACTGGAGTAAATGCTTCCTTTTTACGCCCCGGAGATATAATTAATGTTCAAGATAAAGAAGATCTTAATATAGAAGCATCTGGAAGAGTCTCAAGCGGTAGCACCACTTCATCTATATATCTAGATAGGACTGTAGATTTTGGTCCAGGATCTACTGTAGGAACTGACTGTAAGCTAAACATTGTTTTTCCAGGAGCTTCTGTATATCTTGCCCAAGATTCAGCTACTATAGGCTCAGGGGGTACTCCTCCAACTTATACAAGAGGCGCTTTTCTTCCCGAGGTCAGAGACGAGGATGGTACGCTCATAGATCTTGTAAACAATCCTCCTACTATTGAAGATGCCATAAATTACTATGATAATGCGGGAAATCACATAGATGTACAATTTAGCAAGAACACTAGGGTAGAAGTAAAGGATATTACTAATTCTGGGACTAGTGCTGATCTCATTACTGTAAGTGGAGCTTTTTCTCAAGCCCCTCTCCAAGACTATATTTGGGCAATTACTAGAGACGATGAAGACACTGAAAACTTAAAAACTTTTAGAATAGCTGGTCTAGCTGAAGACGGAGAGGGTAAGTACTCTATATCTGCAACTCAGTATAATGAGACTAAATTTGACGAAGTAGATACCTCTATACCAACTTATACTACCAATTATATTCCTGATACTGAAGCGAGTGGAACAGTTCCTCCGCCTTCAGGGATATCTCTAGAGATGGTACCTGTGGGCGATCCTTCTGACTCTGGGCAGACTTCTACTTATCATGGAATTATAGGATGGACTCCACCTACAGAAACATATACTGATTCTTCAGGATCTACTCGTACTAGAAACTATAGATTTATAGAAAGGTTTGAAATTTCTCATGACCTTCTATCAAATGGTTCTGGTCCGTCGAATATGACTTCGGTTGAGGCTTCAAAAGGTTCTACATCATTTACTGTACCTAATGTAGCCTCTGGCTCTTATACAGTAAAAATTAGAACCGTAAATACTTTAGGAGCAAAATCACCTTGGGAAGTATCGAATATTGCAATAAATAGTCCACTTATCTCTATTGGGAATATTGAAAGTGTAGCTCAAGGAGGGCTTCTTAATGCGCCTTTCAATTTTGATACATCAAATGGTTTATTTTCAATAAATTCAAGAAACTTTAGATTTACTCCGCCCGCGGCTTCTTCAATACAGTTTAGCGCAGCTACTTCTGCACAAAGAACTGAAAGTTTTGCAGGTATGTCTTCATCAGATACTATGTATCTTTATTTTGATGCAAGCAGTTCCAGTGATCCTCTTAGAAGTTTTGTAGTACATACCGATGAAACTGTAGAAGACATAGATGGAAATGAAATAGAGGTATCTTACTTCAAAGAGCGTGGTGCTACAGACAATGGTTTAACTACTGTATCTGGAACCGTCAGCACCACTGCTGGATCCAATAGGCTTACCGGATCTTCCACTACTTTTACTGATTTAATTGTGGGTCAGTTATTGAAAGTTACCTCCAGTTCTGCTGCAGGGACTGAAGTTGCATCTGCTGAGTATAGATTAATTGCACAAGTTCTAAGCGATACAGAAATTCAAGTTACAGCACCTTTTACTAGAACTGCTTCTGCTGTTAACTTGTACACTCCTGCATTTACTCCGGATACTGGAGCAGATTCTGTGTTAGGAGAGGTCACTCTATCTTCAGGTATTTACGCCTTTGATCCCTATTTATCTAGTACACAGCCAAAAGGCGGGTATGCAGTACTATTAGGGCATGAATCTCATGTTTTTGAAGCAGATCCAAATGGAAATGTATCTTCTGTAGCAGGCGCTGATTTTACTATAAACGTATTTAATGGAGATACTCGTTATTATTACGATAATTCTGCTACTCCTGCAGATAATACCTATACAGTAGGAACTATTACTCAAAGTCCTTCAAATGGACTCACTTTTTCTACTGGAACAGTGGGGTCCAGTCCCGCTGTTGATTTAGAAGTTGATATTACAGCAGTACTAGCAAGTAATGACTCTGGCACCCTTACTATACCTGTGACTATAAATTATGGTGGACCTACTTTTGATAAGGTTTTTTCCTATTCTAAAGCAAGAGCGGGGGTTATAGGAAGTAATGGTACTAAAACTGCATTAGTATACGCATATCAAAGATCTTCTGCTGCATTAACTTCAAACCCGGGATCTGTTACTGTTAGCCTTGATAGTGGGCAAATTACAACAGGAACTCTAGCTAATGGTTGGTCTAAAACTATACCTACCGGCAGTGCTCCTTTGTATGTAGTAGCCGCTTCAGCGGCTGGTACGGGAAGTGCTGATACAATAGCTGCAGGTGAGTGGTCTTCCCCTGTAATTCTTGTACAGAACGGTGATGCTGGAGACCCAGGATTAAATAGTGCTACAGCAAGAATATACAAAAGAAATACTAGTTCTAGTAGTTCTGGAAGCCTTCCTTCTGGCAATACTACTTATACGTTCTCTTCCGGAGCAATTTCTTTTACTACAGCAAATGGTTGGAGTTCTACTATTCCTAGCTCTGGAGGAGAGTATTTATGGACTTCACAGGCTACCGCCGCCAGTACTTCTTCTTCTGATACTATCTCAGATACGGAGTGGTCTTCAGGAGTTTTATTATCCCAGGACGGCATAGATGGAAATCCAGGCTCTGCAGGTACTAAAACTGCATTAGTATACGCATATCAAAGATCTTCTACTGCATTAACTTCAAATCCTGGATCTGTTACTGTTAGTCTGCAGACAGGGCAAATTACAACAGGAACTTTATCTAATGGATGGTCTAAAACTATACCTACTGGATCCAATCCTATATACATAGTTGCTGCTGCTGCTTCTGGAACAGGAACCTCTGATACCATAACTGCAGGTGAATGGTCTTCTCCTGTTGTTTTAGCTCAAAACGGACAAGACGGAGAAGACGGAGAAGACGGAGAAGACGGATTAAATAGTGCTGTGGTACGAATATATAAGAGAACTACTTCAAGCACTAGTGCGGGAAGTCTTCCCTCTGGAAACAGTGTTTACACCTTTTCTTCAGGCGCTCTTAGTTTTTCCACCTCGAACGGTTGGAGCAATACCATACCTTCTTCAGGGGGAAGTTACTTATGGACCTCACAGGCTGCCGCAATTAACACGGGCACTGCAGATACCATAGGAGATAGTGAGTGGGCTACCGCTGTCAAATTAGCGCAAGATGGTAGCGACGGAGCTGCGGGATTACGAACAGTACAAGGCTATTTGTTCTATGAAAAAACTAGTGGCGGAGTTCCATCTGCGCCGTCCGGATCAACCTACACTTTTTCAACAGGGGTAGTTTCTGGCAGCGGTATAAACGATAGTGGAACTACAAATGTGTGGAGAAACTCTCCTCGTCCTCAAGATCCTACTAGCTCTAACACCCACTATACTCTTAGGTATTACGGCACAGAAAGTACAGCAGGTAGCTCTAGTTTCAGTGTTTCCTACTCTAACGTAACTCAGTTTACTAACTTTACAGGAGTTGTCACTTTCAGTAATGGTACTTTTTCAGATGGAGGAACTGCGATTACCTCTATTGACGGAGGAAACATAGAAACAGGTACTATTGATGCAGAGCAACTTACAATCTCATCCACATCATCTAGTGCTTCTACTATGTTTTTTGACGGCACAAACACAAGAATAGACATTAAAGACTCGAATAATGTGCTTAGAGTACGGCTTGGAAAATTAACTTAACCAGCTAAAAAATAATTCTTGACTACGTATGTTTCCTTTGTTATAATTTAATCATGGAGAATTTAAATGAGTGCAGCTAATTATGACCTAGTGATTGACCAAGGATCTACTTTTGCAATTGACTTGGTGGTTAAGCAATCGGGATCAGCTTTTAATCTTACGGGCTATGGTGCGCGCGCAAAAATGAAAACTAGTAAGAGCGCTACCGAGGACGCTGCCGTTTTTAACTGTAGTGTAACAGACGTGCTCTTAGGCACTCTTAAAGTGGAACTAGATGCCACAACTTCTGCGGCGCTATCCCCAGGTTTGTATGTATATGACTTGGAGATTCATACTTTGAATAATTCTATAGTTACAAGACTCATTGAGGGCACAGTAAATATTACTGCGGGAATTACGGTGGGAGCAAGTGGCTGAAGAAAATATCCAACTTACAATTACAGAAGAAATAACCGAGATAATAGCAAGTAATACAGATGCCATAACAGTAGGTATTTCAGGGGATGACACTGCATTAACAGTAAATACTTTTGCACTTCCAAGTACTATTCCTTCTGCTCAAATAACTTTTACGCCCTACGGTCAAGTTACAGCCACAACTGTGCAGGATGCTGTAAAGCAGTTGGTTGATCTTGCTTCTTATGCCCAGCCCGCAGAGCCTTCTGCTGTCGGGGGATCCTCTGTAAGTGAGGGAAATATTTGGTACGATACAGACGATGACCAAGTAAAAATATATCGCGAAACTAGTTCTGGAGTATTCGAGTGGGTACCTATAATCTTAGGTGCAGCTGGAGCAGACTCAGATACACTAGACGCAGGGGCCTTTTAAGGCCGCCCGGAGTTACAGATGGCTCAAACAATTCAAATTAAGCGTTCTACCGCAACTGCAGCTCCCTCTAGTCTGGAGCAGGGCGAGCTTGCCTATTCTGACGACTCTAAAAAACTATTTATAGGTAAAGCAGCTGACGGTACAATTATTACAATTGGCGGCGATCTATTCACCGATATGCTCGACCATACGCTGGGAACCCTTACTGCCAGCAGTGCTATCCTTGTTGACTCCGACAGTAAGATAGATCAGTTAAAGACAGCAAATCTTACTGTAGACTCTAACTCTATTACGTCTTCTTCAGGTAATCTTAATCTTATTGTAGCTACGGGGTCTAGCCTAGATATCGATAGCGGCACTATTGATATTGCAACTCAAGCAACCGAATTTAAAATTATTGATGGTAGCTCAACCGCCTTCACTATATCAGAAGGTACGAATAATTATATTACACTAGACACTACTAACTCTGCCGAGCAAATTGTATTTAATAAAGAAGTATCTCTATCAGGAAACTACACTTTACCCACAACCGATGGTACTAATGGTCAAGCTTTAATAACTAATGGATCTGGCGTAGTTTCTTTTGGCCCTGTTTCTACAGTACTCAATTTTGCTGACGATGCGTCTAATACTAGCAGTATTACTCAACTCACAGAAACATTTACTTTCTCAGAAGGTGAAGGATTAAATGTTGTAGTTGGTGATCAGAGGGTTACTTTTTCAGCTGAACTAGCAAGTGCTTCTAACTTAGGTGTAGCTAGTTTTGACTCTACTGATTTTACTGTAACTTCTGGCGCTGTTTCCGTAAATACGATTACTCTTGGAACCTCTTCTCTTAATGCTGGAGAAAGCACTCTTAGCTTAAATGGTCTAGAACAGCTAACTGTAGATGACTTAGAGTTAAATGGAAATACTATTTCCACTACTTTAGCAAATACAAATATTGAACTGACTCCAAATGGTACTGGAACAGTTGTTGTTCCTTCTGGGTATAAAAACAGAGCTGGATTTGGAACTAATAGCCTCGTTACAAAAGAGTATGTAGATGCTCTAAAACAGGCTTTAGACATAAAAGAATCTGTACGGGCTGCAACTACCGCCGATATTGGTGGTACTTATGTAAATGCAAATGGAACTCTTACTAATAGTGGCGCGCTCGCAGCTATAGGCGTAGATGGCGTGGCCCTTGCTCAAGACGATAGAGTTCTTGTAAAAAATCAAACTAATGGAGAAGAGAACGGTATTTATACTGTTACTACTGTTGGTGACGGTACTTCGGTAAACTGGGTACTGACAAGATCAGCAGATGCAAATATAGCGGCCGAACTTACTGGAGGCGTATTTACCTTCGTCGAAGAAGGAACTACAAACGCCGATAATGGTTTTGTATTTACCCATGAAGGAACTCCTACTTTTGGAACAACTAATTTAACCGTATCTCAGTTTTCTGGGGCAGGTCAGATTATTGAAGGCAATAGTATTTCAAAGAATGGCAATACTATACAAGTTATTGCTGATGATATTACAATAGATGCAACAACCTCTTTGAATATTAAAGGAATTACAACTACAGCTATAGGTGATATACTGATTGGTGCTGCATCCGACGGAGGCTACACGAGACTTGTTAAGCCCTCGGCGGATGCTACTGCCTCAGATTATATTCTTAGCATGACAACAGCAGGTGTTGCTAGCTGGGCTAATATTTTAGATGGCGGAACTTTCTAACTAAATTCTTTCTCCCGCGTATATACGCAGCATTTAGGAGAGCCAAATGGCACAAACTATCAAATTAAAGCGGTCTGGCTCTGCCAATACCGCTCCTACCACTTCGCAACTTGAACTCGGGGAAGTTGCAATCAATACTTACGACGGCGATATGTACATTAAAAAAAGTGTCAATGGCACTGAAAGTATTGTACATATTAACCGTGGTTCAGTATTTTTAGTTCAATCTTCTACTACCCCTGCCAACCCGCAAGAAGGGGATATGTGGCGAGACACGGCGGATTTGAAAACATATATCTATTATTACGATGGAAGTAGCTTTCAATGGGTAGAGATTTAGGGGTATAATATGGCTTTAACATTTCCATCAAATCCGAGTGACGGAGATACCGTTACTTCTGGGGACATAACTTGGACGTACAATGAAGACAAGGATGTCTGGCAAAATAATGTTATAGGATTGTCAGGTGCGTCCTTCAATATAGATGCTGATGTGGGCGCAGGGGGTAGTGTAGAGATCGGAAGCGATACTCTTCAGTTTACCGGAGGAGTAGGAATAACAACCACTCTATCCGATGACGAAGTCACATTTGATTTAAATAATACTGCAGTAACAACTGGCACTTATGGGACCTCGAATACTATACCTAGAATAACGGTAGATCAACAGGGTAGAATAACCTCTATCAGTACTGTTGAGAACACTCCTACGGCGGAAATTGGTGTAGAAGATGCAACTATTACTGCAACAGATATTGTATCTAGTACAGCATATGTTATTAAAAGTTTAGGAAATACTTCTTGGACAAGTCTAGGCGCTATTGAGATTGGAATTGATGATGGTCTTGTTACAGGCCATGAGTATATTATAACGGATAGGGGTACAGCTGAAGCTGTTACCGGTATAACTACCGGATCTGTTTATGAGATTATAACTCCCGGCGATACTGACTTTACACAGATAGGTGCAGATGATAGTGTTGCTGGTACTACATTTACTGCCACAGGTGCCGGCACAGGCACTGGTACGGTTCTACTTATATCAAACTGGATTGTATACGGCACAGATACTACTCCTGCTATTGGAGAAATTTTTAAGGCAAAAAGTGCTGGCACAGAAATAGGTATTGATGGCATATCGGCAGGTACTGAATATAGAATTGTAACTGTTGGCACTTCTAATTTCTTAGCTATAGGGGCTAGCTCAAATGAAGTAGGTACTGTCTTTACCGCTACAGGTGCCGGTACCGGTACAGGTACAGCTGTAGCAACTCCTTTGATAGATCAAGGTACTGGCACTGTAATTCAGACAGACTTCACTGCAACTTCCGACGGTTCTGGAACAGGGACTGTTATGCTCGACTCTGAGCATTTTATGGCTTTTGTCGACTCTCGAACAGGTACATCTGATATATTCGCAAGCTCTGCATTTACATATAATCCCGGAAAAGATATTATTACCGCAGGTAATTTAAATGGAACTTTTACAGGAAACTTTGCAGGCGCTTTTGATGGCGTATTTTCCGGAACATTTGATAGTAGTGCAAATGCACCCTCTGCAAGCGTTGCAACAACGGTTGTAATTACAAAAAATACAGATGATACTGTAGAAGATCCTACAATACCCGATAGTCATAGACATTTAGTATTAACTGATGGCCGCTCAGGTATCCGATCTCTTCAAGGGGATTCTAGGGTATATTTTGACAATTCTACAGATTCTTTAAATGCTCCTGGATTTACTGATGGTACTTTAAGTATTTTATCGGGCTCTATTACTTCAGCTGCCGCTATTACAGCGAGTGGTACTATAACAGCCGGTACGCTAACAGATGGTACTTTAAGTATTTCTTCTGGGGCAATAACTGCGGCCACTAATATTACAGCTAGTGGTACTGTACAGTTTGCTGATTTAAGTGATGGAACTATTACAGTTAGTGGATTTGTTGACGAAGACAGCATGACTAGCGATAGTGCTACATTACTGCCCACTCAACAATCAGTAAAAGCATACGTTGATGCTCAAGTAGCTGCAAAGGATCAGCTTAGCGAACTCAGTGGAGACACTGATGATATCTCAGAAGGTTTAACTAATAAGTATCATACAACTGAAAGAGTACAAGATGTAGTTAGCGGTCAGTTAGTAACCAACGGCTCTCATGCAGGTATCTCGTTTTCATATGACGATGCAAATGATGGGGCTATAGATGCAACGGTTAGTTTATCAAGTTTTGATACTGGAGACCTATCTGAAGGAACTAATCTATACTATACAACTGCAAGATTCAATACTGATTTTGCTGCTAAAGATACCGGCGATCTATCAGAAGGAACTAATCTATATTATACAGATCAAAGAGTAGATGACTACGTAAGTGGGGGTACTCTGAGCGGGCTCCATGTTACAAGTAATGGTGAAATTGACGGAAACTTAATAGTAGATGGAAACTTAACTGTAAATGGTACAACTGTTACTATCAATACAGCTAATTTAGATATTGAAGATAATTTACTACATATGGCTAGCGGTAATACAGGCCATACTACTGATGTAGGATTTTTAGCTCACTATAATGAGTCTTCCACAGAACTAGAAGAGGGCTTTGTTAAAGATCAGAGTGCCGGTATATGGAAGCTGGTAACAAATGTTACTCATCTCAGTTCTGGTACTAATGTTGATTTTACTAACGCTGTTTACGATGATATGCAGCTTAATGACCTAACGGCAGTAGATATCACTATTACTGGAAAAGCATCTGGTGATTTAAAGGGCGACGTATATGCTAGCAACGGTACTAGTAAGGTACTAGAGTCAGGAACTGACGGTACCGATGCAACTTTTACAGGAAATGTTACAGGAGATTTAACTGGCGATGTAACTGGAGACGTTACCGGAAATGCCGATACGGCATCAAGCCTACAAACTGCAAGAACTATAGAACTTACCGGCCCTGTGGAAGGAAGTGCTTCTTTCGACGGCTCTGCAAATATATCAATAACAACAAATCTTGCTGCAGGACAAGTAACTTTAGGCACGGATACTTCTGGTAACTACTTATCAGATATTTCTGCCGGAGATGGGATATCTGTTACGCATACTCCTGCAGAAGGCTCAACAGCTACTATAGCTATTTCCTCGCTAGGTGTAACAACGGCTAAATTAGCAAATGACGCCGTAGACAATACAAAGCTAAAATCTTCTACTACCACTGATGCCGATAGAGCCGTTACTACCGATCATATTCGTGATGATGCTGTTACCAATACAAAGATAGCATCCAATTCAGTAGACAATACAAAGCTAAAATCCTCTGCCAGTACTGATAGCGATAGAGCCGTTACTACCGATCATATTCGTGATGATGCTGTTACTTTAGGAACTAAAACTTCTGGAAACTACGTACAAACTATTGCGGGTACTACTAATGAGATTAGTGTTACCGGAGGATCGGGAGAAGGCTCTACTCCTACAATCGGTTTACCAAATAATGTAGAAATATCTGACAAGCTTACTGTTCATGATCAATTGATTATTAATGGGGATGATTCTACGGTTGCGATTCTTATCCCAGGGGATGAAAGTATACAAGTAGGTAGTGTTCAAGCTATCTCTGGTGTAAATTACGATGCTCCCGTAGGCGGAGATGTAATTATACATGCGGGCGATGTTCACTTTAAAACGGCTCCTACCCTGGTCTCGTGTTTTATTAGATGGGATAGACCTAATACTTTTGCTTCTGTACAGTCTGGAACTTATACAACGTACGGAGAAAGTCGATTAGGATGGAATAGCTCCGGATACTTTGAGTTCGCAATTACGGGAACTGCTGACAATAAAAAAGCCGAAGTTCGTGCAAATAATGTTAGAGCTATTGACGGCTTTTCGAGAGTTTCGGGGGATGGACCTCTATTGTCTTATTCTGCCGCAAATCCTGGAGAGGCTGGAACAACAATTTTATATGCGGATGCTACTTCTAGGATTAAGGCAGATATAGTTGTTAATACTCCGACAGCTTCTGGCAATACTTTTGCTGTTGAAACAAGCGCATCATATCCCTATGCTGACGTTAGCGGTGTTACTGACTTATCTAAGAAAATAGCTATTGTAACAACTGCTGCAGATGCAGATACTGATGCAGAATTTCCTATTACTTTTATAAATAATACTGGAGGATCAACGTATTCATCCGTAAGCTATCATGATTTGGAAAAAGATTCGGGGGTACTCACCTATAATCCAAACACCGGGGCTCTAACTGCTACAAGCTTTATTGGAAACATAGCAGGCACATCCAGCATTGCTCAGCAGGTTAATATAAATAGTGAAGAAACAAGTACAAGTTCTCATTACTTAACTTTTGTTACTGGCACAAGCTCAGCTAGAGACGTAAAAGCAGATTCTGGTTTATCTTATGTACCTTCTACGGGCACTTTAACGGTTGCTAATCTAACTGTCTCTGGAACTACAACTACTCTTAATACAACTACCCTTGATGTTGCAGATCTAAATATTACAATAGCTAAAAATGCGTCAAATAGTACCGAAATAAATGGTGCTGGCTTAACTTTTGGTGCATGGAGTTCTGGTACTACCCCTACAATTACATGGGATCACTCGAACACTAGATTTGCTGCAAACTATGACATAGCTACAAATATTGTAGGTAATGTAACTGGTGATGTTACAGGAAACGCAGATACTGCAACAGCTCTTGAAACTGCAAGAACCATTGGGGGTGTATCGTTTGATGGATCAGCAAATATTAATTTACCTGGTGTTAATACCTCAGGTAATCAAGACACCTCCGGTAATGCAGCTACTGCGTCTCAAGTGGCAATCTCTACCGCAGGATCTAACTCTTTATATCGAGTTGCGCTTACTAGTCAAACAGCGGGCAATCGTAGTATAGTTATTGACAGTGGTATATCATATTCTACTGTAACAGATACATTAGTTGCAAGTAATCTTATCTTGACAGGAGCAAACGATCTTGAAATCCAAACAGGTAAGTTTTTTGGTGATTTAAAAGGTGATGTGTATGCGAGTAATGGTACTAGTAAAATACTTGAAGCGGGAACAGATGGAACTGATGCAGTTCTGACTGGTACAGTTTCTAGTCTAACTAACCACAATACTGATGATCTCTCACAAGGTACAACAAATCTGTATTTGACTGATGCAACCTTTAATACTAAATTTGCTGCTAAAGATACTGATGATCTCTCACAAGGTACAACAAATCTGTATTTGACTGATACAACCTTTAATACTAAATTTGATAGTAAAGATACCGATGATCTCTCAGAAGGTACAACAAATCTATATTATACAACTGCAAGATTCAATACTGATTTTGCTGCTAAAGATACTGATGATCTCTCACAAGGTACAACAAATCTGTATTTGACTGATACAACCTTTAATACTAAATTTGCTGCTAAAGATACTGATGATCTCTCAGAAGGTACAACAAATCTGTATTTGACTGATACAACCTTTAATACTAAATTTGCTGCTAAAGATACTGATGGTCTCTCAGAAGGCACAACAAATCTATATTATACAACTGCAAGATTCAATACTGATTTTGCTGCTAAAGATACTGATGATCTCTCAGAAGGTACAACAAATCTATATTATACTGACACTAGGTTTAATTCGTCTTTTTCCTCACGAGATACTGATACTCTTAGCGAAGGGACAACTAACAAATATTTTACTAATGAAAGAGCCATGGACGCTATTGGTCCAATGTTCCAGCACAATAATCATACTGGAGCGTCGGCTATATATGATGATGTAAATAACCGAGTAGACCTTACTATAACATCTTCTACTAATCTTAACGTACAGGACTCTGGAAATACGGACGCTTCTTGGTACGTTCCTATGTCTGCTGGGGCCACAGGGTCTCAAACTATATACACAGATACTGGGCTGCGCTTTAATCCTAGCTCAAATACGCTAACTGCAACTACTTTTAGTGGTGCTTTAGATGGAGCTCCTAATAGTTTAAATGGCTTAGATACTGATGATCTTTCAGAAGGTTCTAATTTATACTATACTGATTCTAGAGCAAGAGGCTCTTTAAGTGTTTCTGCAAATACGGGCGACGGTGATTTTAGTTATAATAGCTCAACTGGAGCATTTAGCTATACAGGACCTAGCAGTACCGATTATAGAGCCGCTTTTAGTGCTGGGACAGGTATAACTCTATCCTCTGGACAGATTTCTATTGGCCAGGCTGTAGGAACATCAAATAATGTTGAATTCAACTTAGTAACTGCTCCATTGCGGGGTTCAATTAGAAACTCAGATAATGTTACTATCTTTACAAATGGAAGTAATTCTGTAGACGCAGTTCTTACTGGAAATGTAAAAGGAAATGTATTAAATTCTGTGGGCACTGCAGTTCTTAGTAGCGGCAGTAATGTTGTTGCGGCAACTTTTACGGGCAATGTCACAGGAGATCTAACGGGGGACGTAACGGGGGATGTTACAGGAAATGCAGATACTGCAACAGCATTATCATCTTCTCGCACATTTAGTGCTAGTGGAGATGCTACTGCTTCGGGAGTTAGCTTTAATGGTACAGGAAATGTTGATTTAGCCTTAACGTTAGCAAATAGTGGAGTTACTGCAGGTCAAGTAGGTAGTAGCACAGCTATTCCTGTTATTACTGTAGATTCTAAAGGGCGAGTTACTGCAACTAGCACTGTTTCTCCTGCTTCGGCGTCTCTTGCAACCGCGTCCGCAGCAGGTATTGCTAGTTTTTCTTCGGATAATTTTGATATTTCTGGTTCTGGACAAGTCTCCATAAAAACCGGTGGAGTAGTTAATGCAGAGTTAGCAAACAGCAGTATTACAGCCTCCGATGGCACTACTTCGGCCTCAATATCATTGGGCAGTACACTTACTTTTAACAGCTCTGATTTTGGAATATCTACTTCTCCAGCCACAGTAACTCTAGTAGACAGTGGGGTTACTGCAGGTCAAGTAGGTAGCAGCACAGCTATTCCTGTTATTACTGTAGACTCTAAAGGACGACTTACTGCAACTAGTACAGCATCTTTACCTAATATATCTATTTACGCGGACAGCGGAAGTACAAGTATTGTTCTTGGAACGGATACTATCACCTTTGAAGGCGGTGACGGAATTGATACTACTGTAGATACTGATACTGATACTGTTGAAATAAAAGTAAGTAGTGGCGGAATTAGCTCTACTATGCTACAGAATGCGGCAGTAACTACTGGCAAGCTCGAAGATGATGCAGTAACGTCAGCTAAGCTAGACAGTGCAACAGGTACGGAAGCAGTAATAACTGATGTTATTCGTGATGCTGCAGTAACATCTGCAAAAATTTCTTCTTCTGCGTCAACAGATACTGCAAGAGCTATTACTACAGACCATATACGAGATAATGCTGTAGATAGTACAAAGCTAAAATCATCCGCAACCACCGATAGTGATAGATCCGTTAGTACGGATCACATAAAGAATAATGCCGTGGTTCTGGGAACAAAAACAAGTGGAAATTACGTAGCGGCTGTTGCAGGAACAACTAATGAAATAGAAGTTTCCGGGTCTGGGGAAGGCGCAACAATTACTGTAGGCCTTCCTGATGATGTGACTATAGGATCCGATCTTACTGTAACCGATACCTTAACAGTTAATGGTAGTACAACACTAGGTAATGCTACTTCAGATTCTGTTAGTGTTAGCGGTAATCTTACTGTAGCGGGTAATTTAACAGTAAATGGGGATAGTGTTGTAGTAGAGGCAGCTACCATATCGGTAGAAGATTCTTTAATTGAGTTAGCGAGAGGAAATACTAGCTCAGACACTCTTGATATTGGTCTTTATGGTATTTACGATACTTCGGGAAGCCAAGATCTATATGCAGGGCTATTCAGAGATGCTAGTGACGGTAAGTGGAATCTATTTAAGGATTCTCAGTCTGCTCCCTCTTCAACTGTAGATAAAACAGCCACGGGATATTCCATCGCCACTTTAGTTGCAAATTTAGAAGGTGATGTAACAGGTGATGTATATGCTAGTAATGGTACTAGCAAAATACTTGAAGCAGGAACCGATGGAAGCGACGCAACATTTACTGGTGATGTAATCGGTAATGCAGATACTGCCGATGTTGCTACTCAAGTAACTATTTCTGCCAATAACACCGCGAATGAAATTTGCTATATTCCTTTTGTGGATGGGGCCACAGGCAGCCAGGGGCTAGAAACAGATACATCGCTATATTATAATCCTTCTACAAACAGATTTTTTGCAGGAAATGTTCAAGGTACATTTATTGGTAATTTAACAGGTAATGTAACAGGTAATATTACAGGTAATGTATCCGGAGGCTTAACCGGGGATGTATCAGGCAATGCCGGCACAGCAACAACCCTTCAGATCGCAAGAAACTTTACTATAGATGGTACGGACCATACTTTCGATGGATCTTCTGACATAGACCTCACAGAGGCGTTACAAGATGCTGTTGGAGCAATGTTTACGGGTAATACTGAATCGGGCACATCGGTAACTTATGATGACACTGATGGCACCTTAGATGTTGTTACCTCGGGTTTGTACAATGGGACTACTAAGCTAGCAGATACTACAGCTACTGCTATTACAGTATATGGTCATATACTTCCTGACACTACTGAAGCTTATGATTTAGGCTCTCCAACCGCAAGATTTAGAAAGGGATATTTTGACGCAGGTACTATTTTTCTAGGAACACAAGAAATTACAGCAACTACGGACACTATATCTGTTTCGGGTAATTTTACGGCTAGTAATATAACAGGAGATCTAATAGGATCTGTTACTGGTAGCGCAGATACACTTACAACCGCTAGAAATATCACAGTAGGAACTGTTGACCATACTTTCGATGGATCCTCTGATATAAATTTAACAGAGGCAATTCAAGACGTTGTAGGCTCTATGTTCTCTGGCAATACAGAAACAAATATTACTGTAACTTATGACGACACTGATGGTACTATTGATTTAGTAGCATCAGGCGGCGCCTCGGCAGGAGACGCAGTTGTTACTATATCAGACAGTGCTCCTAGTAGTCCTGTTTCGGGAGCTCTTTGGTGGAATTCTACCTCCTTAACTCCATTTATTTACTATTCGGACGGCACTAGTAATCAATGGGTTCAGTTTGCAAGCCCAGATTCTGGAGGAAGCAGTACCACGACTGAGCCAAACTGGTTAGTAAAAACCTCTGCTTATGAGGCTTCCACAGGAGATAAAATAATAGTAAATGGAACTTCTGCTATTACAATAACACTTCCAGCTAGTCCCGAAGCAGGAGCATTTGTAAAAATAAAAAATATTTCTACCTATGATACTACCATAGCTAGAAACTCTAATAATATTGATTCTGCTGCGCAAAATGGTACAGTGAGTGCAGGAAGATTTGTAGAATTAGTGTATGTAGATTCTACAATAGGCTGGGTGGAGATTTAAAAAATGACGAAAGTACTGGGTAAAGATGTAAGAAGCATAGCTGTTGGAATAGGTATTGCTAATTCAGGAACAACTGATAATCCGAATATTGCTATTACTAGTGCACCTACCTTAACTACTGCAAGAACTATCGGTGGTGTATCTTTTGACGGGTCAGCAAATATAAGTTTACCAGGGGTTGATACTACCGGAAATCAAAACACTACAGGATCTGCGGCTACCTTAACTACTGCAAGAACTATTGGTGGGGTATCTTTTGACGGGTCAGCAAATATAAGTTTACCAGGGGTTGATACTACCGGAAATCAAAACACTACAGGATCTGCGGCTACCTTAACTACTGCAAGAACTATCGGTGGTGTATCTTTTGACGGGTCAGCAAATATAAGTTTACCAGGGGTTGATACTACCGGAAATCAAAATACCTCGGGAAATGCCGCCACCGCAACCTCTCTTGCTACTGCAAGAACTATCGGTGGTGTATCTTTTGATGGCACTACTAGTATAAATCTGCCTGGAGTAAATACTTCTGGAAATCAGGATACTTCTGGGAATGCAGCAACTGCAACAGCTCTTGAGACAGCTCGTACTATCGGTGGGGTATCTTTTAATGCAACCGCTAATATAAACCTGCCGGGAGTAGATATAGAGGGCAATCAGGATACTTCTGGGAATGCAGCAACTGCAACAGCTCTTGAGACAGCTCGTACTATCGGTGGTGTATCTTTTGACGGGTCAGCAAATATAAGTTTACCCGGGGTTGATATTGGGGGCAATCAAAACACTACAGGTTCCGCAGCGACTTTAACTACAGCTCGTACTATCGGTGGGGTATCTTTTGATGGGTCAGCAGATATTAACCTTCCAGGCGTAAACACAGCAGGAAATCAAAATACTTCTGGAACAGCTGCGAGCGCAACTATACTGGAGACTGCAAGAACCATTGGCGGGGTATCTTTTGACGGGTCTGCAAACATTGATTTACCAGGGGTTAATACCACAGGTAATCAAAATACTACAGGTTCCGCAGCGACTTTAACTACAGCTAGAACTCTTGGTGGGGTATCTTTTGACGGGTCTGCAAACATTGATTTACCAGGCGTTAATATTACAGGTAATCAAAATACTACAGGATCTGCGGCTACTTTAACTACTGCAAGAACTATCGGTGGTGTATCTTTTGATGGGTCAGCAGATATTGTTCCAAACATAGTTACTGACACTACACCTCAACTTGGCGGTGCCCTCGATGTAAATGGACAAACTATAACATCAGTAAGCAACGGCGATGTAGAAATAGATCCAAATGGTTCAGGACTGTTTAAAATAAAAGGAAACTCAACCGCAGGCTCTGGCTCTATAACTCTTAACTGTGAGCAAAATTCTCATGGAGTTAAACTGCAGGGTCCTCCACATAGCGCAGCTGCCTCTTATACTTTAACACTCCCTAATAATGATGGAAATGCAGAGCAAGTTATACAAAGTGATGGCAGCGGTAATCTATCCTTTGTAGATCAAATTAAAACAGTACAAGCAGAACTTACTATTTCTGATGCGGCAAGTGCCGGAGACGTAATTGTATACGAAAGCGCGAATTCTCAGTATGCGACTGCAGGTGAAAGTACTACAAGTGCAGCGCTTACTCAAACAACTACTACGATAACCTACTTGGGAACAAGTAACTCTAATTTTGAGGAAGCAGTACTTGTTCCAGCATATGATAATAAAATATTTATACTAACTTACGAATCTTCTAGTGTTAAGTATGCCTGGGTTACCTTAGCAGCGAATGGAACTGCTACAATTACATCTAGGAATACTTTACCAGGTACAACAGATCAAGTTACTGGTGGTCCTATGTTTATGGCTGCAAGTAACAAGCTTGTTATGATTGGCTCTGATGGTTCAAATACTTACTATAAAGTTGGTACTGTTAATACATCAACGGGGGCAATAACTTGGGGCAGTAATACCCAAATTTGGAGTGGTAGTTCAACTTGGAACAGCAATAATAATATTGTATATGATGATAATGATGGAAAGTGGATAATAGCATACGAAGATAGCTCAAATGGACTAATGAGAGCTCTAACCTATGATAGCTCAAATGATACTTTTTCAGTAGGCTCAGCGGTAACTCTAGGTTCTGCTCCTTCTGCAACTTCAGTGGCATACGATCCTGTAAGAGACGCGGGTCTAGCCGTTTACGGCTCTGGAGAAGATGTTTACTTTAGAAAGTGGACTTCTTCTGGTGGTACTATAACGCTAGGCACCCAAACGGTTGTAGAAAATACAGAACTAGATAGTGACGATCAGCCTGGAAGCGTATTTTTTGATGGAGAGAGTGCTGCAGGATTAAATGTAGTATATATTCCGAACCGCGCAAAATTTATGATGCTCTATCAGATTAGATTTAATGATGGTTTTAATTATAGAACTTGGCCTGTAGGATTTAATAGCGCTACCATAGAAGCAAATGGCGATGTTACAATTTCAGACAAAGGAACGGATTCTGGAATAAACTATAACTTTCTTAGTGCTGCAATTGCAGTAGCCACGGTCGACCCTGATACAAATACTGTAGTGCTGCTTGTAAATGGCTCCTACAATAGTAATCGTAAATTAATGCTAAGTCGTCTTACTATGGCTTCCAATGGAGAAATCTCTGCATCCGGCTCAAGCGTTAATGTAATGGCGCACAGTAATACTATTAATCCCGGTACTTTGATATACAAAACTGGAGGGCTAATGTTTGGCTATACCAGATATGGCACTGGTGGGGTTGATGGTGAAATGTATGGTATACAGCAAGCAGTCACTGCAACAAATATTGAAAATATAGTAATAGGAATTGCGGAAGACAGCATTTCTGCAGGGGGTACGGGTACTGTAAATTTAATAGGTGGAGTTGATAGAAATCAATCTAGTTTAACAACAGGTTCTACATACTATCTTACATCAAATGGTACTCTAAGTACGACTGCAGATAGTTACAATGTTAAAATGGGTATTGCTATTTCTGCCACAGAGCTATTGATGGAACACACTACCTCTGATGCTGATATAACCGCCGTAAGTGCAGGAAATGGGCTTACAGGAGGAGGAACCTCCGGGGCTGTTAGTTTAAGCTTAGAAAACACTGGCGTTACTGCAGCAACTTATGGAAGTGCAACAACTGTACCTCAAATTATTGTAGATGCCCAGGGAAGAGTTACCTCTGCTTCAAATGTTACAATTACTGCTGGCTCTAGTTTACTATCACTAACAGATGTCGGGCCTGATGGTACAAATGGTCAAGTATTAACTACAAACGGTAGTGGTTCCTTTACGTTTACTACCGTAAGTTCTGGAGGCTTATCTTCCCTAATTGGAGATACAACTCCGCAGCTGGGAGGTGATCTAGACGTTAATGGACAAAGCCTCGTTTCAGTTAGCAATGGAAATATTTCTATAACTCCAGATGGAACAGGAAAAATTATACTTGATGGGCTAAGCTGGCCGACTGCAGATGGTACTGCAAATTATGTGCTAAAAACCGATGGTTCAGGAAATTTAAGTTGGACTGCTCAAAGTGGGGGAGGTGCTTCAGTATCTACTTCTGATACTGCTCCCAGCAGTCCTTCCGCGGGAGATTTGTGGTTTGATACAACTGAGCTGACTCCCTATATTTACTATGCTGACGGCAGTAGTAATCAATGGGTTGAATTTGCGAACCCTGACTCAGGAACTGTATCTGGTGTTTTGTCGGATCTAACAAATGTAAGTAGTACGAGTCCAAGTAGCGGTCAAGTACTAAAGTGGAATGGAAGTGAGTGGGCTCCTGCGGCAGATTCAACAGGAAGCTCTGCGTTTATAAAAACATATAGTTATGATGGTACTCTTGCTGTAACTACGGGCTCGAAACGACTATATTTGCATGACTCTTTTACGCTTGATTCCATACATGCTTTTGTAGACACTGCACCGGCTGGAGCAGCGGCTACTATAGATTTAATTAAAAATGGTGCTGGGAGTGCCTTTAAAACAATAACAATTGCTGACGGAGCCACGTCTAGTGTCAATAATAGTGATACTACAGCGTTTTCTCAAGGCGACTATATAACAGTAAATATAACTCAAGTAGGCTCCAGCACCGCAGGTACCAACCTATATTTAGTATTCAGTTTTTCATAACTAGCATATCAGGAGAATAAAATGGCAGTTAACTTTCCAGACAATCCTAGCGATGGGGATACAATAACAGCGAACGGTAAAACGTACACGTATGAGAGCAGTAGTGCTAAGTGGAAAGCATCCGCGGCAGCTAGTGACGGAGGGGGTAGTGTAACTACATATGCAAATATCGCAGCTCTTCCTTCTTCTGGAAATACTGCCGGAGATTTAGCTTTTGTAACGGATGTAAAAGCTTTTTATGGATGGGACGGTACAGAGTGGGATAGAATTTTTAGCGGAGTAAACACACTACCTGAGTTTACTACTAGTCCGGCGGCTAGCTATAGTTTAGCTTCAGATGGTACAGCAACTACTGTTACTGTAGCTGCTACAGACCCCGAAGGTTTTGCTGTTACTTATAGTCACGATACCAGCCCTTCTAATCAAGCACAAGCTACAATTACTCAGAGTGGCGGTACATTTACAGTAACTCCTAGTACTACTACTTCTAATGCCGGAACATTTACAGCTAGATTTAAGGCTTTTGATGGTGTAAGAACGAACAGCGTTTCTTCAACATTCTCGCTAAGCTTTGTGCCATATAGTCCCGGACTAATTGGCTATTGGGATGTAGGTAAAACAGGTAGTTATTCTGGGTCCGGAAGTACATGGACATCTCTAGTAGGTAATAATGAAACCATGACTCTTTCTAATTATACTTTACAAGGGACTGCAGGGACATCCGGGGCGTATTTCGAGTTTGCAAGCGGTTCTTCTGGTGTAGGTAATTTTCAAGTACCCAGTAGTATAGCTCTATCAACAAAAACTTGGGTATTTATATGGGCTAGATCCAGCGGCACTCTTTTTATGGGTATTAGCGACAGTGGTTCATATTTTGCATTAGCCGGGTCGGGTTCTTCTACTGCGCAGCAAAGGGCAGGTCATAGTCTTTGGGCAGGAGAGTCGTACAGTGTAGCCGTAAACAACACTGAAGCAACTACTACGGGGCAGTTCTACTCTCTTATGACTAATGGTAAATTTAATACAAATGTTATTCAAGGTGTGAAGGCTGACTACAATAGTGGTAATTCTGCCAAGTGGCAGGCTTTTCCGAGTGCGAGCTATAGAAGTGCAAGTGACGTAAGAGCGGTTCTTTGCTACGATACTATCCTAACTGAGTCTAATTTGGAAACAATACACAACTACTTTGACGACCAAGGTGTCGATATGGCCACATGGTCATCATAATATAATAAGAAGCCTCGTAGACGATTATAAATAAAAAAGGAAGAATAAAATGGCAATCAATTTTACAGACAGTCCCAGCGATGGAGACACAATAACAGCAGACGGAAGGACTTATACTTATAATAGTTCCGCTGCAAAGTGGAAAATTACTGCTAGCAGTAATGGTACTGGGTCTCCTATGGCGATCTCTGACACAGCTCCGGGCAGTCCTTCTAGCGGAGACTTGTGGTTTGATACAACTGAACTAGTACCTTATATTTACTACGATGATGGAACTAGTAGCCAATGGGTTGAGTTTTACCCTGCTTCTGGCAGCTCGGGAGGTAGTAGTGTAACTACATATGCAAATATAGCAGCTCTTCCTTCTTCTGGAAATACTGGTGGAGATTTAGCTTTTGTAACCGATGTAAAAGCTCTTTATGTATGGGACGGCACAGAGTGGGATAGAATTTTTAGTGGACAAAATATGCTTCCTGAGTTTACTACTAGTCCAGCGGCTAGCTATGACCTTGCCACCGACGGTACAGCAACTACTGTTACTGTAGCAGCTACAGATCCAGAAGGTTTTGCTGTTACTTACAGCCACGATACTTCCCCAACTAATCAAGCACAAGCTACAATTACTCAAAGCGGGGGTACATTTACAGTAACTCCTAGTACTAATACTTCTAATGGGGGAACATTTACAGCTAGATTTAAGGCTTTTGATGGTGTAAGAACGAATAGTGCATCCTCAATATTTTCACTAAGTTTTGGACCTTCTAGTATAGCAGGTTTAATAGGATACTGGGACTTTGGAGACTCTAGTAGTTATGGGGGCTCAGGTACCACGTGGACTGATATTAGCTCAAATAGTAACAATATAACTTTTTCTGGCGGAACATACTCTTCTAGCACAACCGCTCATGGCGTAGCTGCGATGCAATTTGCGGCTGGGGGGCAGAACGTAGGAAATTTTGAATTTCCTACTGCACTTACGGGTACAGGGAGTGGAAAAGCTAAAACTGTTATTTTAATTTATCACACACCGACTACAGTAAATTATACTCTTTTGTGGAGCTATGGTAGTAATACGAGTACTTATGCTTTTGTATTCCGAGACGGTGAAACTACTGTTCCGACTACCTTTAACGCTCATAGTGGAGAAAGTATAGAACATAGAGTTAATGGTAGTACCAATCTGACTACTAGAGATGCAGTATTTGAGGCTGCTGAGCAATCTAAGTATAATACTGCTATATTGTCAGGGGCTGTATTTCCTAGTGGCACAGACTTTAATGGATATACTTCTTCAGCATTTAGATTAGCCCACCATGTTAGAGCGCTTATTGTATATGATACTGTTTTATCTACAACTAATATGCAAAAAATACATGACTATTATAGAGGAATTTTAGGCTCCTCAAATATGCCCGCTTGGTTATCATAAAAAAAGCGTAAGTATGAATTTTATAGAACAATGGAGACATAAAAATGGCAATTGATTTTACAGACAATCCCAGTAACGGGGCTACCATCACAGTAGCTGGAAGAACTTATACATATGATAGTACTACAGAAGTGTGGGATATTACTTCCTCAAGCAGTGGAGGCGGGGGCGGTGGCGTCACTACATATGCAAATATAGCAGCTCTTCCTTCTTCTGGAAATACGGGGGGAGATTTAGCTTTTGTAACAGATGTGAAAGCCTTTTACGGCTGGGACGGTACAGAGTGGGATAGAATTTTTAGTGGAAAAAATACGCTTCCTGAATTCACCACTAGTCCAGCAGCTTCTTACAGCTTAGCGGCTGATGGAACAGCAACTACTGTTACAGTAGCAGCTACAGACCCAGAAGGATTTGATGTTTCTTATAGTCATGATACCAGCCCCTCTAATCAAGCTCAAGCTACAATTACCCAAAGTGGGGGCACCTTTACAGTAACTCCAAGTACTAATAGTTCTAATGCCGGAACATTTACTGCTAGATTTAAGGCTTTTGATGGCGTAAGAACTAATAGTGCTTCTTCAACGTTTTTACTGAGTTTTTATGAATATGTAAATTGGACTACAACTAATAGTTATTCCACTAGTGGCTCGGGCTGGCAATTAAATAATAATGGAAATAATATAGAGGTATATAATGATGGTAATTTAGGAACTCTTTCTGCTACTCATACTACGTACACTGTTGCAGATAATCAATCAACTATTCCAGTATATTATGAGTTTACAACTAATTCTTCTCAGGGAGAGTATGCGGCAGGTTTTATAAGTACATCAAAAACTAACTCTGATAACAACTTAAGGGATGTTACTACAGTTGGTTCTTACCCAGGACACTATGGAGGAGAGTATTCTAGCACCGGAGGAGATACCTACTCCCTTATGCTTGATAGAAATACTAAAAAGGTGCATTACTGGAAAAACGGAACCTACGATTCAACCAGAAGCCGTGTGATGGCAAACGGAACATATTACGCAGCAATAGGCGATGGGTCTTCGACAAATGCTGCTTCGTCTTCTACTAAAAGCATAATTCGAGGAGTAAATTCGAATGGAATAGCAACTTTTACCTATAATCCAGAAACTTTATACGATACTAACGTTAAAGATAATCTAGCTGTTGTATCACAGCATGGAACAAGCTGGGCAAACTCGGGAGCTGTTGCAGAGTCTGGGTACTCAACTACGTATAACTCCAGTACTCTAACGTACACTGGCTCAGGGACAAGTACTAACTTCAAGGCATTTTCACCAGAGCATAATTTTTTAACTACTAGTAATTGGACGGACGCCCCAACCGATCGTATATTTATTAAACTATATTTCTCAGGGGTGGGCGGAAACTTAAGTAACCGTAAAGCCGCAGGATTTTGCTTCGATTATACTGAAACTGGCAATAACTTAGATGATCCAGCAGAAAGTGCCTTGGATAATTATATAGCTATACGAGGAGATAATAATGCTACTGCTAACTCTTCTGTAGATGAGAGTGGAAGTCAGGGCTGGACCACATATTATAGGCCTGGGACTTTTGATGCTTTTTATGCCGGGCTTTATTTTAATAAGAGAAGCGGCTATTCAGCCTTTTATTGGAGTAGCAGTGAGAACGGTACATATACAAAATGGGCGGATAAAACTTTCTCTACAATACCTACAGGTATTTATGCGTGGGCGTGGAGAAGAACTGCAGGACAAAACGTCTCTGTGAAGTTAGTAGATGCAACGTTATTTACAGATGTAATTTAAACAAAGCCTCTAAAGTAAAAAGGGGGCTTAAAGCCCCCTTTTTTTTAGTCTTCAGTAC
>Ga0208162_1000261_pt1 | contig 30956 bp, 55 predicted proteins | sample CB_VirMetaG_4_FD_184539 | JGI IMG/M metagenome (GOLD analysis project Ga0208162, IMG submission 184539) | Freshwater to marine saline gradient viral communities from Chesapeake Bay - CB_1508_1M Viral MetaG (SPAdes) (version 4) | ecosystem: Environmental > Aquatic > Marine > Coastal | place: USA... | reverse complement strand
GAAATCACAAGAACGGAGTACGACTTAAAAGACCAACTTATTAGAGAGACGATAATAAACACCCAAAAGAAAGTAGAAGAGAATAGCGATAAGTTAGACAAGATAGATGAGAAACTATATGAAATAATAAACAGATGAAACTACTATTTTTCTTTTTGATGCCTTTCTTGGTACAAGCACAAGACTTTACTTTATTACAAATAAATGCAAAGTGGAACGAAAGCAATAGCGTAGACTTGTCCTCTTACAACATAAACACCAAGTACGCATACTTAGAAGACCAAAACGAAGACCTAAAGGGTAAGATAAACGCAGTACCTGTAGTTATCCTATACAGAGGAAACACACCTATACACCAATGGAACGCAGACCTATCTTTTAAGTTATACTTAGATAGAGAAGAAGTATTATCAATAATCAATAAATACAAATAAGATGGCTAAAAAAGTAGCAGAAAAAGTACAAGAGTTTAAATCTTGGTACACTTCAAAAACAATTATCGGTTTAATTATCTCCTCTGTTTCAGGGGTTGTTTATGCCCTTACAGATGGTAGCGTAGACATTCAAGGTGCTTCTACGGAAGTAATTGCAGGAGCGGAAGAGTTAGCGACTAACGCTGATAATGTAATCGCTTCTGTAATGTTCTTTGTAGGACAAGCAGTAGCGGTATGGGGAAGACTAAAAGCAAAAGTAGGTCTTAAATAATCCTCTTTAATATAGTACCCTCTTTAACATAGTATGGTATTTAAGTATTTTACATACGAAGAGTTTGACTCTCCTGATATTCAAGGTAGCGGACAGATGATGTGCGATACTATCATACAGATGTTAGATGAGGTTAGAAAAGAGTATGGCAGACCTATTAGAATATCTAGTGGGTATAGAACAGAGTCCTGGAATGAAAAGGTGGGAGGGGTTAAAGACTCCTCTCACTTGAAGGGCTTAGCTGCAGACATACAAATCAAGAGCAGTAGAGAACGATTTGAGTTATTATACTTGCTTATAAAATACAACTTCAATAGAATAGGTATTGCAAATTCATTTATTCATGTAGATATAGATGAAGACAAGCCTCAAAATGTAACTTGGGTTTATGGCTAAGAAAAAGTTAAAAGAAACTAAAGTTGGCAAATTCCTTATAGGAAAAGGCTCTTTATTGTCTGCATTAGGAGACAGCATCCCTGATAAGGGATTGTTAGGCCTTGTAAAGAACTTAGTGACTCAAGATGATACTTTAACACCTCAAGACAAAGAAACGGCCTTAAAACTACTTGAAATGGATAAGGAAGAAATAGAGGGTGTTACAAGAAGGTGGGAGAGCGACATGGCTTCTGATGTGAAATTAGCCAAATTAGCAAGACCTCTTATTATATTGTACCTAACATTTATAATGACTATCTATATAGTTTTAGAGTCTTTAGGTATACTTCAAATCAAAACAGAATGGGTCTCTCTTTATGAGACAATATTAGTAGCTACTTATGTTAGTTACTTTGGCGGAAGGTCTTTAGAAAAGTACGCTAAAATCAAAAAATAGTTAGCCCTTATTCAACTATTTTGTAATTTGGATAACTGCTTAAATACATAAGTTTTGCCAAGTTACAACCTTTTTTTTATAAAGTCAAGTTTGATTTATTAAAAATAAATTATATATTTGGTGTGCTTATATTTTTCATAATATTTAGTTTTAGTTAGAAATTGGGAAGGGGGAAGAGAATTACTATTTACTGTCTACACTCATTGATGGGCTTCTTCTCCCTCTCTTTTTTGTTATGACAAAAGAAGAAGAATTAGACACAGATGGTTTGAGAGTCCTTAGATGGTCAATGTTTGATTCTCCTGATGTTAAAGGTTCAGGTTATAGATTTATGGAAAGAGAACCTGTTATAGCTTTAGATAGAGCAGCTAGTAGGTATGGTTTTGTGCCTAATATAATACTTGGCTACACTTCAAAAAAGGTAGCAGACAATATGGTTCTAACATCAAATGATTCTCATAGAGTTGGAAAAGCAGTTAGAATTAGGTGTGTTGGACATAAGAAAAGAATAAAACTCGTAAGGAGTTTAATGGAACAAGGTGTTCAAAGATTTGCAGTAGCAAAAGATTTTGTGTATTTTGATACGGATGATTTGAAGCCTAGTGCTTTTTACCTTTGGTGATTTTTTCACATTAGATTTGTTTTGGCTGAAAAGAGGGTGTAACAACCCTCTTTTTTATCCTCAAATGTTAAAGTATGTTAAAAAGTTTGTGAATATGTTTTATGTTTATAGATTAGCAGAAAATAAATTATATGTCACAACAGAAAATTTTAGGACTTATGAAGTCAGCAAAAGTTTTAGTAGACTTTAAAGAAAAGAAAATTGAAAGTCTACAAGAAGAGAACCTTAAACTCAAGAATAAATTGAGTAAGCTAGAGACCTTCATCATTGAACTTACAGATGAAGATTGCCCAAATGAGTACAAACAAATAGTCTTAAAAGAATTACAAGAATGTCAAAACTAAAAGATTGGGAGTCTTTAAATCCCAAAGAGTTCAAAGTAGAACTCAAAAAGACTTTAGACAAAGAGTTTAAAGTAGTAACTCCTGAAGAGTTTACTAATCAACTATTGGAAGAATTTTTTAATCTTAACTAAAACAATTATGTCAGAATTAACATTTCAAGAAAAGTTGACAAAGGTGCAGTCAGAATTAAAAGCACCTAAAAACCAATTTAATAAATTTGGTAATTACAAGTACAGAAATTGTGAGGATATTTTAGAAGCACTTAAACCTGTTTTAGCTAAATATAGCCTTGCTCTTAAAATTACAGATGAACCTAAAGAAATATTAGGTATGCTTTACATGAACAGTAGGGTTACGGTTTGGGATACAGAAGGAACTACTGCGGAGTCAGAGGCTCAAGCCTTTATGACCTTAGACAAGAAAGGTATGTCTTCTGAACAAGCTACAGGTTCTGCTTCATCTTATGCAAGAAAGTATGCGTTGAATGGTCTTTTCCTTATTGATGATACAAAGGAAATTGACTCAATGGATGGTCGGCAACAATCTAATGCCACTACAACAAATACATCTTCAGCACCCAAAACTAAGACTAGGCTTCCCAATTCAGGTGCAGCATTTGACAAGGTTAAAGCGTTCTTGGAGAATGGAGGAAGCATGGAAGAAGTAAGAAAAAAATACAATGTATCTACAGAACAAGAAAATAAACTTAATTCACTTTTAAATCAATAATTATGGCAGTTTTAATCAATGCAAAACTTAAATTAAACAAGTTAGACCAATCAAGAATCTTTAAAGGAAAGGTTCATAATTTTTATGATGTAACTATATCATTGAATGATGATACAAAGTTTGATAACAATGTTTCTATTTGGAGTAGACAAACAGAAGCAGAGCGAGAGAACAAAGCAGAAAGACAATACATAGGAGAGGGGCAAGTTGTTTGGATGGATGATAATGGAGCGTCTTTAGTACAAAAAGAAAATGCTCCAAAAACACAAGAAGAAAATTTAGATTTTCCTTTTTAGTATTTGATGAACCTCAGCCAAAACAACATCAATGAAGAAGAGAGAATGTACTCCCAATACTTATTGGAGCAATGTTACATTGACCCACAGCAGGAGATTGAAAAACCACCTGTTGCTATAAGTATGGGAGAATATTCTTTGAGAACTAATAATGGCATAGAAAACACTCCTATACCATTAGGTACATACGGAAACTTCAGTTTAATATGTGCAGAACCAAAACGCAAAAAGACTTTTTTAGTTACCTTATTGTCAGCATCTTATCTTGGGGGTGAAACTCCATTCACAGGAGAGATGAAAGGACATAGTGATGGAAAGTGTCTTTTGCACTTTGATACAGAGCAAAGCGACTACCACGCTCAAAGAGTTTTTAAGAGGCCTTATAAAATGTGTGAGGTTGTGAATGATTGTTATTTGACCTATGGTTTGAGACAATTAAACTATAATGAAAGGATTTTAGCTATAGAGGCAGGTTTAGAAAAATATGAAGAAAACTTAGGTGTTGTTATCATTGATGGTTTAGCAGATTTGGTAAGCGATGTAAACAACATTGAAGAGTCTAATAAGGTTGTACAAAAGGTTATGAGTTGGAGTAAGAAATATAATTGCCACATTATAACTGTAGTACACACCACCTTTGGGAGTTCTAAGCCAACAGGCCATTTGGGCAGTGCAATGGAGAAGAAATGTGAAACTGCATTCTTTTTAGATAAAGCACAAAAAAGTCCTGAAGTAATTAATGTAACTTGTAGAGCAAGTAGAGGGTATCCTTTTAGGCCATTCTCATTTTATGTAAATGATTATGGTTTACCAAAGGTGGCTAATGAGTTTTTAGGAGATGATATAATGGATTTTATAGGGTCATGAAAATAGAATTAGATTTAGATATAAAAGCAGTACCTCATCAATCTGTTAGGGTGACTAAAAGGGGATTTACCTATCAGCCTAAAAAGATAAAGGATTATAAGCAGACTATTCAAACGATGGTTAGGGAGCAACTCCCTGACCATTTCTGCATTATAGAGAGAGGCACTCCAATAGCGATTAAAAAGCTACACTACATTTTTGAGTATCCAAAGAGTTTTAGTAAGGTTAAACAAAAAAGTACTATATTTAAAACAACCAAACCAGATTTGCATGATAATTTAAACAAAGCCCTATTTGATGCTCTTGAAGGAGTTGTTTGGGAACAAGACCAGAATATTTGTTTAATGAATGATGTAAGGAAGATTTATGGTCATACGAATAAAATACAAATTGAAATTGAATGCTTGAAATTTTAGCAAAGAAACATGAGTTATGGGTTAAGATGGTTTTAGGAATGGGAGCATCAATGGATGTTGCTGAAGACATTGTTCAGTCTATGTATCTTAGGATAGACAAATATGTAAAGGATGAAAAGAAGATTCTTTATAAAGATGATGATGTGAATAGGTTCTTCATATATGTTACTTTAAAGAATATGTTTTTGTCTTATAAAAAAAGCAAGTATTTGTTCTATGAGATAAGGGAAGATGAATATCAAACTGACGAACTTATTTATTCAGACTCTAATCAGGATATGGAAGAAGCGTTTGTAAGGTTTATAAGAAAGATTGATGCAGAGATGAATACTTGGCACAACTATGATAAGATATTGTCTGAAAAGTATCTTAAATCAGATTATAGTTTAAGAGATATTGCTGTAGGAGCAGGTATCAGTTTGACTAGCATATTTAATAGTATGAGGAACAATAAAAAAATATTAAGGGAGAAGTTTGGTGAAGATTGGGAAGATTTTAAAAACGGAGATTATAATTTGATATGAATTACAATAGTGATTTCAGATTTGATTTAGCTTTAGGTCAACTAACAGAAAAGCAAGTTGCAGATATATTCTCCAATGATAAGATTGAAGTTAAAGATGAAAGTGCAAAGTCAAGAACAACAGGTAATGTCTTTATAGAATTTGAATCAAGAGATAAGCCTTCAGGTATAGCGACCACACAAGCAGATAAATGGTGCTTTAAATTGTCTGAAGGATGCTTCTTGTTTGTTTCAGTAGAAAATATAAAGAGCATTGCAAGACAAATATTAAAAGAAAAAGGATTTGTAAAAGGTGGTGACTCAAACACTTCTAAAGGTGTTTTAGTGCCTATAATTGATTTAATTTATTAGATATGGAAAAAAGTCAAGAGTATTATGAAAAATTGGACAAGCGTACTAAAGAGTACAAAGAATGGAAAGCGAAACAAGAGGCTGAACCCAAGACAAAAGGCTTGGGAGATAGCATTGAAAAAATTACTAAGGCTACAGGAATTGCAGATGTGGTTAAGTTCATTGCAGGTGAAGATTGCGGATGTGATGAGCGGAAGGAAAAGCTAAATGAGTTATTTCCGTACAAGAACCCTTAGTGCTTTACAGAAGAAGAGTATAATTGGCTTGGTGCTTTCATTAGAAGAAAGCCAACTAAAGTTACAGCTGCTGAACAAAAGACTTTATATAGTATATACAACAGGGTCTTTCATTCTAATAAGCAAACAGGAAGTTGCAAAAGTTGTGTGCAAGAAATATATGATGCTCTGAAGTTTTACTATGAAAAATATTCCTAAGCCTTCACACAAAATATCTGATAGTAGAATGAAGTATGCCAATGAAAAAGGGCAGGCTCATGAAGACTTATTTAAAAAGATATGTGAAGACAAGGGATGGGAAGTTGTAAAGACTCCTGTGCATATAGATAAAAGACATATAGATTTCTATGTTAATGGAAAAGGGGTTGATGTTAAAACAGCCAAAAGTTTAGATTCAATTTGGTTGGAGCATACAAATGTTTATGGGTATCATGGTTGGCTATTCTCAGAGGTTGAGGTCTTAGCTTTCTTTGTAGAAAGCCATAATAAGTTTTATTGCTTCAAAAGGGTTGATTTGTTAAACTATGTTAAAAAAAATGTTTCAAAGCAAACAAATAGTAATTTAGACTACAACAAATTATATTGTAGAGGTGATAAATACGATGCAAAAGATAAAATTATCAAAGTAAAGTATAGTCACATAAAACACATAAAACATAAAATATTATAAATTTAAATATGAGTATTATGAAAATTGATGTAAATGTTAAAAAAGTAAAAGGAAGTAAAGGAGATAGATATGATTTATCTATGAAAACCTACAATGGTAAAATTGAAGGAAGAGTAGATAAGGAAGATTTAAGGTATCTAATCCAAAGACTTGACAATGAAATTATATAGATGTATTGGTGAAGGTTGCCCTTTAAGAGAACGCTGTTTTTGTTATCGTCAAGAGCATCCTGATTTAGTATTAAATAGCAGTCCTTATAAGGGTGGTTTATGTGAACATTTTATAACACAAGAACAATATGAAACAAGAACAAGAAAAAGTTATTAGAGGTATTAAGATTGACCCTACAAACAGTTTTCCAATAGAACTTAGTGCAGCTATATGTTTAGGTTGTATTTTAGGATTTGGATTAGTTTATTTAATAGGTATTATATCATTATGGACAACAACATAACATTGTTAAACGGAGAGGAGTGGAATAGAATAGACCTGCTCTCAAAGATGGATTCAGATTCATTTTACTATGGTTACTTGGGTGTAAATGCCCTAAGTAGTTCTTCTTGTAAGTTGCTTTTAGAAAGTCCTAATGATTATAAAAAATCTATTCAGGGTGTTTCTCAAAAAGAAAATCAAGCACTAAGGGATGGTAGGTTGTTTCACATGGCTTTATTGGAGGAGGATAAGTTTAGCAGATTAAAGTTCATTCAAGGAACAAAGGCAAAGAAAGAGTATAAAGATGCAGTATCTGAATACGGATACCATAATGTATTTACAGAGTCAGAGTATGATAATACAATGCCAATGGTGAATGCTTTGAAGAATAATGCAGATGCTAATTTTTTATTGTCTGATTGTGATTATGAGATTCCAGGAATAGGCACTATTGAAGGTTTGCCATTTAGAGCGAAAGCAGATGCTATTACAAAAGATGGTAGAACTATTATAGACTTAAAAACAACTTCAAAGAAAATATCTAACTTCAAATGGGTAGCAAATGATTTTAAATACAATCTTCAAGCCTCATTGTACACACAGATATTTGATGCTAGTTTTGTTTTTGTTGTAATAAACAAGTCAAACTATGATATTGGAATATTTGAAACTAGCTATGAGTTCTTAGGTAGTGGAGACCAATTAATACAACAATCCATCAATGAATATAATAAATACTTCAAGGGTGGTATTAAGCAAAAACTAATAAATAATAGAGTTGTTAGAGGAGTTTTATAATATAGGAGATTTAAGTGGGAAGGATGTTTCAAATCATTTTTATATAGCTACATTACAGTCTTGGCTTATTAACAATGATGAAGAGATTTATGATAATATTCTTGACCATTTTGAGGGCTTGGAGTATTATGCTGTTTGTGATGGTATAAACAGGGCGATGAAGTTTATAAGGAGAGTAATGGACAAAAGATTTGCTGAAGCATCAACGATTGCAGAGGATTCTGAAACCTACACTTATGACTTTGAGGAATATAAAAGCATTAGTAAGAGAATTTATGAAGATGTATTATTAGAGATTTATGGAGAACAAATTAGAAACTTTACAAAAAGTAATTGAGTCAAGATTAAATATCAAACTCAATAAGAATACAAGGAAGAAAGAATACATATTTGCTAGAGCCTTGTTTTATGCTTTAGCTTATGATGGGAAGAGGTTTACTTATACAACCATAGGGAAGTATATAGGTAAAGACCATGCAACAGTACTTCATTCTATAAAGAATGTTTTTCCTCAGATAATGTTTGAGAAAAAATACAAGAGTGTTTATGATGAGTTGTCTTTGATTGTTGGGGATGGGATTGATGAAAAGACATTAATAACACACCAAGATGGTATTTATAATTTATATCAAGAGATGCAAAGGAAAGAAGATATGATTCAAGACTTATCTCTTAAACTTATTTTAGCAGAAAAAGTAAATGATAGGATAGCTAAAGTTCTTGATGGATTAACACTTGAAGAGACAGAAACCCTATTGGATAAAATGATTTTAACTTCTAAAGTTATAAAAAATCATAGAGTAATGGATGGCAAAAAGGAAATACAAGAAAACCTCAAAGTTTGACAATATATATGAGGAAATGAAATGGTGCTTAGATAATCACATTAGAGTTTATGCTGATAGATATGCGGTAGAAGTTAATGGAGTTTGGAAAGAGCAAGATTTATATAGAATAACAGTAGAGCAAGGGGAAAGAAAGGAGAGTTCAGGGTACATATATACAGAAAAAAACATAGCAGAGGAACTCCACAAAAAGTGGATTTATATATATTTTAAAAATTATGGCAAAGAAATCTGATGAGATAAGACCTACTGATGGTAGGAGAAATAATAAGAGGTTGCCAAAGAAAGTAGTATTAAAAGATAGTCCTACAAAATATCCTGCCAAAATGAACCAAGCTAAGAAAAACCAAGTTAAAGACTATAGTGTTAAGGCTATTAAAAAGGTTTTTGGAAGTGAGGAGAAAGCAATGGAAATGTTAGCTGAACAATCTAAAGAGAGTTTTCAGCATTTAAAATTGCTTTTAGAATATGCTTATGGTAAAGCAGGAGAGCAACCTGATGAAGTAAAGAAAATAAACAATGCTCCTATAATAAACTTCTTTGGGGAGTTACCTCAAGCACAAGAAGATATTATAGAGATAGATTCAGAAGATGTAACAGATGAGTCAGAAGATTGATTTACATAGCAAGTACCAACCATTATTTAGAGACAAGAGTAGGTATTTCATAATGACAGGTGGAAGAGGTTCAGGAAAGAGTTTTGCTGTATCTCTTTTCTTGTTGCTGCAAACCTACGAGCAGGGGGTAAAAATACTCTTCACTAGATATACGATGTTGTCTGCTAATACTTCTATTATTCCTGAGTTCATAGAGAAGATAGAGATATTAGGAAAGCAAGGTGATTTTAGAATTACTAAGGATGAGATAATAAATATGACCACTAACAGCAGTATTATATTTAAAGGTATCAGAACATCAAGTGGAAACCAAAGTGCTGCCCTGAAGTCTCTAAACAATGTTAGTATATGGGTTAATGAAGAGTCTGAAGAGTTAACTGATGAAGATACTTTTAACAAGATAGACCTTTCTATTAGAACACAAGATAAACAGAACAGGGTTATTCTTGTTTTAAATCCAACTACTAAAGAGCATTGGATATATCAGCGATGGTTTCAGTCAGGTATTCCTGAGGGTTATAATGGTCAAGACACTAATGTAACTTACATACATACAGACTACAGAGACAACAAGGAAAATTTGTCTGAGTCTTTCTTGAATAACATACAAGAGATGAAAAGGAAGAGGCCTGATAAGTATATGCATAATATATTAGGTCAATGGCTAGAGAAGGCTTCAGGTGTTATTTATACAAATTGGAAAGTTGGAGACTATATAGAGCAAGAGCAAACAGTCTTTGCACAGGATTTTGGATTCAGTAAAGATTTAACAACTTTGGTCCAAGTTTCTATTGACCCTGAGGAAAAAAGAATGTGGGTTAGAGAATGTTATGGAAAGGCAAATCTAACTACTTCAGACATTGCTCAAAAGAACAGACAGTATTGTGGATTAGATTTAATCATTGGAGATAGTAGTGAGCCAAGATTGATTAGAGAGTTAAAGGACTTGGATATTAATATAAAACCTGCTATTAAAAAGAAAGGTTCCATACTATCAGGTATTGCTCTAATGCAAGATTATGAGATAATAGTAGATAAAGGTTCTCATGGTATCATCAGAGAACTCAATAATTATGTTTGGCAAACTAGAAATGCAAAGCCTCATTCAAATGGCTTTGACCATTTTCTTGATGCAATGCGTTATGGATTAGATTATTTAGTCAGAGGAAAGTCTTTGGGTAGATATGTTGTTAGATAATCCTCTTTAATATAGTAGGGGTCTGCACCCTCTTTAACATAGTACCCCTACCCCACACCTCATTTTACTTCTTACTTGCAATTTACAACCAAACTTCAAAGGTTGTTAAAATTGTGTTAAAGCGTGAAAAAGTTGGAGATTTTGTTTTATGTTTGCATTCAGTATTAATCTAAAACAAATATTATGAGAATTACACACGAGTTAACACAATCAGAAAATGCTGAAATGAATGGCGTTTTAAGAATTGAAAGTGGCGCAAGAACAACATGGTATCCTGCTAATTTTGAGTTCATCAAAAGAGATGATGGAGACCTTGCGTGGATTAAAATGAAACAAGATGTTTTTGTAGAAATGATATGCTATTTTGACACTATCTGTGTTAAACTTATAGAAACATCTTTAAATGCTCAATTTAAGCAATTTGAACACACTTCATTTAGAGTAATAAAAAACTAAATTATTATGGCAGAATTAAAAGAAAACCAAAACTATTTAAAGGGATTAACTATTGATGATATTCTTTGCAGAATGGAGATAGGAGAACATGGGGGTTGTGTAGGAGACTACATAGAACAAGAGGATATGATAGAGTATCATTTAAACCACCCTGTTGAGGATTTTTATTTTAAGACCTTAGAAGATATACAATATTTTATTATTGATGAGTTGGACTCTTCAGATGCTTTTCAGGTAGAAATTATTTATTACGATAAAGCTATGGCTTATTTGCGTAAAAATGATATGAGCCTTGAAAACTCATTAGAGATTGCTTATGAAATGGGTTACGAGGTTAATCAACTCAGTAGTGAAATCTTAGCCTCTATTCATTGCAGTACACACATAAGAGAAGAGTTTATTAAGGATATTTGCGAAGCAGACTTAGATGATATTTTACAACTATTAAAACTTGAAGAAGATGAGAATTAAAAAAGAGACTTTAGATATTGGTTCAATAGTATATTCAGTTGATATTGAACACGAGGGGAAAAGTTTTGAGGTTTCAGCAGTTTATCATTTAGATGAGATGGGTTATAGATTTGATTGGACTATCTATGAAGAGGGTTGTGGGTTCAATAGTATAGATGATGAAACTCAAAGAAAGATTGAAGACTTTGCTCAAGACTGTTGGGATAATACAGATATATGCTTAGGAGTAACAATGCAATGCTTAAAAACAATAGAACATGATTAAAGATTTAAAACAATTTGATGGCTCAAGATTGACAGCCAAAGACTCAGCAAGAATATTTTCAAGCAAGAAAAAATATCTTGTCAGATTTGAAGATAACATTCATTTCACAAATAATTATTTGAGATTCATTTCAGATAATTATCCTGAAGTAGAAAATGGATTAGTTGAAGTTTACTCTTTAACATAGTAGGGGTAGAACCCTCTTTAACATAGTACCCTCTTTAACATAGTAGGGGGTACTATCTTCTTTCCCCCTCCTTTCATTGCAAATTGCAATATACCATCAAGCCTATTTAGACTGAATATAAATAAGGCACTTTTCTAAACTTTTTGTAGATTTTAGTTGCATAATGTATTTTTTTGTGTATCTTTGTATTGTTGATGATTTGATGCTGTTGGATGTTCTTTGACATATTGATAAAAAAATGTTCCATGTGAAACAATTTGAATGTTCCATGTGGAACCCTTAAAGTGTATTAATTTTAAACTATATATATTATGAAACAAATTGAATTTTCTAAAGATGTAATGAATGTATTAAATTACTTAGATACACAAATTACTGAAGACTATGGATTTAATTTTGCACAGTGTGAAGTTGCATTTGAGCATTGGTATGCAAATGGTGGCGATGTTTGGATTTTTACAGAAGTTACAAATGGGTGTAATAATTTTTCAGATTTTAATCCTGAATGGAATATAGGGCTTGAGCCTGAAGACTTGAGGGAAGAGTTAAGAGATAGGATTTTTGGGGGGAATAAAATATTTGCCTCAGGAGATTTTCACTCTATCATTGAAGAAATTTGTGAAGATATACTTGATGATTTTAAAGAAAGAGATGAAAGCTTTATTGAAGAGTATTATCCTGAACTATTAGAAAACTTTTAACTTAACACAAAGAGGGGTTGAAAAATACCCCTCTTATTTTATTATTAACTAAAACTTTTATATTATGAAAAAACAAAATTTATTAGACCTCAGCTATTTTTTAGTAGCTATCTTTTCAGGTGGTGTATTGGCTACCTTATTATTTTACTTAATTATGAATTTAATATTTTAAGCTATGATAAGATTAAAAGATGTTTTATGTTTAGAAGTGCATAAATATGCACCTGAACTTAACAAGTTACATTTATTTGATGGTGCAATATTTAGCACCCCACAAATTACAGAAATAGATAACGCAATTAAATACGCAAATTATGAGAATAGCAAATAGAGATAGTAGAGATTATGTAATGAATTTAAAGCCATTTAAAGGCTCAAATTTACACGCTGAAAACAAAGGTAGCTTTTATGTTGTTTATTCTTATGAGTGGTTTCCTCTTTGGATTTACTGCAAAGAAAATAAAGTTTGGTTTGAGAATATCTCAAAATATTCTGTAACCACTTCAAAACAGAAAAGCCAAAGTTTTCCTTTTAATGTTGAGACTATAAAATTAAATAGGTTTCAAATGAAAGCCTTAATTTAATCCTCTTTAACATAGTAGGGGGTTACTCTTTAACATAGTACGGCCTCCCCTGATTTTGGGGGTCGGCCTCCCCTCCTTGTTACTTGCAATTTACAATTAACCTTATTTAGACTCATTCTAAATTAGTACAAAACTTAAAAGTTTTTGTCAAAAAGTGTAAAAAAATGTATTTAAATTATTATCTTTGATTATTGATATTAATTAAAACTTTATACAATGAAAGTAACACTAAAACAGAAAAAACAAGTTTACTCAATACTTGTTGAGACCTATGCAAAGTTTGGATATTCAGTAATTGACTTATTAAATCCTAACTACTCAAAAATTGACTTCTTGAAAGTTATTGATTTAGTAATTGATTTACATAAACATCATGAAGAAGAGGTTGAAGAATTTCAACTTGAAAAAATGCAAGAATTAAAAGAAATACTAATCATTAACTAAAAATTGTTCCACATGGAACAAAATTGTATCAACTAAAACTATATTATTATGAGAAATTTTAGAATTAACTTAGGCTTAAACAATAACCCTCAAACGCTTGAACAAATTGAAAGAGACTGTTTCAATGCATTAGGCAAACACATTAATTTAGAGGTAAAAGTTTCAAAGTACAATAATAAAAGAGAATTGACTTTAATTGTTTATGGCAAAACAAGAAAAACATACCAACAGGTTTTTAGATTTATTGACATTATGAACAGTAAATGTACACAAGAATGTATACCTTTTACCTATAACAATGAGTTTAAAGATTTGGTTTACAACATAGAGTACAAAGGACAAAAGCAACTGTTTAATGAAGAGTATTTTATATGAAAGATTTAATTGATTTGGGCTTAATATTTGAGCCTACAAAAATGAGTGCATTTGATTACAGACATTTAACAAATGAAAATGTAATTAAATTGCTAAATGCAAGAAAACAATATGCTTTAATTTATGAGGATGAAATAAGCATACATAAAGACTATGAAAATGTAATTAGGGCAATTAAAACAAAATTTGCTCCCTATGAATTTAGCAAAGTTATTATTTTAGATTTATTTAGTTAGTTTAAGCCCCTCAATTTTGAGGGGTTTTTTTATACCCTATTTTATTGTTATTTGCAATAAACAAGTATATTTTTTTACTTTCAGTACTATGTATTACAAGGTACTATTTTATGCATAGTAATTTGTATTATTTAGTACTATGTTTATTAAAGTACTTTGTTATGCACTTTTTATCTAAGTTATTTAGAATGAGTATAAATAAGAACTGCAAATATAAGCAATTTTTTTCAATTATTTTATACTTATTCACTTGTTTATTAACTATTTTTTTTGTATATTGATGTAAAATGCACTTGTGTGGGTGGAGTAAGCCACTCTTATGAATTCATTCACATAGGGGTGGGGTTGTTTCTGTAGCACAAAACAGGTATACCCCTTCAGAAAAATATATTATATAGAGGTTTAAGTTGAGGTGTTGATTGGAGGTTTTTGCCCCTCCTATAACCTTAAATGATTTTAATGCTCGGTAGTTTGAATATCTGTTGGGGCGTTACGAAGGTTATAAAGGATTACAGATGCAATTACTACGAAGTCTTAATTTATCTGAACCAAGTGCCTATTCTGACACAAGTTTAGGACTATAAAGCTATCCTCGCTATTAGTATAACTCAAAGTTACTATTTTTGTTTTAGTATTTTAAGCTATTTTATGTAATTTACAATCATTCTAAATAAAAAGTTATGGAATCAAAAAAAGTATTAGATGTATGTTGTAGTGTTAAGGGTATGTGGTTTAATAAACAAGACCAGAGAGCATTATTTATGGACAAGAGAAAAGAAACTCACATAGATACATATCCTTGTGGCACTAAAACAAATATCATAGACCCAGATATTGTTGGTGATTTTACAGATATGCCTTTTGAGGATGAATCTTTTTATCACATAGTATTTGACCCTCCACATATTGTTAGTAACTCTGAAAGTCAAATAACAAAGAAGTATGGCAAATTAGAAGGAGATTGGAGAGAAATGTTAAGACAAGGGTTTAAAGAATGCTTTAGAGTTCTTAAACCAAATGGAACATTAATATTTAAATGGAGTGAGGTACAGTTTCCTGTAAAAGAAATATTAGAACTCACAGAACATAAACCACTATATGGACATAGAAGTGGAAAAAAAATGAACACACATTGGATTTGTTTTATAAAATAGTTTTGGTACAAATCAATAAATCTTAGTTATCTTAATATGAAAGTAGAATTAGATGTTATCATTCCAACTTCAATGTCTTCTATTAAACTTCATCAATATCAGAAGTTCTTAGAAATCACAAAAGACATTGACACAGAAGAGGAGGGTTCAGCAGTATTTGTTAACCTTAAAGTCTTAGAGATATTCTGTGGGTTAGAATTAAAAGACACTTACAAATTACCAATAAGTACATTTGATAGTGTATTGGCTCAGGTCAATAAGTCTCTCAATGAAGATACTCCATTGGTCAAGAGGTTTTGGTTTAAGGGAGATAATGGTGTTGAGGTAGAATATGGTTTTATGCCTGATTTACATGAGATGTCTTTTGGAGAGTATGTAGATTTAGATACTTTCATATCAGATTGGAAGAATATGCACAAGGCTATGGCTGTATTATTTAGACCAATAGTCTCTAAGAAAAATGACTTATATCAAATAGAAGAATATGAGTCGGCTTTGAAGTATGCAGACAATATGAAGTATATGCCACTCAATGTTGCTTTAGGTGCTATGGTTTTTTTTTATCGTTTAGGAATGAAATTGTCAAATCATACAATGAACTCTATGGTGAAGAAGATGGAGGACAGCCAACTTTTAGAAGCAGAGAGGACATTTTTGCAGCAAAATGGGGTTGGTATCAATCAATATATGCGATTGCTAGAGGAGATGTCACAAAGTTTGACCAAGTTACCAAAGAGCCAATCCACAAATGCCTAACATGGCTGACATTTGAAAAAGAGAAGATAGAGTTAGAAAACAGAAGAATTAAAGACGCACAAAATAAAAACAGATGACAGGAATATATGATATAATAGACAAAGTAAAAACACATTTAAGGAATCATCCTATTGTGAATAGTGTGACATTTGGAGATATATCTAAGGTAGACTTGAACAAGACAACAATGTTTCCTTTATCACACTTCTTATTACAGCAAAGTACAATCACAAGTAATACGATGCAAGTAAACCTCAGCTTCTTATTTTTAGATATTACAAGTAAGAGTAATGAGTTTAACTCAAATGACTTAGGAGACAGAGAAACAGCAGACAATTTAATTGATGTTTATAATACACAGCTGCAAATAGCCAATGATTTGGTTTCTGAACTTAGAAGAGGAGATTTATTTAGCGATAAGTTTCAGTTGGTTGGAGACCCTGTTTGTACTCCATTCTCAGATAGATTTGAGCATGAGTTAGCGGGATGGTCTGTAGATATAATAATTAACATTCCTAATAATATCTCTGTATGTTAGTAGAGCAGGTCAAGAATATATTTGATAACTATGGTAAATTAATTGTAGCAGATTTAAAAAGAAAGCTACAAGAAGATGACACTAATGTTACAGGTTCTGCTGTAAGTAGTTTATCTTATTTGATGAGTGAAAGTGGTTTAGAGATATTGGGAAACAGATATATCTCTGCAATAGATGCAGGTACAGTAGGATATAATAAACCACCTTCTCCAAGAAATTTAGAGGATTGGATAAACGCAAGAGGTATAACATCAAATAACCCAAAATACACAACAAGAGATTTAGCTTTTGCAATGTCAAGAACAATATCTCTTAAAGGAACAATAAAAAGGTTTCAGTATAAAGGAAGTAATTTAATTCAGTTTGTTATAGATAAGAACCTACAACCATTATCAGAAGACTTAGGTAAAGTATTAAGCACCGAAATAAAAATAATCGCAGAAAAAGCAGAAGCAGATGCCAACAAGAGTTAATATAAGAAGCCCTTATTACATAAAGGATGTATCCTCCTCAAGTGGAACATCAAGCATAAGTATATACATATACGAAGGTACTTTATTTACAGACAAACCTTCAACTGCTCAATATTCACTATCAAAGCCTTTTACTCAAGATGGTTCTGATTATTATGCAGTATATGAAATAGCAGAACTGATAAGAGACTATATAACCACAGAATTTAATGGCACATACAATAATGAGCCTGTATGGGTGGAGATAGATGGTATAAATGGAGATGTTACAGGAACGGCTACAGGTGATGATTCTGGAGAGGGATTAGACGATAGTTCAGCTACATTCCAAACAGATAATATAGCTGCAGGTATGGTTATCAGAAACACATCAAGCGGAAATCCAGGAACAGGTTTTGTGGTGAGTGTTGAGAGTGAAACTAAACTAAAGCTAACTCAAGAGTCAGATTTATCAGGTACGGCAGATATGTTTGATAGTACAGAGACTTATGAAATATTTTTAAGACCTCCTGTATTTTTAGCATACGATGGATACAGCCATTTTAGCGATGGATTAAACAGCACTATAGGAAATGTACCTGTTTTACTTACAGATAATACAGTTTATAGACCTTCTGGTCAATCTATTAGAATACCTGTAAATGTAGACTACTTAGACCAAGGAGGTGGTTGGAGTTATGATACCTATCTAAACGGAGCAAGCGTTAGTACTGAAGTTTCAGGAACATCAAGAAGTGAAGATAGTGCAACTATGATAAACTACATTAGTGTAGGTTCTTTGTTTGATGAAATAAGATTATTTAGAGACCCTGTTATTTCAGGACTAAGAACAGAAATAGAGCAAGTGTATATAGAAGAGTTGGATTGTAACAAGTATGATGAGATAAAATTAACATTCTACAACAAGTATGGTGCTTTACAAGACTTATGGTTTGCAGGTAAACACACAACAAGATTAAAGACAGAGCAAGAAGAATTCAAGAGGGCTTCTATAAATTTAGGTTCACTTAGTTATGACACTTACAAGCATCAACATGAAACATTTCAAAAGCAAGGCATTGAAGAGTTAGTTCTAAACACAGGAAATGTAAAATCAGAATATACAGAAGCAATCAAAGAATTAATGTTAAGTGAGAAAGTGTGGATGACTAAGGATAGCACTGTGTTTCCTGTAAGGGTTACTTCTTCTAATATGGTAGAAAGGCTTTCTGTAAATGATAAGGTATTTAATTATACTGTAAATATTGAGTATGCATTTGATAAAATACAAAACATTAGATAATGCAGGTTATACAGCTATACATAAATGGTGAAAGGATAGACCTTTTTGATGATGAATCGGTGCAGCTAACACAAAGCATTAAGGATGTAAAAGATATAGGAAAGGTTTTTACTGAATTTACAAAGCGATTTACTGTTCCTGCATCTGCAAACAACAATAAGATATTTAAGCATTATTATAACTACGATATTGTAATATCAGATACCTCGGGTTTTGATGCTCGTAAAAAGCAATCTGCTACTATTGAATTAAATCACTTGCCTTTTAAGAAAGGTAAGATAAAATTAGATTCGGTAGAATTAAAAAATAACAAACCTTATTCTTACAAACTTACTTTCTTCGGCAATACTATTCAATTAAAAGACATATTAGGTGAAGATAAATTAAGTGACATAAATGAATTGGAAACTAACATAACTTCTGGAGATTTATTCTTGAACTTTCCTAAGTATAACTCAAGTATGATATACAATGGAATCAGAAGAGACCCGTCTTCAAATGATTTTATAGTTCCATTAATCACGCACACCCAAAGGTTGTTTTACGACTCTACCTCAACGGTAGCGGATACAGGAAATTTACATTACAATGCATCTTACAAAAGAGGTGTTAAGTTTAACGAATTAAAGCCTGCTATTAGGATTCATAGAATTATTGAGGAAATACAAAACAAGTACAACATTACTTTTTCTACCGACTTTTTTAGTAGTTCAAACGGACATTATTATGATTTGTTTATGTGGCTGCATAGAAAAAAAGGTTTAATATCAAGTGGAGAAGGAGCGACAAGATACTCTAATCAATTTAGGAACTTTCAAGCATCAAGCACAGGAACAGCAGGCCCTGATGTTACAGGTAACACAACTTCACAAGGAGGTGAAAGAATTACAGTGACTCAAGCTGCTGTTGATGATTTATCTGACGCTTCTATCACTTTAGATAAAACAGATGGTACAACTACTTACAACTTAAAAATAACAAGACAAGTTGGCTCTAATGAAGAAGAAGTAATATACAGTAGAAATGATATTACCACAGGTTCAGCATTAACTATAAATTATCTTTCTTGGAATGGAGGTTTTATTGCAGGAGATTATAGGGTTTATGTTGAAGTTTTAGAAGGAGTTACAGCTACATTTAATCAAGTAGAGTTTAGGTATGTAAGTCAGACTTCAGGAACAGATGTTTATGACGAACAAGGTTCAAATTTTGTTGCTAATGCTGAATTTGACTTTGTGGTAAACAAACAGATTCCTGAAATGAAAGTCATAGACTTTTTATCAGGTTTATTCAAGATGTTCAATTTAGTTGCTTATGTAGATGATGATGATGACTCCAATATTATTGTAAAGACACTTGATGATTTTTATGATAGCACCTACACATCTCCAACACCAAGTGATGTAAATATTTATGACATTAGTGAATATGTAGATACCGAATCAGCATCTGTTTCCCCTGCGCTACCTTTTAGGGAAATACATTTTAAGTACGCAGATACAGATACGATATTAGCTAAAAATCATCAGCAGGTAAATAATGAAGATTGGGGTGGTGTAGAATATAATGGCCAGGCTGAAGGTTTACTTATAGACAACACGATATATGGAGATATATATAAAGTAGAATTACCTTTTCATCACTTAAAACATGAAAGGTTAATTGATGCAGGGACAAATGGAACAACAGATATTCAATGCGGTTTTTTTGTTGATGATAATGAAGATTCATATTTTGGAAAGCCGTTGTTGTTTTACCCTTTGTATATAAATGCAACTGAAACATTTTCAGTTATAACAAGTATTGATAGTGATACAGGGGAGTTTCTTACTATAAGTAATGTGACTAGTTCTTTTTGTGTTCCTTCTAATACTAGATTTGTAACTGACCCTCCTGCAAGTGGAGAAAAAGAAAGTATTCATTTTAATCCATTCCCTAATGAATATACAGGTTCTTCTGAATTTACAGATACTCTTTTTGAAAAATATTATAAGACATATATACAAGACAAATTTGAAACCATTAATAGAATGACAAAGGTGACTGCATTCTTACCCCCTAGAATTACATCTAAGATTAAGATGAATGACAGGTTGATTATAAATGGAAGACAATACAGAATAAACAAGATAAAAAGCAATCTAAAAACAGGCGAAAGCGATATAGAACTACTCAATGATTAAGAACATAATAGACTTATTAAATAGTGATGATTGGCATATAGGAGACCCTGATATTGATTTCGCAAAGGGAGTAAACAAATTGCCAAATAATTGGAAGGAAACAAAACAAATAATAAACAGAAGAAAATATGGCACAGGTACAAGATGTAGTACTAAGGCTTAGATTTGAAGGAGACCAAGCCCAAGCAGGTTTACAGCAAGTAGAAAGTCAACTTAAAAAGCTAGGGGTAAACTTTACTAACGCTACTAAACCAATGAAAAACTCAGCAGGTATAGCAGGTGCTGCTGTAACTGAATTGGGTAGAACTATTTCTGATTTACCTTTTGGTATTTCAGCAGTAACTAACAATGTCTCTCAGTTAGGTAATATGTTTAGTTTACTTGTTGGTTCTACAGGTAGTTTTAGAAATGCATTGGCATCTATAGGCTCAACTCTTATGGGGCCTGTGGGATTATTAGTAGCTTTTCAAGCTGTTGTTGCTGCTATTGAGTTCTTCAGTCAGAAACAAAAGAAAGCTAAAGAAGCTACTATACAAATGTCTGAAGCTGCTCAAAGACAAGTTAGAGGTCTTAAAGATTTGCAAGCTGTATTTGAAGATATAAATACATCTGAAGAGCAAAGAGCAGAAGCATTAAATGCATCAGCAGAATTATCAAAAGAACTGAAAGAGGGGTATAAAAGTCAGGCATTATCTGCTGAAGAAATACTTAAAGTAGCAGAAGCAGAAGTAAAGGCTAGAGAACTTACTACTGAATTAAAAAAGAAAGATAAGGAGAATGAAGATGCTATCAAGAAGCTACAAGAAGAGAGAGAAAAGATTGAAGATAGAGAAGAAGCAAGACAAGAAAGAATTGATAAGCTAAAAAGGAAAGGTTTTACTGATGAGCAAATTTCACAAGAATTGGCTCAAAGCAATGAGAGAAAAAGAAATAACCTTGAAGCAAGAAGAAACAATCTTAGGAGGCAAGGCCTTACTGAAGAGCAAGTTCTTGCTGAAACAATGGAGCAAGAGAATAAGATACTACGAACCATTGAGGAAGTAAATGAAGATATTAATCAACTTAGAAGAGAAGCTAATGAGATTGATAAGGAAAGAAAGAAGCAGTTAGAAGAGATTGCTAGAATAGAAAAACTATCCAAACAAAGACTTGAAGCGGGAAGTGAGTTAAGGGATGAGCAGTTAGATTATGGAGAACAGCAAATTCAAAGTGAAATAGAAACATTAGCTGAGTCAGGTAAATTAACTGTAAAACATTATAGTGATTTAAGAAATCAAATACTTAACATAAACAAAGAAAGACTCGCAAAAGAACAAGAAGAAGAATTAAGAGGTATTACAGACCCTAAGACTATAGAACTTATTAAGAAAAAGTATGCTGTAAAGGGTAAAGCTTTGTCTGAAGAGTTTGCAAAACAAACTAAAGGGGAAATAGAAAAATTCTTTACAGGCAAAGGTCTTGAAACTAAGATTGTAGGAACAACATTTGAGTTATCTGAAAAAGCTAAGAAGGAAGCTAAAAAGATAATGGAGCAGCTTGGAGTTAAGTCTGCAGAAGAACAACTTAAAGAAGTTATAAGCGCACAGTTTGGTGAAGATGGAGTTTCTATAGGTCTTGCAGCTACAGCAGAAACCTTAGGCACTTTTGGTGGGGGTGAAGAAGAGATTAGCCCTGAAGAGATGCTTGACTTGGCAATGACTAGTCTTAATTCTTTTACTGACTTCCTAAGTTCAGATGCAGAAAGACAAATAGCTATTGAGACTAATAAAACCAATGCTATAAATGAGCAATTAAGAGATAGGCTTAGAAATGAAAATTTAAGTGCTGAAGAGAGAAAGAGAATACAAGCAAAAATAGCTGCTAATGATGCAAAATTAGTTCAGAAGCAAAATGAGATAGAGGAAAAGAGATTTAAGATAAATAAAGCTGCTGCTCTTGCAAATGCATTGGTTTCATCTTATTTAGCAGGTGCAGATACTTTAGCAAGAACAAAAACAGCAGACCCTTTCACAAGAATAGCCGCAATGACTATGGTAATTACAGCAGGATTACTACAAGTAGCTGCTATTGCAAAGCAAAAGTTTGTTGCACAAACTACAGGAGCAGGAGTGGCAAGAGGAGTTGGTGGTTCACAGCAAAGTGAAGGAGGAAGTCCTTCTTTTAATGTAGTAGGAGCATCTGAATTGAATCAAGTAGCTGCTGCTGTTGCAGGGCAGAGAGAAGACCCTATTAGAGCCTATGTAGTAGCATCAGATGTCTCTACAGCACAAGAATTAGACAGAAATATCTTATCTGAGGCGTCAATAGGGTAAAACAAAACAAATAAAAATATAAAGGTTATCATAATATGGAAGTTTACGAACTATTTATACAAGAAGATAGTGAGTTTAGTGGTGTAGATGCTATTTCTATTGTAGAAGAGCCTGCGATAGAGGAGGATTTCATCACTTTAGCTGCTCACAAGCAAGAATTAGCTAAAATTGATGATGAAAAGCGGATTTTGATGGGTGCAGCACTTGTTCCCAACAGAAAAATCTACAGAAGAGACGAGGATAAGGAATATTACATATTTTTTAGTGAAACTACAGTCAGAAAAGCATCAGAATTATTTTTAGCAAGAGGAAAACAAAACAACAGCACTTTAGAACACCAATACAAATTAAAAGGGCTATCCGTAGTAGAGTCTTGGATAGTAGAAGACGAAAAACAAGACAAAACAAGGTTATACAACCTAGAAGTACCAAAAGGAACTTGGATGGTGAGCGTGAAAGTGAATAATGATGAGATTTGGGAGGAATATGTAAAAAGCGGTAAAGTGAAAGGCTTTAGCATAGAAGGTTTCTTCCAAGACAATAAAGATGAGAGACCAAAAGAGCCTATAAGAGAAGAAGCGTGTAAAGATTGCGATGGGGCTTGTGATAATTGCTTAAAAGAACTACAAGCAGAGCAAGAATTGTTAGAAGCCGTAGCAGCATTAGAAGATGTAGAGTTAGAGTCTTATGGAGGTTATCCAGAGTCTGCAAGTAACAATGCAAAACTTGGAATTAAGAGAAATAAAGAGTTAGGAAACAAGTGTGCAACTCAAGTAGGAAAAGTAAGAGCGCAACAACTTGCAAGAGGCGAGAAGTTTACTAAACCAACACTAAAAAGAATTTATTCATACCTCAGCAGAGCAGAGGCTTATTATGATGCAAGCAAGCCAGAGGCTTGTGGTACTATTTCATACTTATTATGGGGTGGAAAGAGTATGAAGAATTGGGTAGAGTCTAAATTGAGAGGTTTAGACGAGTTAGCAGAAGTAAAGGATGGGGAAGTGGTCAAGTCTCCCAAAGCACCTAAGTCAGATACCCCTAATAAGAATCCGAAAGGCAAAGGAACAGCTAAGGGAGATGCTTCCACATCAAGAGGAGCCAAAGTATCGCAAAAAGATGCAAAGGCCTTGCAAAAAAAAGCAGACGAGTTCAATGAGAAGTACAAAGCTAAATTAGGCTACGGCCTTACAGTTGGTATGCTAAAGAGTGTATTCCAAAGAGGGTTAGGTGCATTTAACACTTCACACTCTCCTAATGTAAAAAGTGCTTCCCAATGGGCGCACGCAAGGGTGAATGCATTTATGTATTTAGTAAAGAACGGAAAGCCACAAAACGCTAAGTACACTACAGATTATGATTTATTACCAAAGAAACATCCAAAGTCAAGTAAGAAGTGAAATATAATCCAAGTAGAACAAGCCCAAGAGAAGGTAGAAGAGGATGTTTGTGTCAAGATGGAACTTACAGTAGAAAATGTTGTAAGGGTAATATGATAAATCAAGGAATAGGAAACATTACCAAATCTACAAACTACCTTTTAACAGAGGACAGCGACAGAATAAACACAGAGGATAATAATAGAATTATATTATAATGGCAGATAAAAAGATAAGTCAGTTAACTTCAGCAACAGCCCTCACAGGGGCTGAGAAAGTTGCTTTAGTACAAAGTAGTACCACGAAGCAAGCAAGCATATATGACATTAAGAATTACTTAATAGCTACAAGCATTACAGCACAAGCAACTGTAAACATAGATTTAGGTAATTCTACTTATGACAATGCATTCTTGATTAAACTAACTTGGTCTGGAGCGACAGGAACAGCTACTTACACGCTACCTGACGCTACTGAGAATACCAATAGAATTATAAGGTTTATTTCTGATACTACTTTTGAGACAAACACAAGGGTTGACTTAACTCCAAAATCAGGACAAACATTAGATGGTTCTGCAAGTGCATATCAAATCAATAAAGAGTACGAAGGTATTGCGATTTGGTCTGATGGAACCGAGTGGTTTGTTATTCAGAAAAAGGCTTAAAATACAACAGACGAATTTTAATTAGTTATCAATATATAAATTATTTTATGAAAGCAAGTGAAATTGTAGAAAAACTGAAAAATGTGCTTCTCTCTTCTGAGGCAGAGGAAGTAGAAGTAAATGAACCTACTGAATTAGGGGCTGACTACGAAGAGAAAAGAATGGAAGAAGAGGAAGAAGGAGATGTTAAGGATGAGGTAAACATGATGGAGGGTTATGTCACTAAGGATGAATTTGATGAGAAAATGGCTGAAATGAAAGCCATGTACGACAAGTTGATGGAGAAAATGGCAACTGACGAGGAGATGGAAAAAGAAGTTCCTGAAGAGTTATCTGAAGAACCTCAGCAAGAGGTTGAGGAGCAAAAGGAAGAACTATCTGCTCAAGAACCTGCTGTAGAACCTATCGCTCACAATCCTGAAGTTAATGTTGACAAAAAGCAAAACATCAAGTTGGCACAAGGAAAAATGAGGGGAACACAAGACATTGTATTTAATAAACTATTCAACAAATAAAAAATGGCTACAAATTTATCGTCTGCCGAGCAGACAAGAGTAAAAAAGACGAGAACTATAAACTCAGACACTACACTTGAGGCTTCAGATAGTGGTAAAGTAATTTTCATTACTGAGCCTGCTGATGCGAATCAAGTAATTACATTACCTACAGAAAGAGCAGGACTAAACTTTAAGTTTGTTTGCTCAGTAGATTTGACAAACACAATCACTATTGACTCGCCAACAGATGCTAACATCTTTGGAGAGATTGTAGTTAATGGAGCAAGTGTACCTGCAAAAGATGAGGATAACATCAAATTCGTTGGCGCTGCTGCTGACCAAGGAGATTATGTTCAATTTGAATGTGATGGTACTAATTGGTATGTAACAGGAGCAGGTGATGCTTCAGGTTCAATTACAGCTAACACTTAATAAATAAAAAGTAAATTAAATAGAAAATGGCAACAACTAATAGTATAACTACTACTTACGCAGGAGAATTTGCAGGGGAATATATTGCTGCTGCTCTCACTAGCGGAAAAACTTTAAATGATGGCGCAATCGCTATCAAACCTAATGTTAAATTCAAAGAAGTATTAAAGAATGTATCTCTAACAGATGCAATCAAAGATGCTACTTGTGACTTTGACCCTACTTCAACAGTTACTTTGACTGAGCGAGTATTACAACCAAAAGAGTTGCAAGTAAATATGCAGCTTTGTAAATCTGACTATAGGAGCGACTGGGAGGCAATTTCTATGGGTTATTCTGCTCACGATAATCTACCTCCAAAGTTCTCTGACTTCATTATTGGTCATGTTTCAGCTAAAGTTGCTGAGGCTGTAGAGAACAACATTTGGCAAGGTGATGATGATGGTTCAGGTTCTCACACTTTGTTTGATGGATTTGAGCAATTAATCTCTTCATCTGCTTTATCAGGAGTTGGTTCTTCTACTGTAGATTCTGGGAATGTAATTACTTTCTTAGGTAAAGTTGTAGATAACATCCCAACTGCTGTTTACGGACAAGAAGACTTAACAATCTATACTCCTAACAATGTTTACCAAGCGTATGTAAGAGCATTAGGTGGATTTGCTTCTAATGTAGGTGCAGCGGGTATTGACAACAAGGGTACTACTTTCTACGGAATGAACGAAGGTCTTACTTTTGATGGTATTAAACTACAGAGATGTCCAGGAATGTCATCTAACAGAGCGGTTGCTGCTCAGGCATCTAACTTATACTTCGGTACAGGATTATTAGCTGACCACAACGAGGTTAAGTTAATTGATATGGCTGACATTGATGGTTCACAAAATGTTAGATTAGTGATGCGCTTCACAGCAGGTACTCAAGTAGGAGTATTAGCAGATGCTAAGCACTTTACTGCTACAACTTAATAGAAACCAATTTATAAACCATAAGGGTAGGTGAGCCTTGAGCCTACCTACCCTTTTTTAATATAAAAAATATATGTCTTGTACAATTTCAGATGGAAGAGATGAGCCTTGTAAAGATGTCGTTGGGGGGATAAAGAATGTATATATGCTTTCTTTCAAAGACGCAGGTCTTTCCCCTACAAGAGCATCTGGCGAGGAAGAGATAACAGACTTTGGAGCCGATGATACTTGGTATAAGTATGAGGTAAAAGGAGCATCTTCTTTCACACAAAATATTCAGTCTAATAGAGACAACGGAACTACATTTTTTGAGCAAGTTGTAGAACTTACATTCAAGAAATTAACCTATCAAGACCACGATAGGATATATAATATTGCAGCAGGTAGACCTCATATAGCTATTGAGGATTATAATGGCAATTACTTTTTGGTAGGAGAAGAGCATGGCTGTGATGCAACAGGAGGAACTATTGTTTCAGGTGCAGCTATGGGCGATTTAACAGGATACACACTTACTTTGACAGGAATGGAAAGAAGACCTGCCAACTTTGTTACAGGTAGTGGAATAACTAAAATAACATCATAATTATGGCTTGTACGATAGGCTCAGGAAGAACAGAACCTTGTAAGGATGTTGTTGGTGGATTAAAAAATGTATATATCATAAACTTTGAGGCATCAAATTACGCTGTAACAGAAAACAGTACAGATACTGCTGCCAATATGAGTGTTCCTAGAATTTCAGAAGTAGGTAGTGCATCTAATGTACAGTCCTACAGATTTCAATTAAAAGGTAATTCATCATACACAGAGAACTTACAGGCTTCAAGAGAGAACGGAACTTTAGCATTTGAGCAAGTGTTAGAGTTGCAATTAAAGAAACTAACCAAGGAATCTCACAAAGAGATTAAAGCACTTTCATTTGGTAGACCTCACATTATTGTAGAGGACTATAATGGAAACTTATTCTTAGCAGGAAGAGAGCATGGAATGGAAGTTACAGGTGGCACAATAGTCACAGGAACTGCTATGTCAGATATGAGTGGTTACACTTTAACATTCACAGGAATGGAAAGAAAGCCTGCTCAGTTATTAGATGATACTTTAACTAACTGCAATGTTCTTGTAGATAGTTCAGATGCGGATACAGACTTAGACCCATAGGATTGAATCTTTAATATTAAAGGGGGCTATATGCCCCTTTTTTTATTTAAAACAAAAATGACCTAACTTAGTTATCTTAATGATGATAAAATTAAGACCCATAACAGGAGAACAAACTTTCTCTATTATACCTTCTTTTTTTAATACAACCACATTAGGTTCTGCTAGTGTTGTATTGAGAGAAACAGGAACAAATCAAACAGATGGTTCTGCTACTTTTTCCGTAGCTTTATCGTCTAATGAAAACTTCATTGAGTTTAGTTTAACACCTTCAATAACTTTTAAGGAAGGGCAGATATATTCTTTTGAATTAAAATCTGCATCAGAGGTGTATTATAGGGATTTGATTTACATCACAGCAAATGTTAACAAAAATGAGGTTTTCACATTACCAGACAATTATACGCAGTATGATGATGGTGATGATAAATATGTAGTATTATGATAGAAGACAAGTATAAAAACAATTTAAAGGTTGTAAATCTTAGTGGTTATCAATCTCCTGAAGTAGTTGAGGTACACAACAAAGAGTGGGTATTATATTTATGTGGAGATGACAACCAAGACTACTTTGAAAGTCTTATAGAAAAATATTTAGGAAGCCCAACCAATGCGAGATGTATCAATGGTATTTCTGATATGATTTATGGTAGAGGATTAGATGCTACCGATAGCACAGAAAGACCAGAGATGTATGCAAAAATGAAGTTATTGTTTCAGCCTAGAGAAATAAGAAGGTTGGTCAATGATTACAAATTGTTAGGTCAAGGTGCTTTACAGCTTGTGTACAACAAAAACAAGACTGCTATTGTAAAGGTGCTTCACTTTCCTATGGAGACGCTAAGAGCAGAGAAGGCTACTGATGGTAGAATTAAAGCATATTACTATCATCCAAAGTGGTCAGAAATGAAAAGAAATGAAAAGCCAAAGAGAATACCGACTTTTGGCAATGGCACAAAATCAGAGCAAATAGAATTATTTGTAATTAAGCCATACAAATCGGGCTTCTATTATTACTCTCCAACAGACTACAATGGATGTTTACAATATTGTGAGTTGGAAGAGGAAGTAGCAAACTATCATATAAACAACATTCAGCAAGGTCTTCAACCTTCCTTAATGGTGAATTTCAATAATGGTATTCCAAATGAGGAAACCCAAGAACTTATAGAGCGAAGAATCTATGAAAAGTTTAGTGGAAGCACCAATGCAGGTAAATTTATTCTCACCTTTAATGAATCTGCGGAAGACCAAGCTACTATAGACCCTATACATTTGCCTGATGCTCACGCACAATATCAATTCTTAGCAGACGAGAGCAGAGAGAAAATAATGTTAGGGCATGGTATTGTATCTCCAATCTTGTTAGGTATCAAGGATAATACAGGATTTGGAAATAATGCAGAAGAACTAAGAACAGCAAGTATATTGATGGATAATATTGTGATTAGACCATTTCAACAAGCGTTGATTGATGGCCTTAATGAGATACTTGCATTTAATAACATACAACTAAACTTATATTTTGTTACTCTACAACCTATAGAGTTTACAGAACTAGACAATATATCTACTAAAGTTAAGAGAGAAGAAGAGACAGGTGAGAAATTATCTTCACAGGATTTGAGTGATGAAGAGTTTAGTGACCTATATGAGCAATTAGAAGAATTAGGAGAGGTGATTTCTGATGATTGGGAAATTGTTCATAGGGAAAAAGTCACAGACGATAATGAAGAATTTGATTTCAAACGACTTGCAAGAGTTAAAGAAAGTGATGCAAAACCTTCTAAGAGTAGTGTACAGGATAATAAAGGCTACAAGGTAAGATACGCTTATATGCCTATGAGAAACTCTGCTGATAGTAGAGAGTTTTGCAGAAATATGGAATCCTTAACAAGTAAGGAAATTGTGTTCAGAAAAGAGGATGTCAATATGATGTCGTTTAGAGGAATCAATAAAGAGTTAGGACACAAGAAGAAAAACTATTCTCTATTCAAATTTAAGGGCGGTGTGAATTGTCACCATTTTTGGGAGAGAAGAGTATATAAAAAGAAGGACAGGGTAAGTGAAGATGAAGCATTAAAGGATGGCTATAAAGCACCAAACAATCCAGAAGAAGTGCCAATTAGACCTGTAGATATGCCAAACAGAGGGGCTTACCCTACTAAATCTAATTAATTATGCCACAGAAAGCACTATTTGTAACGATACAGGACATAAAACAGAAGAGCATTATTAGTGGTAATGTAGACCCCGACAAGATTATTCAGTTTGTTGAGGTGGCACAGGACACTCATATACAAAACTATTTAGGTGGAAAGCTATACGATAAGCTGCAAGACCTTATTATAGCGGATACATTAGGAGATGCTGCCAATGCAGACTATAAGACATTAGTTGACGATTATATAAAACCAATGTTAATCTGGTTTACACAGAGTGATTATATTCCTTTTGCTCCATTTACAGTTTCTAATGGTGGAGTCTATAAACACAGAAGTGAGAATAGCGAAGTGATTACAAGTGAAGAATTAAACTCACTTGAAAGAAGAGCGAAGGAAACGGCAGAGTTTTATACAAGGAGATTTATGGATTACATGGATTTTAATAGTTCAAAGTATCCTGAATACTTAGAATCTTCTAATGAGAATATGCATCCCGATAAAGATGTTAACTTTGGAGGAATCTATTTAGGATGAAAAAAAGAGGTAGATACAAACCAAAGGAAGAGAATGTAAAAAAGCTATTTGAGTTTTTAAGTAAAATAGAAAAAGATGAGTTACGGAAAGATATACGAGAAGAGTTGGTGGGGAAGCGGAAGCGGAATACAAAATAGTGTAGGTTTTGGTAATGCCTACGACTACATTAGAGAGGTAGAGTTTTTAGAGAACCGAGCAGAAGAAGATGGCGGTACTACCGAAGGGTGGTTGTGTGCTTCTAATGTTTTAAAGAAA
>Ga0208162_1000259_pt1 | contig 31048 bp, 17 predicted proteins | sample CB_VirMetaG_4_FD_184539 | JGI IMG/M metagenome (GOLD analysis project Ga0208162, IMG submission 184539) | Freshwater to marine saline gradient viral communities from Chesapeake Bay - CB_1508_1M Viral MetaG (SPAdes) (version 4) | ecosystem: Environmental > Aquatic > Marine > Coastal | place: USA... | reverse complement strand
TAACTCTTCTTGGCTCTTCAATAACTTTTCTTCTTCCTCCTTAGAGTAAGTAGTTAGTTTACTCTCGTAAACACCAGTGCCTTTTACCAGTTGTGAAAGTTCTGATGCACCTGGAAGAGTCTTTCTGTAAGTTCCAAACTCTGGGCTTGCTGCTCTGGTCATATTCTTTTTAGTTGGTCCCGACTTCTCTCTTCTATCTCCGCCAGCAAAGTTAGAGCGAGGTTCATACCAACCATGAGATTTTGCCGTTGTGGTTTTAGTTTTTCCGCCTTCTCGCTTCATACGCTTGCCCATTCCATCGTCACGTTTAGCTGGTGGGGCTGCGAGTAGATCTCCTTCTTCCGGTCCTGCTGGTGCTTCTCCGGCGCCTCCGCCTAGGTCTCCTCCGCCTAAGTCTCCTCCGCCTAAGTCTACATCTCCTGCAGGTGCGCCAAGTTCTGGCTCCATTCCAGCAACACCGGTCCCACCTTCGTCACCAGTAGCAGCGGCAAGCTCGCCACCCGGAGCTGTCATTGCTGCTTGTTCTGCTTCTGCTACAGTATCTAATGCTGCTTCAAAACGCTTATCGTAGAACATTTCCCTGCGGCATCGGATAAACTCATCATCAGACATGCCGAATAGTTTCTTTGCGAGCCATTGCTTTGAAAAGAAGCCTTCTGTTGCTGATGAGGCAATATCAAACTTTGTTTTCCAGTGCTCCAACTCTTGCATCTCTGCTATCTTTGAAGGGTTATTTAGCTCAATCTTAAAACTAACAAGGTCTTCATCTCTATAACCAAGGGTGTAAAGGTGAATAATACCAACTTTTTCTAGTTCAGTGATAACAGAGCGCTGAAGACGCTGAACTGTTCTGGCAAATCTAATATCTTTTTGCGCTAGTGTTGTTTTATCTTCTTGTGTTTTTTCCGCATCGGAAGAAAGATAACTAGCTGGGATTTTCAAAGCAGAAAATAGTTTATCTCTGAGATACTTAACATCGTCAATATCTCCAGTGTATTTACCACCCGCAATTGACTCAATCTTTGTTCCGCTTGTTCCGCCGCGAACAGGAATGAAATAGTCTTCCTCAACAGAAAGCGGATTATAACGAAGGTCAACACGACCAGTATCAGGGTCAACAACTTGATTTCTCTTCATTTGGGTCATTGCTTTCTGCATATATTGCTCTACATCTTGCGGAGGAATATTGCCGACATCAATATAGAAAGCTCTACGCTCTGGTGAACGAACAATGCGATAAGCCATCATTGCATCTTCAAGTAGGGTAAGCTGTCGCCAAATACGGCGTGCTGGCTCCAAAACCGAAGTTCCATATGGAGAGTATTTATCATTACCTAAAACCCTGAAATGTGCGACTTGCCAGTTCTCAAATGTTAAGCCAGCTGTATTCCACTGGTATTGGATATAACTTGGATTGCTCTTATCTTCTCCTTCTAGTCTTTCCACTTCTTGTGTTGGAAGACCAATAACACTGGTGATACCCAAGCTTTCATCTAAATCTAGATACAAAAAGAAGTCGCCATACTTACACATAGCACGACACCAAGAAAATAGATTGTATTCTATGTTTAGAACGTCATAGTACAGGGTTCGCAATATAAGTTTTATTTCTTCATTATCGCAGTTAATATTCAATACAGCATTAAGAGCACTATGAGTGGTCATCTCATCAGCATAGATATCCATTGCTGATGCTATCTCTGGTGTGTATTCCATTTGGTCAAAGTCAACATACCGCTCTGTTCTTGCTTGGCTAGCCATTGCTTGTGCTTGCAAGTTATCATAGGGGTTATAAGCAGTCTTTTTAAAATCGCGACCTGATGCTGATGTAAACTTAGAAGCATATTGGTCTAGCTGAATTCTACGAAGTCTGTGATTTGTTTGTGTCCTGTAATTTGTTAGTGGACCAGAAAGAAGTCTTGTTAGTCTTCTAAACAGAAGGCTCTGTGGGTTTCTTGGGTTGTTCTTATTAGTTTTATTTTTAGCCATCTTTTATCCCTTAAAAAGCCAAGGAAACTCATCAAAAGTTTTTGAATGCTTTCTGGCTTCATCATGAAGTTTCATATTTCTAACACCAACCATACCCTTTATTCTGGTATCTAATTGGTGACTGCTCTTTGTTATCGCACCGACAAACGCTTTGCTGTATTCTACATCTCTTTGGTTTGTTGCTAATGCTGTATCCCTAATCCAGCAAGCAACCGCGGTAGCCATTATAAGGTCATCGTTATAAGACCTCATTGCTTCCGCTCTACCATTGTTCCACACAAATGTCTTCATTTCTGCTAAAAGACGTGTAGAATACATCTTAATTAGGTCATTTCTTATGAATTCTTCCATCTTTGCGACGATTAGAGGTCTCGTCTTTGAAGTCATAGAAAAGCCTGCAACAGCATTATTTAAGTTTTCTGCGATATGCTCCTCAACATATTCGTGTGTTGACTTAATAGAATAGTAAAGATTGGGATATTGCATTTCTTTTAGTTTATCCAAAACAGCAAAGCCAACCGTGTTGTTTTCTACAACCAACAAGCACTTTCCATATTCTACACCAATATCATATAAAACTTTAGAAAAAAGGTCAGGAGTTAATTTTCCTCTGTATTCCGCAACCATTTCCATTGTAGCTATATCAAATACAACAGCTGTTGAATAGTCTTTGCCGTCGCCTCTTGCTACATCAGCAGATATAAAATAGTTTCTGCCTTGTTGGTAGTTTTCCCATATCCATAAGTTTCTATCAAAGCCTGTTCTGTATTTTGGTTCGCGAGCCATGTTTAGGAACTTTTCTAAATCTTCTGATGCGAAAACAGTTTCGCCCGACATGTTGAAGTTACATTCAAGCTCTTGTGCGATTTCACGGCGAGACATATTTCTTGTTTCTTTTTCAAACCAAGTTTGGTCTCTGTCTGGATGAACAGACCAAGGAAGTATTGTTGGGTGAAAATCGTTTGTTTGACTTTCTGCTTCTGTGTAGATTTTGTGAAACCAGTTTCCAACACCATTCGGAGTAGAAAGAGCAATACAACGACCACCGGTTGATAGTGTAGGGTAAAGACCCATCCACAACTCTTCCAAGCCTTCAACGTGCGCTGCCTCGTCTATAACAAGAAGCGAAAGAGCTTCTGAACGACCAGCGTCGCCAGAAGTTGAAGAAGCTTTGATTTGCGAACCATTGGAAAGAACAAAGCTTGTTCTGTTGTCTATATCAACATTTGCTATTTTTAACCAAGGTGGTAAGTTTCTTATTATAGATTTAACTTTTTTTACCAAGTTTGCCGCTGTGCTAAACTTTGTTGCGATAACAAGAACATTCTTTTCACGATGAAACATCATTAACCAAGCAACATAAGCTGCTGATATAGTTGATATACCAAGCTGGCGTGCTTTCAAAATGATGTTGAAACGATAATCCTGAAAACTATTCAATAACTCTTTCTGGAAATCGTAAAGGTGAAAAGGTATTAGACCTTTTTGAGGATGAGTTATCTTTGCGTAAGTATTGATAAAGTAGTCAGGTGTCTTTCCACACTTGACTATCTCTTTCATTATTTCTTTTTTTGTGAGGCGAACGGTCATTTATTCCTCTTATTTGAGGCCACCTAATTTCATCATCTTTTCAAAGGCAGGGTCTGTTGGTCTTTCTTGGTCTGATTTAATTCTGTCTTCAGACTGTACAGATCCGATCTTGTAGCACTTGTGAACCTTTACGCTGCAACGAATACGAGAAATGTATTCTACAAGAACATCAACCTCGCTTGGGTCAGAAAGGGAAAGAGAACCCTTAGCAATCTTGTTGTATTCTTTCTGGATAAAAGACTTAACCTTTTCAACCATTGATTCCATTTCGCCTTCAAAGCCATTAGCATGAACTTCTTTGAGTGGAATTTCAGCATGATATTTAATGTGAAGTCTATCGCCAGAAATGTGGGCGCCGAAGCCGTCCATGATACGATGGTCAACAAGTGGATTGCCCTCTTCTCTGCGGAGACCAATCTTTACTGGTTCGCCGCTTTCATCAAGAGCGCCATCATATGTGTTCGCAAGAACTTGTGATATTGCATTAACAATTTCTAAAGTAGTAGCCATGTATTTAAACCTCTATATAAATAGTTTATAATATAAATAGTTATCTTTCAGGTCTCCAGCCTGTTTTCCATCTTTCTTCTCTGCCTTCAACATACTGGATGTAACAATCCCAGCAGCACTGAAACTTATTCATATATAAATCATCACTAGATTTCATTGAATACACACTACACACAGGACAGGTTCTTTCTGCTTCTTTTGCTGCTTTTTTATGTATTACCTCAAAGCCTTCTGCTTCTTCTCTTTTCTTTTTACGAGCACTTGTTTTATAGAAAGACTTGAGTTCTTCCAGGTACTTAGCTTCCTTTTCCTCATCCCAGTTTTTCTTAGGATTTTGAATTGCCTCATTGCCGTATTTATCCTTTATTGCTTTTTCGTATTTTGCTATTTCATTATAATCCATTTTACTTCACCGCAAACATAATCGCAAGAGTTGTTAGCACACCGACAGCAACTCCACCTGTTGCCCACCACATAGAGTAGTCGCCTGGTCTCTTAAGAGCTGCTTCTTGTAGCTTTTTGATTTCCTCATCTTTTATAAGAATTATATTATCACTTTCTTTTTTTAGAGTGTCTAATCTTAGTTGCAAGTTGTTTAGCTTTAATGTAAATTTTGCCTGTTCTTGCTCTACTGCTTTTTTTATTCCCAGCTCACAGGCTTCTTGCATTGTTTCAAACTTTGCTTTCATAACGGCGAGAGCATAATCATCAAAGCACCAAGAGTCAAATGGCGATGGCTGACCTTTTAAAAGTCTAGTATATTTACCGGTTTGTTCTTGTGCTTGTATACTGAATGGAACAAAACTAATCAACAAAAGTAAAGCCAAAGTTCTTTTCAATTTCAGCTTTGATAACATCAGGTTCTCCTTTGGATTTTTCAACAATCTCTTTGATTTTCTTTTTTTCTTTTTGTTTCAGTTTCTTTTCTTGCTCTTCATATTTCTTTTCAATAGCAGAAACTGTTTCGTGATATTGCTGTATAAGCCTATCTCTTTCCATAATCTCATTGTTATGGCGAGTTTTTAACTCGTTTATTTGTTTTTCATAGGATTCTTTTCTGGCTTCCATAACTTCAACAAGTGCGTCTGTGTTTCTTTTTGAAAGAATATAAACAATAATGCTCCAAATAACCAGTAGTGGGACTTGCCAATAGGTTTTCAGCCAAACCCAAGCAGACTTAACTGACTTCTTTATAACCAGCCAAGTCATTTTTCGTTTGGTCCGTGCTTCCATTGTACAGCTAAGTCAACCAGGGCTTGTGACCCAATGTAAGCTAATGTGACTGCTACCCAATCGCTACTAGTAACTGTCCCATATACACAAAGTCCTGTTGCTGTAATCCAAGCAAGAAACTTGCGAGAGATAAACCTTTCTGTGTACTTATCTGCGATTGCTTTTATTTGTTCTACCATGCTCATAGTCCCTCCTAAATGTTTACGTATGCAAAACCTTCTTTTCTTTCAATATTGATTTGCATATCAACACAATCTTTTAAGCTATCTAGATGTGAAATAAGAATAACTGTTTTAAAGTATCCCTTTATCATATCTAGTATCCGGACAAAGCCTTCCATATTATCTTCATCTAAGGCTGTGCCTGGTTCGTCTAATATAAATAGGTCAGACTTAGGCAAACTAGACACCGTAAGGAACGCTAAGCGAATAGCCATTGAAGCTATTGTTTTTTCTGCTCCGGAGCCCATCTCTAATGGTCTAGCATCGTGCTTTGGATGTTTAATAAGAATATCAAGCTTATCATCAGCATTAGTTATAAAGACCTCAAACTCAACAATGTTGGTTAGTATCTTTGCGATTTCCTGATTGATGTAAGGCAATCGCTCCTTGATAATCTCATAAGATACACCATTTGGATGACAGCAAGTCATAAGAAGATGGTATGCTGCAAAGTCACTCTTTAGTGTTTCATATTCCTGAAAACCATCTTGAAGATGTTGTAACTTTTGCTCTAATGAGCCGTGCTTTTTATGAAGCGACATAATCTTATCTTCACAATCCTGGAGGCTTGATTCTAGTTTTCTAATCTCTTGCTTCTTCTCGTCCCTTAAAGCAATAAGGTCTTTCAAGTTTTCAATTGCATCTTTGTTCTTTTCGTACTCAAAGCTTTTATTTTGAAGCTCTTGTAGGTTAACCTGCTCTTTAAACAGGGTGCTCTCCGCTCTCTCAATAAGAAGCTTGTTATCAGCAATGCTTGTTGCTAGTACATTTCTTTTCTCTAAAAGAATATGATACTTTTCAAGATGACTTTCAGTGGTATCTGGGTCTTGCTTTCTTAATTCTGCTCCTGCAGCATTTGCTCCCTTTGCTAAATCAGCAATCTTAGATTCAGATATTTGAATAAGCTCTCCGGCAGCGTGAGCATCCTTTATAAACTTACAAGACGCAAACTGGTTTCCACAAGGAACTTCTTGTAATAAGCTCTGCTTTTTTAAGTTTCTTTGTCTTTCCTCATCTTCAAGCTTGATGCTATGAATCATTTCTTGAATTTTGTTTTTGTTCTCTACGATTATTTCTTTCTTTTTGTTATAAGAAGCAACATCAAACTTTTCTACAAAAGCAGCAATCTTTTCATACTTCTCTTCACTAAGACGAAGTTCTTCAATAGCTTTTGTCTTTTTTGAAGTTATGCTGAGAATAGTATCTTCTTTTGCTTTTATAGCTCTTGAAGTCATAACTGGGTCAATAATCTCTGCCGGGACTGATTCAATCTTATTTGAAATCTCGGAAAGAGAGTTATTGACTTCTTCAATGCAGCCTCTAATATCAGAACAAGATGCTTTATTTGTTTCAATACCCAGTTCGCTTTTAGCTATTTCTCTTTTAACTTCTTCAATCTGAGTTTCAAAGTCTGTGCCCTCTAACCTTTTTAGGGCTGCTTTCGTCATAGCAGAGTCTTCTTTCGCCATCTTAAACTTCTTATCAAAGATTTCAAGGTCAAGAAACTTTGCTAAAAACTCTTTTCGCTTTGTTGAGCCCTCATTGATAAAGGATAGCGAATCAAGCTGACTAGCCATAGAGGTCATAAGAAAATCATTCAGGGAACCAAAATACTTTCTAACATTCTTATCTGTGTCTTGTCTTGAAGTTCCATTAAGACCCTCTATGTTGCCTGTGAGGTCTTTTCTATAAAACTCAAGGTCAGTGCTTGCCTCTAATGTTTCTACGCCCTTGAGACGCTTTGTATACTTCTCAGAGGTTCTTTCTACAACATATTCACTATCATCAATCTTTATTGTCGCGACAGCTCTACAATCATCGCGGTTTTGATTGATAATGTTTAGGTTCTTTCTAATAGACTTACTTGTAGAGTTGTATAGGGAATATAGTAGAGTATCTACAATAGAAGACTTACCTGAGTAGTTCTTTCCGAAAATACCAACAATGCCTTCTAACTTAGTGAAATCAATGGTATTTCCTTCACCATAGTTGAATAGGTTGTCCCACTCTAAGCTTTGTAATGACCAATGTACATTTCGCAATACATCTTCGTCCTCTTCTATTTGGACATTGTATTTTTTATTTAACTCATAGACCTTCGCCATTACTTCATCAGTAACATCATATTCTTTTAGATATTCCTGCATTAGAGACTCTTGTGTTTTCAAGTCTCGCAAGTCTTGCTTTTTTAAGCCCTTTGGTGCTTGAACTGTAATCTGCTTACCGGCAGCTCTATTGAGATAAGTCACCGATTCTGGTTTGTATTTATATTTTACAATATCTACTGCTTTTCTAACCTTATCAAGTGTAACATTTTCGTCCGAGACAATACGAAGCCTTGCTCCTTCGGGTGGCTTCTTTCTAGGCAAGTTTCCTGACTTAGTCAGTTCAAGTGTAACAAAAGGTTTTGGATTGTTAAAAGTAACAAGTCTGGTGGTAAAAGTATCTCTATCTTCAATATCCCAAAGTAGATAACCTTTATCCAAAGATTCTCCAAAGTTTTGCTGAACAGTAGACCCGGCATACCAGATACGACCCTCCTTATCTAGTTTTTGGGTTTTATGAATATCACCAAGAAAAGCAAAATCAAAATTATCAAAAATCCCAATTTCATGGTCGCCACCAAGAGTCCAGTTACTATCTGTTTTAGACTTATCAATTGCTCCGTGATAGAGGGCAATATTAACTATATCTGGATTGGATGGTTTAACCCAATTTTCTTCATCAAAAACAGATAAAACATTTAAGCAAAAGTTATCATTTAATTTTGCTTCTCCGGCGTTGCGAAGAAGAACAAGATTGGGTTTGTTAATAGCCTTTACGATTGGACTAATAGCATCCTGTCTGCTGCCGTTCCTAAGATTACCATCGTGGTTTCCCAAGATAATATAAGTTGGAGCAATAGCAGATAAACTCTCAAAGAACTCGCGACACATATCAACAAACTCTGGCGAGATTTGTGTTTTGGTGTGTGCTATATCTCCGCAGTGGATAATGTAATCTACTTTTTCTTCTTTTAGTGATTTGTATAATTGATTGAATACTTCTCTATATTCAAAATGATATTTTAGGTTACGGATATGTGTATCCGCAATATGTGCAAAGCGCATTTAGCCTCCGATACTTTTTTATTGTAAGATTAGTATAGCAGGAGTTTTAGGAGGTGTCAACTAAATTCTTTTGAGACCCAATTCTTCTAGTTGTTGGGGGGAAAGTTTTTCTAGGATGATTTGGAAAGCCATCTTTTCTGATTCTGTGATAGCATTGATGTCGCCAGTTTCGGCAAGGTGTTCCATTTCTTCTTTAATAATTTCTTTTAATCTTCTTTTAGTGATTTGCATTATAGGCTCCTCAAAAATCAAGTTTATATTCTAAATAGTCTAAATCGGTTATAAAGTCAGCATTTTGTTTTCTGTCCAAAAACTCTGCTCTCGGCATCTCAGCAAGGTCAGAATATGGGCTTACTGGAATACTTTTACAAGCAACACCATATTCGCGAAACTTCTTTGCTATATAAAACTCTTTGTTTTTCGCATCCTCGTCAAGAGCAAGGAAAATCTGATGTTTGCTGCGGCATATTTTCTGGAAGAGTTTATGGTTCTCTCGCAAGCTAGACCCAAGAATGGGAATGCAGTTTTTGTGTCGTATCGCATCAAAAGCTCCTTCTACAATAATAATATCATTATCCCAATCAATATTTAAATCATTGAATACCAAATCTTTGCTGGCTTTTGGGTTTTTATACTTCATCCAGTCATCTGTATATGACCGGGCAACAAAATAGTTAAGCTGACCTTTTGTGTTAAAGGAAGGAATAATGACCCTGCCTTCATACTCACCAAAATCACAAAACCCTATTTTCCAACGAAGAATATCCAAGTCTGTAATATCTCGTGAGTATAAGTATTCTAATGCTTTTGTTTTGTCCCCAGTCTTTGGACCTGTAAGTGTTTTAAACTCTTGTGGTAGATTGATTACTTGGTCTGGTAGCTCTTCTGGTTCATCAAATATAAACTCATACTTTGATAAGTCTACTTCTTCTGCGATGTTAGACCACTCGCCATAATACTCTGGGGCGTGTTTGCTGATAAGATATGATATTTTGTTTCCTGAATATCCGCAAACCCAACACTTAAAAGCATTTTTATCAATATTTACAGACATCTTTTTCTTATCGTGGTCGCACTTAGGGCAGTGGAAAAGCATCTCACCGCCGCTATTCCAGTGTTTTCCAAAGGCTTTTTCAAGTATTTCCTTCTTCTCGTACAATCTTATCCCCCGCCAATGCTATAATAATACTATCGCACATATCCAACATTCCTGGTTTTGGATTTCCATGCTTTGTATATTCTATCTCAATGTCTGGGTGGTTGTCAAGAATAAATTGAAGAACTTTTTCTTTGGCGTTATCGCCTCGCTTGATACCGACGCCGGCTTGTTTTCTGGCTTCTGTGGCCATAAGGTACTTTGGGTCTATTGATAAAGTGTCACTACATATCCAAGATATCATACCATTAAACGATTGTAATGCAGACATAGTTTTAGCAGTTGAGCCACCCGAATTAAAAAACATAAAAGGCTTTTCTATAAAAACAGAAGTGATAGCAAAATTGGTTTTTATTTCTTCTATCTTTTCCTTTATAAATCTAGCCTTATGAAAATGGTCAGGAAATTTGTTTTTGTTTCTTGTGTCCCAGTAAAGAGCTTCAAGTATTTTTCCTTCTTGGACAACTGTTGCACCGGTTATAGAAGTTGAGATATCAAGCCCTAGAATTGTTCTTTTTAAGGTAGTCAATATATTTATCCATTATCTTTTCTTTTTCGCTTTCTTCATCAGCGTGATACCACCCCCACACAACGGAATTTTTGAGAACATTAATTTCTTTTTCCAAACCCTTATTTGTTTTTTTCATCAGCTCTATCTGTTCTTGTGTTGGAGGTGGTAGTTCTATATTTAATTTCTCTGCTACTTCTACCATAGCATAATAATCATTTTTTTGAAAGGCTTCTCTTGCTTTTTCAAAAAGTTTTGTTTTTAGTTGTTTTTCAAAATCAGAAAAATTTTCCAATTTATCCGGGTGTATCTGAGAAGCTATTTGTCTGAAAACCTTTTTTAAGTTTCCGTCCTTCTCTTCTTTCTCTACCTCTATTCTTTCTGCTGACTCTGAAAAGTTACCCTGGAGTGGTTTTGTTTTCTGGCTTATTTCTTCTTGGTGAAAATCTGTTGTGGTAGAAACTTCTTGTGTTTTTTCTTTTGGTTGTTGTTTTTCTTTTGGCTCAATACCCATTCTTACATTTAGGTATTTAGTAAACATTTCGTGTGCCTGTTCTGCTATCTTTTTTGTGAGGTCCAAAGTATTTTTAAGATACTTTGTTCTCATTACAATGAGCTGGTATTTGTCCTGCGTTTCCACACTAGAAATCCATTCTCATCTTGATCATATAATCTCTATCTGGTGTTTTCTTTAATGGTTTTGCTAAGGTTGCAATTGCGATAAGGTTTTTGTTTTCATCATATATTCCGACTTTAGAAATAAAGGTAGTGCTTTGAAAAGAAGCGCTGTGGTGATCAAATTTAGATTTTGTTATATTCTTTATTTCTCTTTCAGGCTCAGAATAAGAAGAACTTCCATGTGTTGCGGCCTTATCTGATTTTATCAAAAAAGTAGGATTTGTTGAATAGTTCAGTTGTCCTTTTTCGGCATATGCCATCATTGTTAGGGTTGGTATTCTATTTGTTCCCCTAAATTTAACTTCATAAGTAGTGTGCAATATTTGTGCTTCTGTTGGCTCTGCCGGTAAAGCTGCTCCAACAATAGGCAATCCTGTTCCAAAAGTTAACCAATTTGGAAAAGAAGATGGACCATAGTCGGCAGATACTGCTCCGTCTGATATGTCCCAAGAGCCGGTCATCAGCATTAGCCCTTGCTCATATATAGCAATGCCGGCTATTGAGCCAGACTGTGGACCAATGGTTTCAATCAAATATCCATCTTTATTTACATCTTTTGCTTGCCCTATAATAGATCCGCTAATATAACAATTAAGTTCTATGCTTCCTTTTTCTATTGTTGAGCCATAGAAAATGCCTGGTACACAAACCATATTTATTTCTTTCGTTCCCAAGTTTCCATATTCAATTGGCTTTCCAGCATGGTCTCGTGAATTGATAACACTAGTCAATGACCTAATATACTTCTTGTTGCTGCCGGCAAATGATGGCGGCTCATATGGATTAAAATCTTGATTATCAAACTCATCGCCCGACTCAATGTAAATTCGGGATAAGCCGGCTTTAAGAGGATAAGACTGCGTTATAACATTGCCTGCTGCAAAGTCACCGCCCACATTAAAATCTGATGTTGCAATAGTAGAATAGGAATACCTAGTTGTGTCTTGGTTTATAAATCCGTATACCAGAGAATCTGATGGTCTATTAACGTTTAATTCATGAAAACTAATCTCGCCATTAGTTATATGCTTGACTTTATTGCCGAAATCACCATCAGGCAAGATTTCATTATTGCGATATACTGTTCCGCTTTGGATAAGGAAATTGAATTCTGGATTGGCGACGATAGTTGTATATACAATATCTTCGTTGCCAAACTTTTTAAGAGACATTTTAGTAATCCAATCGGACCCTTAAAGTAACTTCGCTTGACGGGTCCTTTCTAAGTGGTTCGGACATCTTTGCAACTGCTAGCAATTCGTTATCTGCTGAGTACAAGCCAACTGTTGTTATGTATGACCTAGGAGGCATCATAAGGTCGTCAGCTTTTACTTGAATTTTGCTTCCGCTCAAATAGGTTGTATTAGAGCTATAATTAAATTCATTGTGACTAGCTCTGCAAAAGTAAATTGTAGAGTTTAGTTCAGTTGTGTTATTGAATTCAATGTTTTGAATTCTATGAATAAAACCATCTGCAAACTGGTCCATAGAGCCTGTTTCCATTATGTCGTCGCGATGGTCGGCGCCTCCAGAGCCGCTGACCCACTCAGTCAAAGACTCATCTCCAAGAACAGTGGATGAGGCTGGAAGCACAACAATGCCTGCCTGGTAAAATATCAAACCATTTGGGCTTCCACCAGCACTCGATGTATAGAGCAATCCATACTCGCCGGCTGGTGAGTTTATAAGATAACTATCTGCTGCACCATAGTCAGAAAGGGTTTGTGTTTCTGAGAAAGGAGTTGCATAAGAGGAACCTGTTCCTATGGTCATAGAAAAGCTGCCTTTCTTGATTTCGTCTTTTACCAAAAGTCTAGAAAAGTTCACAAAGATAGCAGTACCAATCTTGTCTCCGCCAGAATGATTACCATCATAATCAAAAGGGCGAATATTACTATCTGTATCAAAGCCGACTAATACTTGCGCCATTTGGGAATACATGTTTTTCTTTTTTGCTGTTTGATAGGTAACATCGCCAACTATGTTTAAACCTTCACTGGCACTATTAATTTCCGAAGAACTAACATAACCCCAAGTAACATCAAAAAGATGATTTGCAGAAGAGCTTAAATAGGGATAGTCATAAACAGACTTAAACATTCCATGAGAAAAGCTCTTTATGTTGTTATTGTTATTGTAAGTTCCAGAAACCAATGTTCCTGTGATTGGTATAGCTTCATGCAGTAGTGTTCTTGATGTTGTTCTATCTGCTTCTGAAAAACTCTTAAAAAATGTATTAGCCATTACTATCTCCTAAACTTATGATTTCTTTATAATTCTTATTGGCACGTCAAATGAGTACCCCGTTGTTACGCCGACAACATTAATTAGCGTATCGATATATTTGTAAGCTGTTATTGTCTGGTCGCCGTTTTTGTCTATAACAATATCTGTGCCGCTTGAAATAGTTGTGCCAAACTCGTCAAACAAAGCGTCTGATTGACGAACGTGCATTGAAGTTCTCGGGTAAAACCTAAGAATGCTCCCTAGTGGTCCCGGAAACCTTTCATAAAAATCACCGACTGTTTTTGCTTGTTGTGTTGAGTCCGGATTATCATTAAGAACAGTGTCTCTTCTTCTTCTGTCATTTACTACTGGATCTCTAACTCCGGCCGGCGGGCCTTCAACACAAGTTGTGCCATCGCCCTGAACAACATAATAAGTGGCTATTCCATCGTCATCGACGAATTGATTTGTAATTGCAGTTGTGCTTCTCATTCTAGAATCTATTTCTGAAAGTGTCAAAAGTCTGTGATCCATCTTGATCAGAAACGCGGTTTCGACAAGGTCTGCTGGGAGTGGCTGACGAAACGACAAACCTCCTTCTGTAGAATCAATACCCTGATCTATAGCAATGTGCCTTGTGTTGTCACCGGGATATATGGTTGCGCCGGCGCCGCGCAAAAGTCCGGTTTTTAGATCCACATCATTTGAAGTTCCATTCTGTTCTGTGTTCTTGTCTGCCAACACAACAAATCCAACCCCAAAATTAAGATTATCAGAACCCAAATCTGCAACGGAAGGTGTAAAATTTCCAAAACGGCGATTAAGCTTAAGAATAGGCATATACAGAATGTTGTTTCTTGTCATAGTAATAAGCTTGCTTTTCATCAACGAAGTATTATTTGTGAATGCCTCCAATACAGGAGTCTGCATAATTTCCAAGTCATAGAAAGCTGAACCGCTGGGGTGTGAGCCATTAAATACATTGTAGTTTATTTCTTCATCGCCAAATGCAAACTTGGTTATCTTAAAGTTTCCTCTTGATAGTCTTTGGCGACCTGCGTCTGTGAGTACGGCATCTAAAATAATATCACCGGAATTGTCTAAAAAAGCCATTAACTTACTCCTTTATAAAAAAAATACTAAAAATCACTAATAAATAGTGTTTTTTGATTAAATAATCCTTTTATATTTTATTCTTCTTTTTTCAAATCATCACTATCTTGAACAAACTTTACATTCAAATCAACCATCTTTCCGGAGTCTTTAGACCTTATTCTTATTTTAAACTTTCGTGACCATATAGAGTCCTGGCTTTCTTTGGCTGTCCCAAGCTTAAGCTCGTCTGGGTTTGGTGCGGATTCTTGAAAGTCACGATGTCCCGCTATATATTGCTCTGGAGTCATTAACCCTTGCTCTTGTCTTGCTGCTTCAAGTGAGTTATTCGGTATTTTTACCTTTTCTTTCAATCTTTTAAAAGTGTTTGAGTAATCTACAATTGATTGATCGAAGTTTGGCATTATTTTTATTAATCTTTCGAAAGAAATATTATCAACTCGCACTTCTTTCTTCATTTCATATGGCTCCATTTCTAAAAATATGCCATTTGCGTAACTCACCATCCTCACTCTAAAGACTTCTGTTGGGTTTGAACCCATAGCTTTATTATTCCAGGGCTCACCAATATCCCAGTTGTCGTAAGCTCTAAATATATAATAATAATATTTATTTGGCTCTATATCTTCTTTTGATATACCAGCATTCGATACGGCTGCCACTCTTTTAAAATAGTAATCTTGTCTTGTCTTATCCCAAAAGTCAGCGTATTGTTCTGGTGCATCTTCTAGCCTGTGGATTGAAAAGGAGCTTGGTAAAGAGTCTGTTTTAAAAGTTATTAACCCATCTCTATCCATACCATACTTTGTTTTGAGTAGCTGCTTATCAGCCATTGGGTCATACCATGGCTCCCTTGATTCTCCATAGTTTGTCATCAAAAATATTTCAAGACTATCATCAACTCCTTGCGTTGGCAAAAAAGAGACTTGTGGAGTCATTGGCGGCATATCTCTTATTTCTACAACTTGCTCAAAGAATGGCGCCTCTATTAAATAATATCCTGGGGCTGAATTAACATTTATGCCTATTGCACCTGCGAGACCGTATGGGGTGGTGTCGGCATATTCATACTCCGTTGCAACCACAAAATTAATTGACAAAATTTTATATCGATATTTTTTGAATGGCATAACTTGTGAATCGATAAAGCTAAATGACTCAATATCGTTGCTATCCATAAGAATAAAAGTTTGTATTAATTGCTCTTCTTCGTTTTCTAATATCTCATGTTTTTCTATTTTAAAACCCACAACTTCTGAGTATGCTTTCTCTCCGCTAAGTAAGTCTGCATAGGTTCTAAACAACTTTGTGTTTGACTCAAATTCTTCATATTCCTTGCAAAATATTTGACTTCTAATAGTTTCTTCAAGTCTTAATATTGTTGGGTTATTCCATCCTGTATGAAAAAGTGGATATTCTTCTAGATCAACTTTTTGATACTCATTATTGCTACTATTTGGTAAGCGGTCTTTAAGTATTTGATAAAAGCCATCTACTATTCTTGTTGTTAGATTATCAGCAGATCGATCGTTCAGTGTTTTTTGTACTGATTGCTGCTCCTCACTAGCAGTCTGAAACGAATCGTCAAGAACCATAGCTACTTTGTCATTTATGGGTCTAGCGTGTGAGTATATTTGCCTACTTCCATTTGAGGAATTTGGATACAAAACTTCCATTAAAATTCGATCCATTTTGTTTTTCTGTATCAAAGAATTTACATGACCACCCTGAGTTGTGTTTATTTTAATTTCAACATAATTTTCAGCATAATCTCTCATAAATTCATTTATTTCTTCTAATTGCTCAACTCGATCTGATGGGAATTTTAGTATATCTCTCGTAGTATAAAACTCTTCTTTTTTGTTTGTGCTATATGCCGAAAGAATTTTGTTTTTTCCAGTATTGTTTAGACTTTCTGCTGGTGAATTTTGTTGGTTTTTGTATACTCCTTTTTCATAGTCTTTTTTAAGTTCCATAAAATTATAATAATAATAAATATTTGGAACTTGCAATTCATTTTCATACCCTTTAAGATTAACAAAATCAACATTTCCAACTTTTTTGGTTATCTTTGCGCTATGGAATGGCGCCATAAGCATAGCGTTTAATTCATCTTCGAAAAAAGCAACTGGAGCATCAAACACATAATCCCTATATTTGTAGTCTTCTCGTATAATTCCCGCTTTATAATAGCTTGAGTCGGCCTGCGTCCAACCATTTAAATTTTTGGCCTTGTTCCAGTTTTCCGCATTCCTATCTCCAAAAAGAAGTATATTTTGAAATATGGTAAGGTTTTCTTTTGCTAAATTTGATTGTGAGTTTGTTATCACTTCTTCTCCGGGCTGAGATGGATCTAGTTGAGTGCCGATGTTCGTGGCGCCTCCGTTTAATTGAAAGGCTTTTGGTAAATACCTATATGCAAATTGAAAAAAATCCCAACCCCTGCTTAGTGCATTAACCCAACCCTTAGTAGTATATTTATTTATAAGAAAAAACCCGAAAGACTCCTTATAAGAAGGTGGCTTATAGGGATTGTTTGAAGCCGGTATCGGAGTTAGATCATAAACATTCTTATAGTCAAATCCCAAGTGCCCTAGGCGCGATTTGAACTCCTGTATTGCATTAGGTGGAGCAAATTGTAGAATTCTACTTTCGCCAACTATTTCTGTTCCATCAGAGCTAAAAGTATCTCTTTTTTGATCTTGCCTGACTTCTTCGAATGGATTCTCGTGGCCAGAGCAAACTTTATTTTTGATGGTCTCGTTACTAGATAGTGCTCCCGCTGTCCAGTAGTTATCCAAAGACCACCTAAATAAATCTGCGGTTTTTAAATCATTTGCATCTCTGTCGTTAAAATATATCTGTCCGTGATTGGGTCTTCTCAAGCCGTCGCCCCTAAGAAGGGTAAGTAAGATTTTTGCAATGTTAACATCTTTTGTAAAAAAAAGAGAGTTAGGTATTACAGTGACCTCTCTTGTTGCTGTTGAAAAAACCCTAGGGTATGGGGATTTTTCAACAATCGTGTGTGGTTCGTAATCTTGAGGCGGGCGTGTTATGTATGGCTGAGGGTACGGCGCCGATTGTCTAGGGGGTGCTGATTCGACCACCTCTGGTTGGTTGCTTGTTCCCCTTGGTGCGCCGGTTGGTGCACCACTGGTTGGGTCAGGTGCTGGGGCAGGACCATTAGGATCCGGAACATCGTGGCATGGGTTCCTTAAGGGGCCGGCCGATACCCTGGCTTGGGTCAAATCCGCGGGGGTAGACGTGCTGGAGGGGTTAACATTGTTGTTTCCTGGGGTCAAGCCATTAATATTAATACCCAATGTTAAATCCTCCTGATGTGCGAGATCCGAAACCTCTACCGATAGAACTTCCAACTGTTGTGTTCGTAATACCAGCCATTCCACTAGTGGTATCACTTAAAGAAGTTCTCTGAACTGTTTCATTATCTATATATACATTATCAACTATTGTTGGTTTTAAACCATTTTTTGTTTTGATATTGTTCCTTGGTCTTTTTTCATAAATACCTAAAGAATCTTGTGGGTTTGTATTAGCTAAAACCCAACCTTTACTTGATGTATAGACATATAAGTCTACTAAAACTTTTTCGCTTTGATCAATCTTTTGCTTTTTTAGTTGTTTTATCTGCGATTTATGTTGTTCTGTTGTAGTTCCCCTTTCGATTAAGTGTCTATATTTATTTATTCTATTTTGTGTTCTGTTCACATTCATTCCAGTAAGAGCATCTCTATTCGACATTGTGTGTTTTATAAAGTTGTAAAGGTTTCCTAATGCTTCTTTCGTAAAATAATATCCTTTATACTGCTCTTCTACTTGCTCTAAAAAGTCTTCCCTGTTATCTAAAGAAACTATGGAATCAAGTATACCTTGCTCAACTATGGCTGGTATTGTCGTAACTTGTTCTCCACATTCGTTTGTGCTGACCTCTGATAATGAGAGGGTTTTATTTAACAAGTAATTAAATGTTGTGCCGCCAAAACTGAAAAGAGACGAATTATGGCTAGCCAAAGGATTTGAATGTTGACCCAATGTTCTTGTATCAAAAGATTCACCATAAGGCGAATACTCTACAGCGGAAACTATCTCAGAATAATTATCTGTTATGGAACCTAGGCTTCTTCCTATATATCTAGTGTTTCTGTTTACTGTCTGTCCTTGTGAATTAAAATAGCTTGGAGCATCAACATCTGGATTTGCTAACTCCTCTTCTGCTCTCGATGATTCCACAATCTCCGATTGTAAAGTAAAGAAATCTGACACCTCTTGCTCATCAGAAATATCATCGGATCCAATAGTATAAAAGACGGAATTTTTAGATGCCACTTCTATACTACCCATTAAATCAGAATCTGTTGTTATAATATTATCTGGATTTGAAAACCCTGATCCTACTCTTCTCTTATGTGTTCCAAGATTTAGTGTCTCTTCTATGTTTGTATCGTTCTTAAAAATCCTCTTCTTTAGTGAGTGACCCATTTTTTGCATATACTCTAGGAACATCTTTAAATTTCCCAAATCAGCCGTTTGTGGTGATAACATCTCTATCATCTCATTGACAAGAGAAATATTGCTCCTTTTTGTCAGAATATATGAAATGCCCATTGCACTTACAACAGCATTGAAAATAACACTTTGATATCTTGAACTTCTATCAATAAAAAATTTAGAAAATTGTTCTTTCTCATAATCATAACTGCCATTATTGTGTCCTTGTTGACCATCAGAGATTGTAAAGTTTTTATAATAAGGCTTTTCAGCTTCTTTTACATAATCTTCAAACGCTTTCAAGGAGCGATAATAGCTTGAATAAACATCTTTTAGATGTTGCTTAACCCCATCAGTTAGCGTTATTTCAACTGAATACCTGTACCTTCCTTGTGTTACGTTATTGTAAAGGTCAAAATCATCTAATCGAAAGATATCCGTTATACCGACTGGACGATATCCGTTTTGATATACTTGTTCTATAACAGCCTTGCGATCAGAATCAACTCCGGGAGGAAGATCATTCGAATCAGAATAGACAATTAATGTTTCTGGTATTTCATTATTATCATATGATGGATAATCTGCAGTTAAAACTGAATTATTGACTGTTGGTAGATTAGTCAATCTTCTTCTCTTTATTTTCATGGTGTAAATTCTTGACTTTTCAACGCAGTTTTTTACAAAATTAAACGAACTTCTCTCTTTAAAGGTGGCGTTTCTAAGCAGATGTCTTTCCGACCAATATTGACTAGAAAAAGCTTCTCTATGAAAATCTAAAAAATACCCATATTGTGAATTTTGTTTTAAAATATTTTCTTTATTAATAGTAAAAATAGTAGAATATTTTGAATCTGTCGTGCTTATCCAGCTTGTTGCGTGATCGACAAAATTGGAAGTATCTGACATTTCTTTTTTTATGACGAGATTTTTCATTTTTTTTCCACTAATTGTGTCTAGTGTGCTGGCATCCTCTTCTGTCTGAACCTCTAGCATACCCATTCCGACTTCGGACCTCAACACTGACATTATATCTTCTCCAAAATTCAAACTGCCATATGGTGATGGTACAGAATCTCCAGTTGTACTTAAAGAATCTGGATATCCAGAAAACCTGTTTTTATCCGTTAATGGATTGCCGTCAAAGCCGAGGGCGGCGCCGGTGTGGATTTTAGATACCACTTTTGTATTCTTTATTTCTCTTCTAGATAAAAGAATTCTACCTTCCATATCTCCCAAGTCAGGGCCAGACATCCAGCCAATATACCCATTTGGGCCCGGGTTATCTGTTCCATGCTGATGGGCTATTCCTTTGAATGGATTGCCCTGTTGGTCTTCAAAATAACTTACAATTTGAGGCACGAACCATGTCCTCTCTATCGCTGATGGGCCCAACTCTCCCTCATATTGTGTAAGCTCAAGAAGCTTTTCATAGTGCATTGGGCCGCCAAATTCTTTAAGAGTTCCAATAAAGTTTGATAATTTAAAATCTTCTGATAATTTTTTAATGTCCAGTTGACAAAATGAAACAAGGCTTCTAGTGACATCCCCCTGAAAGGATTGATCTACATCGAGCCACCAATCATCACATGCCATCTCGACCTCGAAAAAAGTATCATCGCTTGGGTCTATGTTGCTAAAGCCTGTGCCCGTGATCAAACTATCCATACTCAGTGCTTTTGACTTTGTTGATACATTGCTCTTAAAGGCTTGCCCTCTTACAATCTCATCCATATTAACTTTTATATAACCATAGATCGATCTTCCCATCATGCCGCTGCCGCGGCGAGGTCTTTGAACACCTTGCAAGCTTTTTAGTTTAAATGTTTCTTCCCAGTTTAATATTCCGGCGTCGCCATTGCCGTATTTGAGTGATTGAACTCTTGTCTTTCCATGATAAACTGCTGCCATTTGACTAGGGGCTAAATTACCAACTACAACAAAATAAAAATTGATATACTTTAAAAAATCAGATGAGTTAAACCATGAATCATTGCTTGTATCCTCATCTTTATCAAGAGAGCAAAATATTCTCATACTTTTTTGCTCTATGATTATATTGTTAATCCTATAGTCTGGTAAAACGCTGTCTTTTTCTTTTAAAAAATAAATATCTGTTGTCATTATTTTCTAACTCCAGGATGCATACGTGGCGTTTTTCCCTTTGGCGACTTTCGACCATCGGGTGAAGAGCCAAAATTACCAGGAACCATTGAGTCGACTCGAATATCAAAAAACTTTTTTATCTCATCTCTGTTGCTAAGTTTTTGTAATTTATCTTTTTTTGTCCCATCGGACTTTTCTTCTTCTATAATTTCAAATATCTCTACCTCAAAATTATCTAAACCAAGATCTACGCCCAACTCATTAACATCAATAATTAAATCTTGTCTATTGATAGAGATTGTAGTTTTATCTAAGAACTCAACTCGGTCAGATGTTAAATCTAAATAATTCTCAGAATCAATAACCTTTTGAGGTATCTGATTTATTTTATGCCTAGTATCTCTTATAATTGTATATGATGATGTCATATTAAGTTGAGGAATAGGTACGACAACGCCATCAATAGTTGTTGTGTCGGATTTGTTTTTTATATATGGGCCTGAAATTCCTATCTTAAACCTAGGAGCTTCTTGTGAATTTAACTCATTCTTTTCTAACGGATAAGTTAATAGTTTTTGTGCAACCCTAGGATCTTCATCATCTTTTATTATATTATAAACTGGTAGTTGGCCAGACTCTATAAGTTTTTGTTCTTCTTTAAAGCTAGTTTCTATTCCAAAATTAACATGTAGGGTTTTTATACGTGGAGTATTATTAAGTATTCTGTCCTCAGCTGAATTTTGCTCCTCTGAAAAACCAGCATATTCAGAGTTATATAATATATCATCATCAAAAAACTGATAAAAAACAGGCTTAAAAGAGCCTTTTGCTATAGATTTCTTGCCAAACTGAGTTAATCTTATATCTATAACTTCTTGCTTACTATCGAAAAACTCCATATCTAATTTCCGCCGCTTTATTCTGTTTTCTTATATGTATAGGAATCAATTTTTGCTTCCAATTTAATTAGTTCTACAAACGAAAAGTAATCATACGGCCAGTTGTATTGAAGTATATTGCTTGTTCTAGCCCTATTAGACACCCTTTCTATATCCAAAGTCTCTGATGATTTAGAACTCTTGCCTTCTTTAATATATTCAAGCTTCTCAACGTTGTAAGCACGTGGGTCAATAGATAGCTTTCTTATTTCTTCAAGATTTGACTTGCCTCTTTCCTTTACCTTAAAGACTAACCAACGAGTTTTGTTGTTTGTGTCCCTAGGAGAGAACAAGTTATATGGATTATCAACTGGTGAATAGTTTTCATCCATCAAAGAAATAGTGTCCAAGTAGTGACTTACATAGGAAACATCACTCATCTTTCCAACTCTGCCCTCGTACTCTCTATCGGCACAAGAATATCTTGCCTTAGCCATTGAGCCGGCTGATTCTGGGTAGAGATTTTGCCAAATGTTACTGATATCTGTATCATTCAATGATGCTCTAAATTGAAAGAAGTACATCATAAATGGCTCGTTTCCTGTGATTGTGAAGTCTAATGCTGGTGGTAGTATATAATCGTTCATCATAAACAATTGATACTCAATAGCATTTAGCGGAGAGTCACTTATTAGATTTCTTGTCTTCTCATTGTAGTTCTGCAAGAAGTCCCTATAATCTTCAACTGAATCTACCAAATCAGATAAAGGTATGTTTCTTAACTCTCCCTTAATTAGTCTAATATTTCTGTATGCCTCTTTATAAAGGTCATTGTTTAGATTTACAAATTGAACCTTATTTGGAGAATTTGAAGGCAAGTCTTCTCTTAGAACATAAGGTATTGCTACAACTGCTTCTTTTATCATCTTTCTGTCTTCAACAGTGCCGATTCTTGTTCTATATTGCTTAGCCTTCTTTAATGACTTAACAGTATCGTTTTCTTCTCTGTAGTTTATAAATCCAAGCTTTGATGCTAGTGGATTAGTTCCAGGGACATCCTCAATAATCAAGTAGTAACCCTTTCGTTGACCAGAAGTTCCTTGGTCTCTTGTTAGTTCGCCTTTTTGATGCCACATACCAGTTGAACCGGTCATAAAGCTTCCAGAAGTAACGCCTTGTTTTGCTGCTCCAACTGTATAATAACTATCCCAGTATCTTGTCTTCCATGGCGAGCCACTAACCATCTGCTCTTGTCCTGTTGCTAAGTTTAAGGCAGATGCAGAAACATTAGAGAAATCCATTACTGGTGTTTCCCATTTAGTTTGTATAACCCATCTATCAAGTTTCTTATTATTATCAACTTTAATATCTGTCCGATATCTAAGACCTGATGGGTCTTCATTATCGGAAATAAAAGCTGTTCCTTCTGTTAAAGTCTCTATGTTGTCTGTTCTTAGTTGTGCGCAAATGCCCAAGTTTAGTGATGCTGATAGAGACATAGCATTGATATAGTTTGTGTTTGTTGCAGCATTATTGGGTGCTTCCTTAAAGTTGAAATACTCAAAAGTGCTGGCTTCTATTATCTCTTGTGCTGAATAATTCTTTGATTCTCCGGCTGTAAAGGTTATCTCGACATATGGATCAGAATTTGGATCCAAGAATGGAGGCACATAAGGCGCAAAACCATGAGACGATGTAGAAGCAATTGTTGACTTTGTATAGAAAGAAGCATCTCCTTCACTACCAGAAGAGAAGACTAAATCTTCTGCTGCACCTGATAAGATATAATCTGTTGCGGAACCAGAAGCAAAAAAGTCAATATCTACTGCATCATCGAATGCATAATATGTGCTTGTTTCTCCGAACCACTTTGTTTTTATTGTTAGCGTTGCTCCATCAGTTTCAGTGGTATAATATCGAGAAAACCAATATGCTGAATCGAGCTGCTGTTTTACTAAACTAGCTAAAGCTGTGGCTCTGCTTAGTGAGTCACTTTCTGTGAGTGGCCCATCAATGTCTACGTAAATAAAATCACCATCGATGACGTCACCACTATAATAAAAATACGTTTTGTCCACCGGCTGGCTAGCCCACGCGGCTGATGACCTGAAAAACCTCACGTATGTCCATGGAAAATCATATTGATCCGGATAATTATCAACATCGTAGAATATCATTTCCGGTATAGAACCCAAATTTGTTTTAGTAAGAAGTTCCGCTTTGTAACTATCTGGATCTGTAAACGTAAAACTAGAAGTTGAATGCGTTGGTCCTATTCCTACTGTTAGTTTTGTAAGATCTAAGCCATCGCCAGCATCGTCAACAGGAGGACCAAAAGCAGAATGTCTATCATACATTATGTTATTGGTATTAGATATTCTAACCCTCATCTTATGAGTTGAGCCTGATTCAAAATATTCATCTATTGGCTTGGACATTGCTGTTGTGAGATGTCCGTCTTCAACAAAGAAATTAACAGTTTCGGCAGCAAAATTTTGCATTGCAAGAGTGTATGGTGCAATTTGATTTGCAAAGTCTTTTTTATTATTTGAAAAGTCTACACCTAAATCATTGAAAAGATTAGTTTCTTCAAATGTTCCGAACTTTGCTGGTCTTTCAATTATTCTATTCCACTTCTGTGAGCCGTACTGCAAGCTTGCACTTGGATGTGGTTCGTTATCAAAAACATCTATGTTGTAAATGTTTGATGGATTTAGTAGGTCTTCAAACTGAACCCTTGTATTTACTGCGCTCTTTATTCTTGGTATGCCCAAATCAACAGTTTCATTAACCAGTGAGCCTGTAAATGTTGTGTTGCTTGGGATTAAGACATCACCGCCAGCTGGCCACGAGCCAGTTAGAGCAAAACCGGTTGGTAAATTATCTCTAACACTGCTGAAACTACCTGTAAAGATAGGGTAATCAACCGCAACGCCTGCTTTAATAGAGTTCATCAAGATGCCAGGACCAAATAGTGGTTTTGATACTTGATATCTAGATGCATTTGCTCTAAGGTCTAAGTACCGGCGTATGCTGGCTTCTGCTTCTGGTGCGTCTGTTCTTATATTTGCTTTTTGCAGTACGTCTTCGCTTAGATAGTTTTTATGGAACAATTCATATATTTGTGTAACCCGCTCTGCTGGATAAAAGCCCCTATAAGGCAAGAACTTCATTGCTGCTTTGCATTTTAAGGTAAGTCTAGATGGTGTAATTGGTTGCTCGTTGTTTATTATTTCATCATCTATAACTTCAAAATACTTTAAGAAATCAGTATTTGAGTATGTCTTGTAGGACTTTCCTGATATTTCAAGGTTCCCCTCTGAATCAGTATATACGGCACCTTCAAGAGATAAGAATTCAGACCAATAACTCAATGGGTTCTGTATCGCTTTTCTATCTGGATAGCTTCTTTCTCCGTTTAAGACTTCTTCAACAAACTGGCTTATTCTAAATTCCGGAACAATAGAGTGGTCTTTTGCTATCAATCGTAAGTCATTGTAAGCATAGTCTTCATAAGAATCATAAAATGGACCTAAGTTTCCAGATGCAGCTTCCCACTTTGCCTCGCCAGCTAAGTAAACATTGCTACCAGAAAGTTGTGGTATTCTACGGTTATAAACCAAAGAAAACGGCGGAGTCGCATTTAGACCATTGTATCCAAGCGGGAAAGTGCTAAAATCGTTTTGCAGGATACCCTCTCCCCTTGTTCCTTGGTCCCTGATTGCAAGGAAGGAAGAAGATTGGTTAATGTAAGAGCTAGTAATATTAACAGGATATACTGTTAAGTCTTTTCTAGAATCAAGAACCCAACTAGAAGCACTAATGTTGGATACAATATTAATGTTACCAACAGTATCCGTCGATACATCAACTGCATCATAAAGACCAAAGAAGGATTTCTTATAGTCCTTTGTGTTTGTTGATAACGTTTTTGGAAATGCAGATATTGTTGCATCTGATAATAGTGCTTCATCAGGCTTGTGCTCTATGTTTCCGGACAACAAAATGTTTCTATCTGCTCTAGAAGACTTCCATCCAAAAAAGTCAAAATTTAATCTTGCTCTAACATCTTTGCTAAATGCATTGACCTCTCTTGGATATAGGGTTTCAACATAACTTACTTCTATTAATTTATTGTGTTGCTCATCATTTTCATTTATTAGCAAATCTAAGAATGGGATTGCTTCGTTAGTAATAGGTTCTTTTACTAAAGCATCTTTTAATATTTGTTGATTTGCGAAAGTTACAATATCATTACCAAATGTCTTTTTAAGATTTACTTGTCCATAAGATATAGAGTATTTACCTAAGTTTCCAAGCTCTTCCCCTTCCGAGAGTCTTATATTATTTGTTATGTTTTGATAATATTTGTTATCAAGATTCCAAGAGTGCTCTCTTTCTAGTTGACCTAGTTTTTGAATATTCTCTCTCTTCATAAAAAATCTTGGTAATCTAGGATCAAAACCTCTTTCCCAGTTACCCAATAGACTATTCAGTGCTGGTGCTGTAAATGACTGGTCGCCGTGCAAAGTTATACTAATTGGTGAATATTTAACTGTTACAGGTGGTTCTTGGTAGTTATTTAAAACTCTTATGTTATTGTAAGTTGGTCCGCCACTAATCCCTGCCGTATCTAAATCTCGTGCTCTTTCATATGGATCATCTTGGTTGCTAAGGTTTAAGCTATACCCAACATTCATTGCAACATCCTGTGAGCCGGATACTATTGTTTGCGGAGTAAGAACAAAATAATCACCTGGTAGTTCTTGGGATACATCACTTATTGTGAGTGTATTTACCATTGTTGCATGGTACAATAATGAATTATTATTATATATTTTTGAGTTATCACCATCAACTACGTTACCGTATGAGCCGTCGCCCATTCTATACCAAACTTTTAGATTACCTGCGGCAGAGTGTTGTCTAAGATTAATTGGTCCCTTTGCTGCCGGCAATAATTTTGAGTCAGGCTGATTGCTGCTATAATTTACCAAATTTGATACTTCTGTGTCGGTTAGTGCTTTATTCCAAATAGCAAAATCCGCCATCTGACCATTGAAAAAGTCACTAGGATCTGGATCGGTGTCCGCATCGACCCCATCAGAATCAAATTCGGCGCCGATTGATACGTAGTCAGAACTTCCATCAATATGAGTGAATGGGGTAAAGGTTATCTTATCTCCTTGTGATACACCATCGACATATAACTCTATTGTTGCAATAGTATCTGATAGTTTTTCGTATACGAAACCAACTTGATGCCATTCGTTATCATCTATCCTTACATTAGACGACTTCTTCCAGCCGTCGCCATCGCGAAGAAAGGCAAGTGTTCCGGGTGCCGTAAACGTGGCGCTACTAGAGCCTTTAATAGCCAAAAATATTCTATTATATGCTGTAGCTCCATCTATACCATTAATCCCAAGAATTGTGTGCGCTGTGCTGAGAGTTATTTCTGGATGCTTTATCCAAGCAAATACAGAAAACTGGTCTCCAGTAAAAAATGTTCTTGTGCTATTGATTTGCAAATAACTATCTGTTCCGTTAAATGTTACAGCTTTATCGTTAAAATTGTCTAGCTTCCTAGGCTGACCCATATAAACTCTTGAAAATGTATTGCTCTTTTTATGTGCTCTTGCAATAGGATGCTCATAACCACGTATTTGCTTCCATGTTGGCCAGCCGTATGGACCTTGACGATGGTTTATTAATTGCCCTGCTGTTGCATCTGTTACCTTTGCTAAGGTATTTGTGTCCTCATCAACTCCATCAACAATAGACAAGTTTACTCCGGCATAATTTACATCTACGTCTGCCCAAGACTTACCCATTTTTTTGAAGATGTAGGCGGAGCCAACGTCGGCAAGTGAAGTAATATCGGACATCGGGGCAGCCACAATGATTGAGCCTTTATGTACATCAAGATTAATACCAAAATAATCTAGATTATTTGCATCATTATTTAGTTGGTAATGTTTGTGTCTTAGAGTTTTTATTTTTGTCCATTTTCCTCCAATTTTTTGGTATATCATTACCGCACCACTGGTTGAAACTACTTCAGCCTGACCTATAAATAAAAATCCATCTTTTATTTGTATTCTTCCATACCCAAAAAGAACGTTAGTTGCAGTGCCATACAAGACTTGTGTTTCAACATAAGTTGAACCAATTTTTTCATATATATATGCTGCTCCTGCATTTGTTGCAGCGACATCGTTAAACGGTGCGGCAACAACTATAGTATCTTCTGAGTCGGATATTGTAACACTAAATCCATAATAATCGCCAGAAGATCCTCCGGTGGATGGAGTTAGCCTTTGCAAAAACTCCCAATTATTTTCACCTCTTTCAACAAAAACTTCAGCATATCTTCCGCCGTATGCGCCGATGACTGCAGTACTGCCTTGAATGCTTACAGACACTCCAAAGAAGTGTGCATTTTGAAGACCAGTAGAAGAAGTAAGGTATGCTGTGTTTTCCCATCCTAACTTTCTATTAAATATGTTTGCATTGCCCGAGTTTGTATCGTATCCCGATGAGCCAACTATAACATTGTCCCCACTTATTGAAACAGAATTTCCAAAATTATCATTGCTCCCCGGGGCAGGAGATTGTGCACTTGAAGTAACCACTGCAGCTGCAGTCCATGGGTTTTCGCCTCTTCTTTCATAAATAAAAAGCTCGCCGCCGTTTGTTCCGCCATATGGCGTGCCAACACACAGCACATCATCTGTCCCATCAATGGATCTACCAAACTGATCTGAGGCATTAGAGCCGGTCAATGTTGTCTCCAGGTACCACGATCCACCTAGGCTTTGGTATATATCAACGGCACCGGCGTAACTTTTTGAATCGACAGTTCGATTAGGTTCAGAAATATAGGCTCTATCTTTAAATATTGCAACATCCCAACCAAACAAAGTACTGGTTGTCCCATAAAATTGACCACTAAGTATCGGATTCTGGTATGTGCTTGAAGATATAAACTGAATAGCTGACTTACTACCAGTTGTAAAGCTATGCTGATGCCCAAATCCTGCATTTGCCTCAACAAATTCAAGAGCAGTTGTATCAGAACTTGCTGTAATCCAAGCATACTGCATATCATTTTGTGGTATTGGATGCTGAACATAAAAGTTATCAGGCTCTTTCTGTTCTCCATAACTTCCAGAAGTCACAGAATACAAGTAGTTTCTGTTCGTCATATGAACAGAAGCTTGCGTTGTGGAACCAGAACGATACCCAAACTGCTCTGACCTTTCTTCATGCAATCGGTTTAATGGGTCGCGAACAGAAAGGTTTCTATAATTGATAGTGTTATAGATTGAAAACTCGCCGGACTCTAAATCTCTTGAGCCATGAGCCATTGTTTCTGGTCCGCCAGGAGCAGAGAACCTACTAACAAAGATATGCTCTGACTTTTGTCGAGTTGGTACAGTGTAATCTATTGTTCCCGAAACACGTCCTGCGGAAATAGGTTCTATTGGAATACTACCACTATCTGCTAAAAGGCGGTTATTTATACTTCTGCCGTGAGCTTGAACTATTTCGTATACTTTATCGTAGTTACCTAAAACAACCGGTGTAGTGTCTCTATCTGTCTTTATATTAGCAATATTTAGATAGTTCTCTCTGCCCCTGCTCCAAATTGATTTAAGACCAGTTGGCTGCTTTACTGTAAGAGTTGTTGCTGAGGCAGATATAGCATATGCTTCTGCTCTGTCTGCATCTGGTGTTAAGTATTTAACTCTTCTATGAGGCATTCCGCCAACGTTTTCTCTAACAAACGGACCTTGTAATGAAGGCATTTGGTCGTCATGATTGTTGGTTATGGAAAGGTTGTCTTTAAAGTTTGAAAAATCTGTTCCAGCTGATGAACTATAAAAAGTAAATGGAAGCAGCATATCTGCATCTGCATCAAGATAGCCTCCTGTGCCGCTTACATCAACTTTTGCTGTATAAATCTTTTCTTCTTGTGGATTTATTACATCATCGCACTGCTTGAAATCATAAATATCTGACTTATTTAAGGTTATTTCCTTTCCGGAATTTATAACCTTGTATAAATCTTTGTTCTTGTTGGTTTTTCTATTCGAGCCCAAGCTTATAATGTCTGACCTTTGTGCCTCAAGCTTATATGGTCTTGAAAGCTTTCTTATAACATAAGTTGAACCAGACACAATAGTATTTGCTCTAACTCTTAATGTTTCCCTATCTGCATTTGGTGCTCCGGAAACAGCCAGTATGCCATCTCTCTCTGCCCTATCTTGCCACCACAAGCAGTTTTCTGCTTGGTTTGTAATTGTTTTTTCTAAAACTATTTCTGCATCGCCGTTAAATGTTCCGTCGTGACCACCGATAGAATCCGTGGCAGTTGAAGAACCAAGATCGGTGCCGTCTAATTTCCACCAAGAAATAAGATCGGAATATTTAGTTAGTGTTGCTGCTGTAACATTAAGCTTTCCTCTATCATTATCATACAAACCAAGAAGTTGAGTGACATCCGAAGAATCTAGCTCAGCACCAAACACCATCACATGTCGCATGTTTCTGGCGAAATCAAGAGTACCCAAGACTGTTGAACCAATTTGAAGATTGACATTAAGGTTATGCATTGCCGTATATGCACCAGCAGAAGACCTTGTTTGCGATACCAATGTTCCATCAATATAGATGTTGATACCAGAGGAATTTCCGGAGCCATCATAGGTAACCGTAATATTGTAAAGGTTTCCATCCACAAATACAGAAGAGTTAGTTACTGATTGAATTCTGTTAACTGAATTTTGGTCGTAAATATTGAACTGCAAAATACCATTATAGTTAAACACTAGGTATTCAGAATTACTTGAATTATACTTACCAATAATTGCTTGCGCAGATGAGCCTGGGTCTGTAAACACTACCCAGGCCGAAAGCGAAAATGGCTGGTCGGTAACACCGTCACCAAAGTTGTGATCATCATGGTCTGGTACATCTATGAAATCATCTGTTCCATCAAATGCAGCCCAATATATTGGCTCTTCAGCCAACAGAGGCGCATGGCCATGCTCCCAATCATAAAGTAGCTCATTTATACCAAGTATATTGGTGTTTAAATCAGGGTCTTTGAACTCAAATACTGGTGCTTGATGCTTGTATTTGTTTCTCTCAAATGCATGACTTTCTACGACATCTTCCATGCCTATCTTCATTTCGGAAGTAGCCGGCTGTAATTG
>Ga0208162_1000258_pt1 | contig 31055 bp, 33 predicted proteins | sample CB_VirMetaG_4_FD_184539 | JGI IMG/M metagenome (GOLD analysis project Ga0208162, IMG submission 184539) | Freshwater to marine saline gradient viral communities from Chesapeake Bay - CB_1508_1M Viral MetaG (SPAdes) (version 4) | ecosystem: Environmental > Aquatic > Marine > Coastal | place: USA... | reverse complement strand
AAGAACAAAAATAAAAGTGACCTTTTGAAAAAACCACTGGAAAAAACCTCACTATAAAACCACCTACCCTACTCTTGGTTAGCAGTATATATATCTACTGGATGTGATACCAGTTACTAGAAATTGCGTCAGGCAAATATAAAATATATCCAGTGGCTGGATATTCTGGTCACTTTTTGAAAAGGTGGCTTTTAATACTGGTGTAGATATATACCTGCGTATTGTTGCTGTGGCTACCAGCAGCTTTATGTATCCACGCATACACCCTAGTAAATATATACTTCACGCAAAGAGTATCAAAAAGTAATTGTACCTATTGTATTCTATTTGTATACGATTTGTTGTTACACTTCAAAAACAATCTCCAGCCCCCATGAATACTGGCAAAAAGCCCTTTTATATATATATTGTTTTTACAATAGATAATATATATAGAAAATATTGAGATTGGTCTTTTTGGTGTATTTGTATTTCAGCATTGGTTTATATTTTTTTGAGTCACGGCAAAATGTCGATTCTGTCACGAGCCTGAAAGCAGATTTATTTATATACCTGAAAATTGACATTTGTAAAAACAAATGGGTACTCACAAACCCTAAACCCTTAATTTTACTGGGCTACAGATTGTGCAGAACATGTAACAACAATTAGATTACAATAGGATACAACAGATACAATTAGAATATGATACTTTATGAGCTATTGTAGTCGTATACAATTCTGGTACTATGTGCTACTATTTGACATTCTTTGTTAGATATGTTACAATGTACTTATGACGTTGGGAAATTTTTCGTCATACTAAGCACCATAAATCAAAGTCACTTTTTGAAAAAACGACTGAAAATTATGGATGACTAACAACAAAACTACGGAGGTACATACCTATGAAGAAGTCTAAACAATACCCAAACTTGAGTGACCCTAAGAAGTATGAAAGTTTCATAGCCATGTTCAAAGCCAAGGACTACACTGTGAAACCACCAAGGGCAATCATAGTCAAAGCAACACCCAAGCGACTAGCCACAACTAGTCAAATCAATCAACTTAAACAAAAATATGGAGGATAGTAACATGCAACTATTTGCAATCAGGGATACCAAGACTGGTAGAGTTCTACCTAACGAAGTATTCGAGAACAAAAAGACAGCCAAAGTCAGACGTAACGCACTCAATGAGGATGTTGGGTTTGATAGGTACAAGGTAACAAAAGGTAAAGACCATAAACTATACAATGGAGAGATATTATGAGTGAAGTAGAAAAAACTATGGATGTAGATGTAAACAGTGGTAATTTATTCAGCAAGGGTAAGTTGTCATCATTTAACACTACGCAATATCAAATCACTATGAACGCACGACAAGAGAGTGAGGAGTTGGCACAATCCAAGGGTACGAGTGTTGGTGTGTACCGAGTTCACAAGGATAAATTTGGTGGTAAGAAAACTGTACTGGGTAAAAAGCACAATGACATATCCAATCATGTATCAGCTATACGCAAGAAGTGGATAACAAGAACACTGAGTATTGGTAGCAGTGGCATGAGGTTTATACCTAACAAGCATATGAACGACTTGAAGATTATGCTAGACGAGGGCAAGACTGAATTCTATCGACTGATTGATGAGTTTATAGATATGTACAAGGATGAGTTATCCAATGGAAACCTTCAATCAATCATGGGTAGTCAGTTCAATCGCAACAATTATCCTGATGTGTCAATACTGTCTGGAGTTGTCAAGTCAAGATATGCGTGGCATACACCACTACTCACAGCAACATCTGAATTGGGAGACCAAACAGCGTTGGGAGACTTCACACAGCAAGTCACAGATGCTAACCAAGTGGAGAACGACAACTACTATGGTGGGATATTCAACCAAGCCAAGCAGAAATTACAAAAAGGTTTTATGGAGTACATCAATCACACACTATCATCCCTTGACTTAGTCAAGCAGTATCGAGATGTGAGTGGTAAGTTCTATTATGGTGATGATGGTACATCTATATGCTACATGGATGATGATGGTATACAGCAAGTAGCAAAGAAACCAAGTATATCCCAAGGTTTGATTGACAACGCAAAGACCCTATCAATGCAGTTGAACACTCTAAACATTTGGGATGACAAGGTGCTTGAGGATGCACGAGTACGCATTGTAAGTCTACTCAAGCTAGTGGGTGATGATAGGAAACAATTAGCTGATTCACCTATTTTACAACAAGAGATGGCAAACGCAGTGAGTAAGATTCAATCTGATTTCGCTAGTAAGTTTGACATATAGAAAGGAGGTACATATGGATGAGGGAGTTGTTGTAGTAGTAATAGTGTGTTGTACATTTGCACTGGCAGTTCTATCGTGATTTGTACTTTTTGTTATTTTATGATATTATTTATTAATGGAGGATACTATGAAAAATCAATATATACATAGCCCTAGGTTATCTAGGGAACAAGTTCAGTTAGTTCTGGAGAACGCACCACCTGAGCAAACCATTCTGATAGAGGGTGACAATGGTATTGGTAAAACATCACTGATGAACCAAGTCGCTGAGAAACTGTCTGACAATGGGAGAAAACTCAATGTGGTGTTTCTAAATGGTAAGACTATGAAAGATGGTGACCTAGCTATACCCGTACTCAACAAGCAGACAGGCACATTGGATATGGTCTTACGCACAAGACTGTACAATTCGCTTGTAAAAGAGGCTGGTATACTTATCATTGACGAGTTACCCAAAGCACCACTAGTAGTTCAGAAAGAGGGTTCATCTATCGCATTTGAGAGGTATATTGGTGAGGAGAAGATGCATCCTGATAGTCGTGTATGGATGACAGGCAACTTATCTGATGAGGGGTTTGGTGATGCACTGGATGGCACATTCCTAAGTCGTATCACTAGAATTCATATGGGTAAAGCAAGTGGTAAGCAGATAGGCGAGTATGGTGCAACCCAAGGATGGCATGAGACTATTCTACTTATGTGTAACGAGTATTCTGACAAGATTGGTGAGAGTTACACAGACCTAGATGACATGGACATTGACAACCTTGACAAGCGAGTGGCTCACAATCCTTACATCTATGACCCAAAAGTTGAGAGTTCCAAGGATGGTTTTGTCAACGCACGAACACTAGAGAGAGCAAGTGTGTGGATGCACCAGTACAAGGTCAATGGTGATGCCATTACTTACAACCTAGTGCGTGGTGCGTGTGGTACACCATTTGCCAATGAGTTGTTTCAGATGCTCAAGACATCCAATGAGTTACCAAGTTGGGATGCTGTCGAGAGTGACCCAAGCACTGTACAAGTTCCAGTCAATGGTGTGCCTATGATTATGATGGTGTACAGATGTCTGAACAATATCAGTGGTAGTAACTACAAGCAAGTGATGACCTACATTGAGAGACTAGCAATTGAATGTCAAGATATGTTTTTCAAGTTACTCAGACTTAAATCCAAAGCTAGTCGAGATGCACTCAAAGTATACAATGCACTTGTAACTCTACCTACATTCCAACAATGGTGTGCCAAGAATGATTTCCTTGCTACACCTGACAAAAAGGAGAATGACTAATGCAATTGACTGTCGAACAAAGACTTATCAAGAATACATCATCACTGTCTGTACATGAACACACAATGCTGTACGCAAGTATACTGAGGTTCGGTAAGGTAGTTGTTGATGACGATTGCCCAACAGCTTGTACCAATGGGGTGGATGTCATCTATGGTAGAAAGTTCTGTGAAGAGATGTCTGATGCTAAGTTGCGTGGTCTGATGTTACATGAGAATCTACACAAAGCATTTAAGCATTTCATTATCTATCAAGACCTAGTCAAGAAGTTTGGTCATCACATTGTCAACTGTGCAGAAGATTACAATATCAATCTAATCATTCATGACCTAGACGAATCAACAAATGGGTATGTGAAGTTGCCTGATGGTGCGTTACTTGATGAGAAGTATCGTGGTACTTCTATACATGATATATGTCGTGATCTCAAGCAACAACAGGAGGATGACCCACAGAGTGGTAGTGGCATTGGTGACTTACAAACTCTTGATGCACACGATTGGGAGAGTGCTGAGGGTATGTCAGCAGAGGAGAAAGACGAGATTGCCAAGGAGATTTCCCAAGCTATCTTTGAGGGTAACATTCTTTGTGGTAAGAAAGCTGGTAAGACTAACAGAGACTTGTCTGATTCTGTCAAGCCCAAGGTGACACTCAAAGATGTACTCAAGCAGTTCGTCAGTGGTTTGGTCAAGGGTGGTGACGAGCCAAGTTACTCACGACCTAATCGCAGAAAGCAGTATGCTGATGACGATTTTGTGTTTCCCACATACATGAAACCACAGCTTGGTAGAGGTATATTTGCATTTGACATGAGTGGTAGTATTTCGAGTGATGATGCCAAGCAGAGCCTAGCGATTGGTATGAACGCATTTGCTGAGACAGTTCCTGAGAGTGTTGACATCATGTATTGGGATACGCAAGTACACAGACACGAGCATTATGAACCAAGTGAGTATCACACCATTCAGAACAAGACCAAACCAATGGGTGGTGGTGGTACAGATGTCCAGTGTGTAGTCGACTACATCAAGACTCACAAAATCCAATACGATTTCATTGTGGTATTCACAGATGGGTATGTGCATGATTGGGGTAGTGGTTGGCAGACTGACAAGATACTTTGGGTAATATCAGAGGGTGGTAGTCACGCAGTTCCCACTGTTGGTAAACATTTTAGAATAGGAGATTAGTATGAGTTTAAATATATATGAGGGCTTGTCGATTGACAAGATGTTACAAAATGGTAAGTACTCAGCAGACAAAGAGAACCATACAGCTAAGTATGTAGAGGTATCTACTGTTGATGATTTCATTGCATTGAAGAATCATTTGACATTGGGAGATTTACCTGAGAGGTTTAGACAACTTGATGATGTCTTAAAACAATCAATGAATTTTGACAAGATACCACTAGGTAAGCATATACTTACAAGATATTTAGCCCACGAACATTTATTCAATGTTGTGGATGGTACACAAACATTTTTAGATATCCTTGAGAATCTAGTTGTTAAGAATACCAACAAACAGTATCGTGTCATTACTTGTGTGAAATATCAGAAGTTCAACCTAAATGCTCAGATACTAACTAAGTTGTTGAAGATAGGTTCTCGCATGGAGTTATCTAATGGGGATTGTGTAGAATTGAATGATAATCTTTTTGATAACTCAATAGACTTGACTGACTTTGATGTTTTCCCTACTTTAGAATCTTGGAGTAGGCATAGTGAGGATGATCTGGAACGGGCTAAAGACAAGTATATTGAGGTAGTCAACTACCTACATGGTCGTACAAATGGCACAGTCGATACTGGTTTTTCGGAGAAAGACCTAGATACATACATACCTGAGGCATACGCACCCAAGTCAAACAATGGTGGGTTGATATGGATATATAAAAGTGATGACATGAATATACCCATAGGGAGTATCAATACTTGTTCAGCACCAAGTAGTAAGAAAATTAAGATCAAAGGTTTCTCAAAAGACTACAAGTATCGTGGGGTGTATGCTTTCCATGACAACTCTGCTAATTTCAATGCTGTCTCATCAGGTTCGTTTGGTTACACTTCTAAAGCAAACACAATGAACAGGATGATGACAAAGACATTGACAACTTACAATAATTCAGAGCAGATGAAAGCTGTTGAGAATAAGATGAATATGTATTATTTGCGTAAGTTGTTATCAAACTATGATAAAAAACTCAGAGATATCAAGAATGACATGGTAAATGATGATGATACTATTCCAGTTGGAGTAGATGATTTAGTAAAGGAGTACGCACATATGTTGCAGTGTGAGTACACCCCAGCTTCGCCGAAACTTCAGAAAACCCTTGAGGTATACAAGTCCATGTATGATGAGTATAGTGAAGTTGAATCTTACTCTACACCATTGATATTGGTAACGAAGATACCGAGGTTAGGAGTTGGTACACCTAATGATGTAGATACATACAAACTTAGCTATTACAATGAGATGAAACTCAGTACAGCTAATGCAGTTGATTGTGAGAAGGTCGAGATGCTGACACAAGACAAGATGGATGAGAGTGTGCTTGGTAAGATGGCAGTGTTAAATTTCGACTTTGATGATGATGAGTGTATTAAAGATAGGTCAAGAAGTTATAACTATTCACACCAAAATGGTTTTGATGTTCCCTATAAAGATATCAAGTTGGGTGTTGGTATCAAGATCACTGAAAACAAATGGTGGATATTTACCAAGTAAGGTACAATAAATTATGGAAACGGAAGAAACACTTAAAACTTTATTAGCTGATGTCTTGACTTGCATCATCACAAAGCTACCTCCAAAAGAGGCTAATAAACTTAGTCAAGCAGTATTGGAGAGTGCTAATGACATTCAGGAAATTGTAAGTGTTTATTTAAAAGTTAGAGATAGATTAGTGGAGGGTACGGATGTTTTACACTAGAAAACCTTATAAAAAGGTTTTAAATAACATTATATATTATGGATTGATCTGTGCATATGTGTCTGTGGTTGTGATACCTATTTGCATTGTTTTTAGTTTTTTGTTATGATATAGTAGTATTTGGAGAGAGTATATGAATGATGTCTGGAGGAGATACATGAATATTTTTAAACTTGACGAAAACCCTTTCGTCTGTGCTAAGTACCATTGCGACAAGCACGTTCCTAAGATGGGTTTAGAAACCACGCAGATGATGAACACAGCTATCCATTATTATAGGGATAGATTTAGTGCGACATTTGTAAAATTCAAAAAAGATATTGACCAAGCTGAATTGAAAGAGTTATCCCCAAGAGGGATGATTGACTATTACATTACTGATGCCATAGAAACAGAGGGTCTTAAATTATATAAACCCACTCACATAAGTCATCCATGTAGTAGATGGCTACTGGCAAAAGATGAGAATTTTGTGTGGTTATATTTTTTGTGGTTGGGCTTAATAGAAGAATACCATGCTCGATTCAAACCTAGAGAAGAACATACCTTAAAGATTTCTAAGTTTCATAACTTATTTACTAATGTTGCTCGAACAATTATGGAGAGTAGGATTATGAAAGAGATGGATTGGGATGATGCCCAAACTTATGAATTAGGTGTTGTGGAGTTTATGGTGAAAGGTCAACAAAACTGGATACATCAGTACACTACACCTTTTGCCCTTGCCATGCCTGAAGAATTTAAATGTGATGATGCAGTTGAGAGTTACAGACGTTATTACATTGGTGCGAAACAAGGATTTGCAGAGTGGAGAAATGGAACACCTGAATGGTTTATTAAACAAAAGGAGATAGCATGATAACTAGAGTAGGTAGAGAGGTACTGGAGATGGTTGATAAAAACATTTCTCGCTGGGGAACGAAAAAGATACTCAGTGAGTTACAAACCATTGACAGAGATTTTGATTGGGAAATTAAATATGAGGCAAAGCTGATTAATGAGCTAGGCAACAGAAACATAACTGTAAAGAGGTAGACGACTATGGGAAGAATGAAAGATATGTACATTGAAATCATGGAGCAAGTTGAGGATGTGATGGAAAAACACACAGACAAAAACCTTGCCCTTGATGAGATACATAAAAACTTTGGGGAGCATTGGAAAGAATATGCTGAAGAACATTTTGTAGTCACTGGTATCAATGATTCAGATTCGTGATGTAATTTCTCTTTGTGATGGTGTGAGTGGTGGTCAGTTGGCACTTAAACGAAATGGTATTTTATATCGAAACTATTTCGCTAGTGAGATTGACAAGTATTGTGTCAAGATAACAAAAAAGAATTTTCCAAATACAAAGTTCATTGGAGATATCTCTAGTGTTGATGGCACAAAGTACACTGATGTAGACCTACTTATTTCTGGTACTCCATGTCAGGGATTCTCAAACGCATCAGCTAAGAAATTAAACTTTGATGACCCAAGGTCTAAGTTGTTCTTTGAGTTCGCTAGGATTTTAGGAGAAGTCAAACCCACATACTTTTTACTTGAGAATGTGAAGATGAAAAAAGAATGGATCCAAATCATTAATGACACAATCAGTGACATAGTTGGATATCCAGTTGAACCATACTTAGTTAATTCAGCAGTTGTGTCAGGGCAGAATCGTTGGAGATGTTACTGGACTAACTTACCCTTTGATAATCAGATTGAGGATAGAGGTATTTTGTTTGGTGATATTTTAGTTGACACAAAAGAAGATATGTTACGACCTTGTGAGCCAAGACAGATCAAGAACCAATCATTATGTAGACACGTTGCAAACGCAACAGACATTCGCAGTAACGAATCAACCAAGAGGGTATATGCACCTGACGGAAAATGCCCTACTGTTACCACCATGCAAGGGGGTCACAGAGAACCAAAAGTTTTGTGTGGTGCATACAGAGGTAGATATAATGCTGATGGGTCAACCAGTCAAAGATTAGAGATAAGACAAGATGGTAAGACATCCACTTTAACGACAGTACAGAAAGATAATGTGGTAACAAAAAATGGTATGTTTTATAGAAAGATTCTACCAATCGAATCGGAAAGGTTACAAACGTTTGATGATAACTGGACTGAGGGAGTTTCCAACAGTCAGCGATTTAAGCAAATGGGTAATGCCTTTACTGTTTCGATTATCGAAGAAATTTTAAAACCAATGATGTGGGAATAATATGGAAAACATTTACAAAATTATCGAAAAGATAAATAAATATCAAAAGCAAACTGGAGATGTTCTTGTGGACATAGCTAGAAGTATGGAGAACTTTGAAAAGTCTAGTAGATACACTATCTCTGAACTCAACAAAGAACTCATTGACATACGCAAACACGAGGCTGTAATCAAGGATAGGTTAAAGGCCCTTAACCCTGAGGGTGTCATGCCACAGATATTTGAGACAGATAGATTATATATAGAAGTGGATGCGAGTGACCATCACGATTACGTTACAGTAAAATATAAAAAACCTGATGGCACAAAAACACAGTGGTCATCTACTAGTATACCTAGAGGAGTATTTAAAGATGAGTGAAATTTCTTATTTTGCAGGATTATTTGATGGTGAGGGAAGTGTCAGGTATAAGTGTATGCCACGCATAAGACACGATAGACCGAAAAAGCCAATTTATAACACATGGGAGATTAGGTTAGAGATAGCCATGACAGACAAAAAGATAATTGATTGGGTTCATAAATTACTAGGAGTTGGAACTGCTAATCCACGGAAAGTAAAAGAAGGTATGAAACCACAATGGAGATGGATATGTAGATACAGAGATGCGTATCATGTGGCTAAATTATTAGAGCCATATTCTCGTATCAAACTAGGAGAACTTAAAAAGATTATTAATCACTATAAGGAGAAGAAATGAAGTTAGAGTTAAAAGATGTAATGAAGTTAGCAAGTATCATTGATATGGTTGGGAGTGCCTACACGAATGGTAGATATGTTAGGTTAGATGTAACTACTACTCAAAAAGAATTAGCAGATTGGGCTTGTGAAACTACTGGTGTTGCTAAAGTTGTTAGGAAGAAAGTGCCTGATGGTCGTAAGCCACAGTGGAGATGGAGACTGAACCACAGAGATGCGTATGAGATAGCAAAACAAGTGCGTGAATATTTGAATGTAAAAGGTGATAAAGTAGATAGGATTATTAATCATTATGAGCAAGAAAGATAAAAATTTAGTTGTCTTAAATACTAAACAGGAAGACGATAGTAGTGGTGTAGAGAACATGATTGATGATTGTATTAAGATCATTGATGTTGAGGGTAAGGAGTTTACACATGGAGTTACTATACTTTTTAGTGAAGACACAAGGGAGTTAGATATTTTAGCTACCCCTAATCTAATGAAAAATTCTAGAGACTTAATAGGTATGTTAGAAGAAGTTAAATTATTTTTATTTAGGAACAATTATGAATAGCAAATTAGTGCCACAGGAGATCGACTATGAGAAGTTTCCAATATTATTTCAACTTGGTAAGAAAGAAATTAATCGTATATTGGATGACACGTTGGGTATCACGAAATGTATCAAGTGCAAAACTAAAATCATGCGAACGGAATGTACATCTGTTGAGCAAAAGCAAAGAGGCTGGTGTACACGGTGTTGGCAAAGACAATATGGTCGATTGCACAAACCAGGCCATAAAAGACCCCGACAATTTGTGGAGTATTAAATGACCCCAGAGGCAAAAGTAAAAAAGAAAGTATATAAACTATTGCGAGATCATGGTGCATACTACTTTTCACCAATTATGAATGGGTATGGAAAGAGTGGAGTGCCTGACGTCATTGCGTGTCTAGACGGGAAGTTTATAGCCATAGAATGTAAAGCTGGTAGAAATGTACCCACAGAGTTACAGTGGTCAAATTTAAAACAGATAAAACAATGTGGTGGAATTTCTTTGGTTATAAATGAGGACAATCTAAAAGACTTAGAGGATGTTTTGAAATGAGTAGAGGAGAGTTGCACGAAGAAGTAAAGAGAGCAGAGGAAAGAATCACTGGGAAAAAATACTGCTCTAATTGTAGGAGATATGCAAGTGCTGAGGGTGGTGGCACTGTTGTATCAAATAGAAGACCAAGATGGAAGTGTGCTAAATGTATGGAGTTTACTCGTAGATGATAACGATTGACTTTGAAACTTATTACAGTAAGAAATACAAGCTAGGAAAACTAACTACAGAAGAATACATCCGTGGAGATATGTTTGAGGTTGTTGGTGTGGCAGTTAAGAGCAGCAGCTCGCAGCCACAATGGTTTAGTGGTACACATGAACAGACAAAGGAGTTTCTACATTCCTTCACTTGGGATGAGACACTACTGGCACACAATACTAGATTTGATGGTGCGATATTGAATTGGGTGTTTGGTATAAAACCTAAAAGATTTGTAGATACCATGCTGTTATCGAGTTATGTGTTTGGAACAAATGTTTCTCATAGTTTAGCTAACTTATCACTTAGATTAGGTATAGGTAAAAAAGGTACTGAGGTTGAAGATGCGTTAGGTAAACACAGAGAAGATTTTACTGATGAGGAGTTAAAGGCATACTCAGGCTATTGTGTGAATGATGTCAACTTGACATATAATGCTTGGCATAAGATGGTAAAGATGCTTGAGGGTGACAAAGGTATGAGGTTTGAGATAAACCTTATGGATTTGACTTTGAAAATGTTTATTGACCCAGTGCTAGAATTTGATGTTGACTTATTAAAAGGACACTCTACTAATTTAAAAGAAAAGAAAAAACAATTATTAGAAAAAGTTGGAGTAGATAAAGAAGATTTGATGAGTAACCCAAAGTTCGCTGAGTTATTAAAAGAGAACGGAGTTACCCCACCTACAAAGATATCTAAAACTACTGGTAAAGAAACTCTCGCATTTGCAAAAAGTGATACGGAGTTCATGGATTTACAAAATCATGCTAACCCAAAGATAGTTGATTTGATGAGTGCGAGACTTGGCTTCAAATCTACCTTGGAAGAAACACGCACAGACAGATTTATAGACATGGCAAAACGAGATAGTAAAGTTCCTATCTCTCTAAAATATTTTGCCGCACATACAGGTAGGTGGGGTGGTGATGATAAAGTTAATTTTCAAAATCTACCATCTCGAAGTTCTAATGTTATAAAAAAATCTATAATCGCACCAGATGGTCATGTGGTTATAGATGTGGATTCGTCACAGATTGAGGCTCGTGTTCTAGCATGGTTATCAGGGCAAAAAGATTTAGTAAGACAGTTCAAGAATAAAGAAGATGTATACAAAATTATGGCTAGTCGCATCTACAATAAGTCAGTGGATGAGGTTACAAGTGAAGAAAGATTTCTAGGTAAGACTATCATTTTAGGATGTGGTTATGGTATGGGCTATGCTAGATTCCAACAACAAGTAATGCAGTCAGGTACAAATATATCTGAAGATGAATCAAAAAGATTAATTGAAGTTTATAGAAGTACCTATCCAAAAATACAACAGTATTGGTATTCGTACGGATCAGCGTTGGAGAGTCTTGAAAGTGATGGGGTATATACGAACGTGGTTAATCTAGGTAATGGAGTTATTCATATGGATTATGGTTGTAATGGATTTAGATTACCTACTGGTCTTAGAATTAGATATCCTGAGTTGTCTGAGTATATGCCACTCCATGATGATAATAAGTTCCCTAACAAAAAGAATCTGAGATATATGACAATGAAAGGTTGGGAAAGAATATATGGTGCAAGAGCAGTGGAGAACGTAACTCAGGCATTTGCAAGATGTGTGATTGGTCATCAGATGCTCAAGATAAGTTTGAGGTATAAAGTAGCTATGACAGTACACGATTCCATAGTTTGTGTTGTACCTGAAAAGAAGAGTCTCGAGGCACAAGAGTATATAGAGAGTTGTATGCGTACATCACCTGAATGGGCAAAAGGCCTCCCACTTGATTGCGAATCTAAAATAGGTAAAAGCTATGGTTAATCCCCTAAAAGTATGTAATAATACTCAAGTGAAGAAGTTTACATGGTCATATAGCAGTATAAGTCAGTTCAAGCAATGTCCAAAGAAGTACTACCACATAAAGGTATTGAAGGATATAAAAGAAACAGAAACTGAGGCGATACTGTATGGAAAGAGAGTACATAAATCTGCTGAAGATTATGTTCGTGATGGTAAAGAAATAGAAGAAGATTTTAGTTACATCAAACCATCAATAGATAGCATACTAAATAATTTTAAAGGTAAGACCCATCCTGAATTAAGATTAGGATTGACAGAGAACCTAGAACCATGTGGATTTTTTGATGATGATGTGTGGTATAGGTGTGTGATTGATTTATTAATTATAGACCCTGATGGTAAGCGAGCAGTAATCATAGATTATAAAACTGGTAAATCAAAGTATGCAGATACAGCACAGTTAGAGTTGATGAGCCTAGCAGTATTTAAAAATTACCCAGAAGTAGAAACTATAAAAGCTGGGTTATTATTTTTCACTAACAATGTTTTAATAAAAGAGAATTATTCGTTAGACAAAGAAAGTGAGTTATGGCTAAAGTGGATAGAAGAAGTTAATAAAATTAAAAAGTGTTTTGAATCTGAAGTCTGGAATCCCAAGCCTAACTTTACTTGTTATAGATTTTGTCCAGTATTGAGTTGCCACCATAATGGGAGAAACTGATGCCATATGTAAATAAAAAGAGACCATACAAAAAAGAGTACGAACAACAAAAGAAACGTAACGAACGTAAACGTAGAAATGAACGTCAACGAGCAAGAAGAACGCTAGATAAAAAAGGTGTCAATAGAAAAGGAAAAGACGTTGCGCATAAGAAAGCATTGAGTAAAGGTGGTTCCAACAAAGACGGATACACACTAGAAAAACCAAGTAAGAATAGATCATTCAAGAGAAAATCAGATAGTTCTATGGCATAAGGAGAGATTTTGACAATAGGAGGAAACGTTGTGGGAAACGTAAAACAGAAAGCACTACGTGTGCGTGTAGCAAATCCCAATGTAATACTAAACACTATAAAGAAATCTAAGTTATTAGATAATGGTGAGGTATTGGTACATTGGGGAATCAAAGAATCACAAGCACTAAATAGGTTGGGGATAAAAAACGTACCATCTCCTGTACTACAATCATATGAATGGTCAGGTTCATTTACACCATTTGAACATCAACGAACGACTACAGAATTTTTAACTCTCCACAAACGAGCTGGGTGTTGGAATGAGCAAGGTACTGGTAAAACATCATCTTGTATATGGGCGGCAGATTCGTTGATGGAGAGAGGCATCATAAAGAAAGTGCTAGTCATATGCCCACTCAGTATTATGCAGAGTGCATGGCTTGATGATTTGTTCTCTGTAGCTATGCACAGATCAGCTAATATTTGCTATGGAACTAGAGAGAAACGAATAAAAATAATAAAAGAAGACACAGAGTTTCTTATCATAAACTATGATGGAATTGAAATTGTCAACGAAGAACTTGCTAAAGCCAATTTTGATTTGATAATTGTTGATGAGGCAAACGCCTACAAGAATGTATCTACAAAAAGATTTAAAGCATTACAAAAATTAATTACTGATGATACTTGGGTTTGGCTACTGACTGGAACACCAGCATCTCAAAGTCCGTATGATGCGTATGGTTTGGCAAAACTAATTAATCCTGATGGTGTACCCAGATATGCTGGTAGGTGGCGAGATACAGTTATGTTAAAGGTGAGTAGGTTTAAATGGGAGCCACGACCAGAGGCAAAACTCTTGGTGCATAACGCACTCCAACCAGCAATAAGATTTACAAAAGAACAATGTTTGGATTTACCATCTCTTACTTATGTGACGAGAGATGTAGAACTTACAGCACAACAAAAGAAATATTATCGTCAGATAAAAGAAACGCTGTTTGCCAATGCGGCAGGTGAGGAGATAACTGTAGTAAATGCGGCATCAGCTATGAATAAGCTCCTGCAGCTCTCAGGTGGCGCTGTGTATTCAGATACTGGAGAGATAGTATCTTTTGATGTTAAATCCAGATTCAAAGTTTTAAAAGAAATAATTGATGAATCATCTCAGAAAGTTATTGTGTTCGTGCCATATCGTCATGCTATAAAAATTTTACAAGAGGAGTTAACAAAAGATGGTTACTCCTGTGAAGTTATAAATGGTGAAGTAAAAGTTGGTAAGAGAACAAGTATATTTAGTGACTTCCAAAATAAAGAGAATCCACGGATACTACTTATTCAACCACAAGCTGCCTCACATGGAGTGACATTACATAGAGCAGACACGATCATTTACTGGAGTCCAGTGATGAGTGTGGAGACATACCTACAATGTAATGCTAGAGCGCACCGAGCTGGGCAAAAGAATCCCGTTACAGTATTTCATATACGAGGGAGTGAAGTAGAAAAAAGAATCTATAAGATGTTAAAAAGTAAAATAGATGTACATTCAAACATTGTCAAATTGTATGATATAGTATCGAGGGAGTCCACCACGGTCTAAAAAATATCTGTTGACAAAAAGATTGATATATAATATTATTTGTTTAACAAACTAACACTGGAGAGAGAATGTCAGAAGATAGTAAAGAATCTACTGCCTTAGAAGATATCGTCACGGAGTATATCGAAGTACGAAATAAAGTAAGAGATATAACTGTAGAGTATGAAACTAAGGTAGAGGGTCTTAAAACTCGTAAAGACGAACTAAAAGCAAAATTACTAGAGGTGTGTCGTTCTATTGGTGCAGATAGTATCAAGACACAGATCGGTACTATTTCTAGGAGTGTCAAGGAAACTTTTAGAGCTAATGACTGGAACAGTATGTATAACTTTGTTGAGGAGAATGAAGCATATCATTTACTTGAGAAGAGGATACATCAAGGTAATATGAAAGAGTTCTATGCAGAAAATAAAAAGTTGCCTGAAGGGATGGATGTATTCAGAGAGTACACCATAAGAGTAACAGCAAAAAGGAAAGGAAACTAATATGTCAAAGACTTCTGATTTTGATGAAAGTTTACTTACTATGTCACAAGTCGCTTTGTATTTAAGTGTGAGTGAGAATACGATAAGAAACTTTATCAGAAAAAAAGAAATACCCTTTTTTCTATTAGGTGGTATCTATAGATTTAAAAGGGCTGACATTGATGATTGGGTTAATAGTAAAGCTGGAAAAAGACCCTCTCATGCTGAATCTGAATAATGTCTAATAGAATCACCCTTAAAGATAAAAAGTTCAAAGTTATTCTGGATGGTATGGAAATACAGACAGATAAAGAATCACAAGAATGGATTATCGTAGGTTATGCTGGAAATTCCCAACGTATTTATTATAAAGATAGATATGAAGAGGGCAACGTAGTTTCACCAGCATGTTGGTCTAGTAATGGACAATCTCCAGATGATAATGTAGATAACCCACAATCTTTCGCATGTGCAGATTGTGAACATTCTATAAAGGGGTCAGGTGGTATTAACTCTCAAGCATGCAGGATTGTTAAGAGAGTAGTAGTTATTTTACCTGACGATTATGAACGGAATCCTTATAGTGTATCACTATCATCTATGACAATATTCAACAAAGGTAGTGTATATAACTGGGGGTTCAAAAGCTACATAAATTGGTTAGAGGCGAGAAAAGTAAAGATGCATTCCATTGTTACCAAAGTATTTTTTTCAGATGATGAAATACCAAAGTTACTTTTCAGACCTTCAAGAACCTTAACAGAGCAAGAATATGAGTATGTATCATCTTTACACGATAGTGACAGTACAAAGAAGTTACTCGATATTCCAACACAATTTTATTTCTAACTAAAGGAGAGAGTATCATGGCAATTAAAAATGAATTTTTTACCACTAAAAAGGGTGAGGCAGTCTACCCACATCTAAGCAGACCTGACACAAAGTTTGACAAGGATGGACACTATAAAGTTAATCTTAAGATGTCCAAAGAAGACGCTAAACCTGTCATTGATTTAATTAATGACTTACATAATAGAAATGTAGAGGAGCTTTCAAAGACTAAGAAGAATGTCAAGATTGCACCAATGCCATATTTTGATGAGGAAGATGATGATGGTAATCCTACTGGAAAAGTCATCATTAAATTTAAATCTAAAGCTGCGTACAAGCCAGCTATTTATGATGCTGGTAGCCCACCTAAACTTATTAAAGAATCAGACATATGGGGTGGTTCTGAGATAAGAGTTGGGGGTACTGCTGTACCATTCCATACCGCTGCCATTGGAGCTGGTATTACTATTCGCATACGAGCTGTACAAGTTATCAAGTATGTAGAAGGCGGTGGCGGTGGAGACAAGTATGGATTCTCTGCTGAAGATGGTGGTTTTGTAGGGGAGAAACTAGAAACTCCTAAGTCTGATGAACCAACAGTTTACTCAGATAAAAAAAGTAGTACACCACCACAGTCCACTGATGCTATTATGGAAGATTGGGCTAAAGAATAATCTAGTTAGGTGGGTTGCATTTAATGCTCCTTTGTCTTTTATATTCTAGTTGGATGTAGCCCACCCCCTTTTTTGGAGTTGTTATGGATTTAGATGTTAAAAAATACTATATGCGTAATCTGGAGATATTGTTTATTAATAAAGAAAGAGAAGTTTCTAAAACAGAGTGGAGTAGATTATTTGGTATAACTAGACCTACATTTGATAGGTGGTTAAATGGGGGTATACCTAGCGATGATGAAACTTTAGAAAAAGTAAAAACGATATTAAAGATAGCTAGTAAGTAGGGAGAGAGTGTGAAGAATATTTCTGTTAAAGAATTTCTATCTAATGTCTTACCCACTCATGTAGAAAATAGTTTTTATTGTCTTGGTAAAATGGAACTAGGTAGTTCCAAAATGGAAGAAGAGTATTTACATACCATAGATGAATTAGTAGATAAAGCTAGTAGTTATTCTGAACAAGATTTAAATGTCTATTTTAGTGTAGGTCGATTATCTAAAGATAAAAGAAAACAAGATAATTGCACAGCAGTTAGATGTCTGTTTATGGATATTGACGTAGGTAAAAAGAATACTACGATAAGTTATGAAACTAGCGCAGATGCAAGACAATCAATTAGCGATTTTCTAAGTGAGTTTGAGTCAGATAAATTAAAGAACCCAATATGGGTATCCTCTGGTAATGGGTATCATTTATATTGGCCACTGAAAGAGGAAGTAAGTACCGAAGAATGGGATGAGTTAGCAACAGACTTTAAAGAGTTTGTAGAGGCTTCAGAATTAAAAGTAGATTCTGGTTCTATGACTAATAGTGTTGCGTATCTTAGAATGCCAGATACAAAGAATTTAAAAGCTAATAAAAAAGCAAGAGTTATATCAGAACAATTACCTACACCAGCGCCATTTAAATATTATAGAAAGATAATACCAACTAAGAAAGAACCTACCAAAAAAGAAGTAGAAGAAGATGATGAGTTTGAAAAAATACTATCTAATAATAAATTTAGTTTTCAACAGATAATAGATAGGTCACTAGATGGTAATGGATGTAACCAAATATTAGAATTATATAATAATCAAAAAGAACAAACTGAACCAGCTTGGAGAGCAGCGCTATCTATTATTAAGTTTTGTGAGGATAAAGATGCTTGGATGCATAAACTCTCAGAGAACTATGATGGATATAATAAATTAGAAACAGAAAAGAAATTAGGTAAAACATTAAAACCTTATCTATGTAAGACAATGGCATCTCATTGTGGTAGAGAAGATTTATGTAAGAGCTGTACTAACAAAGGGGAGATAAATAGTCCTATATCTCTAGGTAAACTACATCCTCTAAAACAACTTGCAATTGAGCAAGTGCGAGAAAGTTTCACGGAACATGTTTCACAGACATTGTCCAGTACAGAGCTACATGTAGAAGAACAACCTGAACTACCAGACAGTCCATACTTCAGTGCATACTATATTGAAGATAATATTATATGGAGAAAAGGAACTGGGGGTAATGCTGATACTCCTATATCTGAAGACCCACTGTGGATTTCTAGAAGATTAGTTGACAGGAAAGAAGGTCACATGGTGGAGATAAAATATACCCTACCACATGAGGGTACGAAGTCTTTTCTTATGCCAGTATGGAAACTGAGTTCCCCAGTAGAACTACAAAAAGTTTTAGGTTTTGAAGTCGGATTTGCAAACCATCAAATGAAAGAAGTTATGATATTTTTACAGAAATACATGGGTCATCTTAAAAGGATATTACCAGCAGAGGAAACTTACCCTAACTTTGGGTGGACAGAAGAGATATATTCAGAGAAACCTTTGAAGTTTGTATTAGGAGAGAGACTGATAACAGCAACAGATGTGCTAGAAACACCTAAATCTCCTATAACTATTATAAACAAAGATAGGTTTACTCAGATGGGTAAGTTAGAAGATTGGACATATGCTATAAATAAGTTATACCAACCTGAGGGAGAGGAGTTAAGACGATTTGTTTTAGCCCTTGGGTTGGCATCCCCCTTAGTTGCTTTTAGTAACATTGAGGGTGCTTTAATCAATCTTAGATCGGATAGTAGTGGTTACAATAAGACATCCACTTTGATAGCTATCAATTCAATCTATGGTCATCCAGCACGATTGATGATGAAGGGTAAGGATACGATAAATTCTATGTGGCAGAGAAGGGCGGAATATAACTCTGTACCCCTGACTATAGATGAGTTCACAGATGTAGAACCTGCCGAGGCATCACGAATAGCTTATGGTATGTCTGAGGGTGAAGCACCTAATAGATTGGCGGGCAGTGAGAACAGGGAGAGAGATAATTATATTCGTTGGAAAGGTATGACAATAGCCGCATCAAACACTGACTTTACACAGCTAATAAAAACTCATAGTAAAAACTCTGCACCAGAACTAGCACGATTATTACAGTTTGATTTGGAAAACTTTCCTACCACACTTGATGATGGGCAGACCCAAGACTTAGTTAATATACTATTCCGTAACAACGGACTAGCTTGTGTTCCTTTCATTCAGCATGTTATGACTAATAAATCTTCGACACAGAATGATCTTAATGCATTGACTAGAGAGGTTAGAGAAGAAGGTAATCTTAATAAACAAGGGCGATATTGGGCATCTATCTGTGCTATGGGTTTCTTAGGTATACGTTATGCTAATAAATTAAAGTTGTGGGATTTCGACTATGATAAAACTTATCAGCGAGTTATGGATATACTAGCTGGAGCTAAAGCTGAAACTATACCACTTAATGAAAACGATACACAGATACTGGGTGAGTATCTGATATCTAGGGGCCCTAATACTATCACGATAAACAGCAAGATAGACAAGCGTGTAGAGAATACATTTAATGATGATGATAAACGTGAGGCAGTGGGTGAACCTGATATGATACCTAAGTCATCTATTATTTATGTAAGACAGGAACCAGATACGAGATTTATATTTATAAACAGAAGAGATTTCGTAGAGTTTTTAAAAGGTAGAGTATCTGCAAATGCTATGGTTGCAAGATTAAAAGAGATGGGTTATGTAATAGCTGATAAAGTATCTAAGAGATTAGGTAAGGGTTATATCAGCACCACTCCAGTTAGTTCTATACAATTAAATATGGATAAAGTTTTAGGGAAGGACGCACCTAAATGAGTGGGAACCTATCTGAGATACACATAGGTGATGCTGTAATAAAAATACGTTGGAGTGATTTCAAGGTGGGTACAAGTTTTTTCCTACCTTGTCTTTCTTGTATAAAACTACAAAGAGAAATAAAACGTAAAGCAGAAGAGCTTGATATTAATATAGCCTACAAAATTGTGATAGAGAAGAATATCCGTGGACTACGAGTATGGAGAATAAGTTAGCCTTCGGTTATCATCCCGTCAACAAATTTTATACCACTGTTATTGAATTGTTTTTCTACAATATCTTTATATAAATCTTTGTATCTTGGATTTACATACATACCATAAGGTTTTTCTCTATTTAATCTTATCTTTAAAGATTTAGCAATAGATGATGGGTTGATATTAAAGTATTCGCCTATCTTTATTCGACCAACTGGAGTAGTTATCTCTTTATCTGCATACTCTAATAACTCTTTTTGTATTTTTCTAAACGTCTTAACATCTCCCAACTTACTAGCTTTTTCTAGTTTTTCTAAGTAACCTTGTTTTTTATTATCTATTTCTCTAATTCTTTTATTTACATTGTAAGGTACATCTGTACTTAAAAACACTGATAAAGGCTTAAGGCCCACACCAGCAGAGAACGCTGATACTAACCCCATTGGTTCCATTATCATATCTCCACGTTTATTGACACTACCTTCAGTGTAATATCTAAATCCTTTTAGTGTATTACTGAGAGAAGTAGGTAGCATTTTTTCTACTCCTGTTTGGAAATTACCTTTATTTATATCATCAATACCATCTACAAAGTTACGCCCCAAACTATATGCTGGCCCGAAAAAGTTTAAAGCCCACTGATCTAAACTACCTCTAAGTGTTTCATCATCTACTCTTGGAGTTTGGAATATAACTTCGTTGAATGAAGTTCTTCCTGATATCCTTGTCCTAGTAATTCTGTCTATAGGAGCTGGCCCGAATACTCTTTCTGTAAGAGCCGCTAAGTCTTCCTCACCCTCGTCTCTGAAGAAACTGTTATAAATTATTTCTGGCACGAAGAAGAACGGTACTCCTTTTATACCACCCAATAAAGCAGAAGCTCCAACAATACCAGCTAAAGTTTTTCTAGCGGCTTGAGCCTCTTCTTTATCCATTCTGGAGGATGTAGCTTTTGCTATTAAATTAAACACTACACTGTAAAGTAAAAACCCGTAGTTTTTAAATAGAAGTATAAGTCTCATAGCAACATTTTTATTATTTATATTTGCTGTAGTCTCTCTAGCTATACCACCATTAAATTCTTCGATTGCATCTACACCTTTACGTTCAGCATTTTTGTAGGCTTCTTCCCTACTTAAACCATTCTTTAAACCTTTTTTATATTCCAATTCAAATGCCGCCAAAGCACTAACTTCTCTGTTAAACTGCTCTGTCATATTAAAGATGAAAGAACTACCTTTTAGTAATTTACTAAGGAATCTACGATTTTTACTACTTTCCTCAGTAACTTTTCCTATATTTAAATATTCTCTATCATTAGACCTACCTATTTGACCAAATTCTTTTAGTGTATTTCTAAATTTAAGTAAATCGTTTGGTGCATATCCTTGTGCTTTACTTATTTGTTGTAATTGTTTTTCATTATAGTTAAGTAAACTTACACTATCTATTGTCTTATCATTCCCTAGTAAACCAGTAGGATCACTAACTTCTCTAGAAAGTCCAGAGTTAGTAAGTATTTTACCTGCTCTCATAATTGCACCACCAGCTTCTCCATAACCATACCTACCGCCTAACATTGGGTATATTATGAGAGGTATATTAGTAGTCTGTATCAAAGCAGAAGATATATTAGCACCTAAGAACCAATGGTATGTACCAGCAGTCATAGCACTAATTAATGCATTATCTGTTGGGTTCTTTGCAAATTGTACTTTTTCTGATAGTACTTTTAATAATTCTTGAGTGCTTTCTACAGTTCCGTTCTTATAGTTAACACCTTCCCCAGTCATTGCATCTCTACGCACAGTTTCTCTGAGTTGATTTATTTCTTTATCTAGCTCTCTATTAAATCTTATGTTTGCACCTTTGGCTATCATGTTATCCATACTTGTAGCATAGCTTCTGATAATATCATCAGAGGCACCTAGGATTACAGGGTTGCTTCTCTTCCTAACTATGTCTCCTAAAAGTACATCAGGCAAACTTGCAAATGCAAAATTATAAAACTCTTTCTTCACTTCGTCAGAGGCTTTAGCATCATTTAATATTTTTTCTAATTGTTTCAAAACGTTTTTAGAGGGTAGACTACCTAACATATCAGGGTCTTTTGCTAGATCGTAAAAACTATTAAAGGTAGTAGGGCTGTTGTATATAGTGTATAAAAATTTAGAATTCCTATCTAAACTTTCAAAATCTCTTTTTAAATCAAAGTATGCTTTTTTCTTATCTTCTGTAAAAGTAGCTAGAGTATCTTCTTTTAAGTCTTTAGCTGGGTTCACTGCTATACCTTGTCTACCATACTCATTAAATTTATTTGTAAGGTCTACTATGGCTTGTCTTTTTTCTGCTGGTATTTTTTTAAGGGTGTCAGCTCTAAACTCAGCAATAAATGCATCTCTATCACTTTCATTTTCAAAATGTTCTACCTTACGCATATACCCCTTTCCATCTACAGGATTGGGTGAGTTATCTATTTGTAGTAATGAAACTTTATAATCTCCAAAACGACTTAGTGATAAATACGGACTTATTCTTTTAGTGTTTTCTATACCATTTGCTAGTACCCCTTTAATAAAACCTAAAGTTTTTGGGTCTATATTAGTAAAGTTATCTAACTGACCACCTACTGTTTTTATGAATGAATCGTATTCTGTTTCATACATTTTTAATAAAGACGCATACAAGTTGTGATATGGCTTTCCATATTTTTTATATTCACTTCTTAATTTGTTTGTTATTTTTTCATCATATAAGTTGTCAGCTTTTTTTACACCCTCATCTTTTTTCATTAGCGCAACATGCGCAGGATTGTTAGGGTCTAGAGGATTACCTTTCTCATCAGCAACGATAACTTGGTACTCTGTAGTTTTTGTTGCAAGTTTGCTAAATTTTTTAAAAGTTTCAGGGTCTCTATTTCTTAACTCCAACATTTTTTTAACCATGAAGTCATGTCTATTCTGTGCTTCTTGGAAATATCCACCTTTTCTTCTTATAGTGTCATATATGTTTTTAAATTGTTCAGCTACATAGTCTGGAGCATTTAATCTAGCACTTTCGTATAGGTATGCTACAGGTTGGAATTGTCTATATAAAGAACCCCCAGGTAAATTCTTCATAATTCTATCTACTAAATTTATATTTTCATCTGTAAATTTAGGTTGGCTTTTTATAGACTCTCCTAACCTACCAAAAGTCATATCTAGAATACCTTTTTTACCATCTTGTATTGCAGCAGAAAATAAACTTTTTTGAACTGGGTGAGTTTCTGATGTTTGGAGTATCTTTCCTATTAAATCATTTAGTTCGACAACACCTTTTTCAGGTAAGTTCAATACTCTACGGATAAAATTTATTATCCTATCAAGAAGAGTTTGATTTACATTTCTATATCTAATCTCACTTAAGGCTTGTTGAAACTCTGGGTTACTAAAAAACTCCGCAACAAATTCTTCAAGATCAAAAACAGCATTTTCTTTTTCATTAAATCTAAAAGCACCTCGATATAAATCTGGGTCTATAAATTCTTTAGATTCCTCAAAAATTTCTCGTATTTGTTTTACTAAAAAGTGTTTTGGCTTTTTAAGATTTGCATCTTTTTTTAGTATTCCATGTGTAGCCGCATGGGTTGCTTCGTGTAATAAAGTATGTGGGCTACCGCCATACTCTGGGTCTATAGTTATAATATTTGTTTCTGTGTCGTAGGATGCCGCCCTTCTTTGGTTAAAAGTATCACGCACTTCTGCGTATCTAATACCCGTATCCATATTAAATTTCTTTAATTTATCGGCTATCTTTTTCAACTCTGGGTTTTGTCTACCTATAGCATCAAAAGCCTCTCCTATATTATTAGCTCGGATTGCTGCAGTCGCATCATCTGTAAGAGGTCTGAATAATCCTTGATCTGTTTCTTTAGACCTTTTACTAGTGCTTCCAAAGTAATCGGTTAGAGCATACCCACTATCATTCCTATCTAATATTTCTGGGCCAGTACCTATAAGTTTTTTATCTTTAGTTGTAAGATTTAAAATATCTTTATGGAGTTGCCAATTTTGTATGTAATCATTTAATTCATTCTGTAGACTTAGAAGTTGAGGTCTACCTGCTTTACTTTCAGCTAATGCTTTCCTACGATTTTCCGCAGAAAACATCTGTATTATCGGAAGAGATTGGTCTGTATTATATGCTGGTCTTGTACTGGCAAGGAAATTGGATGCGTTAAGTTTACCACTGTTTAATAAACCATTTACCTGTTTCATCAACGCAATACTGACTGGGCTACCTGCTTTACCATACAACTCATTAATCTGTTTCTCTATGGCATCTATTGTGGAGGCTGATTTTTTCAATCTAGAAGTTAGATCATTTGCCATCATACCTAAATCAGTCTCACCAAAACTACTACTGCGGATATAATCTAATCTTTTCTTCTCTCTTTCTAGACCTATATCTTTATCACTTTTACCCTCTTCTTTAAGACCCCTTTCAAGTGCCTCTCTTTGTTTTGGGTCTTTAACACGTTTTAATAATTCTTCAATTCTATCTGGTTTTTGTTCTTCTTCTAATAATCTTTGTCTTTTTAACTCAGCCTCTTCTTCCCTAGCTTTATCATTCCTTTTAACTTGTTCTAGATTTTCTAAATCTCTTCTTTGTCTAGCTTCATCTTCTATAGTTTCACCCTTAGTAACAAACTGGATACCCCTTGCTTCTCTATCCATTTGTTCTGCAATAGCTCTAAGTGTAGCCGCCTCTCTTTGAGTTATATAGTCCCCAATTTGGTCAAGCTCATTTATTTCTGTAGTTAGGTTTTTTAATGCAGTATTATAGTCGTATTGCACCCCTTTTAGAGTTTCAGGTTTGGCTGTAAAATCTTTTAGTTTTTCAGTATCTACTTCTTGAGTTATATCTTCTTCAGGTTTTACAACACCTAAATCTTCCGTTTTTGTTTTAGTTACTACCTCTGTATCTCCATCTGGGGTATGTATAATATCAACAATACTTGCTTCTTCATCAGCAGATGTAGCACTTTTAAAAGGTGTGGTTTGTATAATCGTATCATCAGAAACAACTTTATTTAACGTCATTTCTACATTATCTTCTTGGAATGGACTCTCGGCAGTTCCTACTATCTCCCCACTATCGAGGCGACCTTTAAATTCTTTTTGGTCTTTTTTAATTTTCTTTTCTGCTTCTCTGAATGCTTCATCTTCAAAACCTTTTAGTCTTTTTTCTAATTCAGCTCTAGATTGTGGCGTTACTTGCTCTGTAGTTGGTTCCGTAGTTGGCTCTGTAGCTGGTTGTGCTTGTACTTTATCCGCTTCAAACTTACTGGTTATATCATCATCTGTTATAGGACTAGATTGTTCTTGTATACGTCTATTATTGTAGTTATTTAGAACTTGCATGCTAGTTCCTATAGAAGTACCTAAGAAAAACCCTCCCATTGCCGCTTCTAAATATTGTTCGTTAGCTTCCTCACCAGTTAAAGGTAGGCGTGCTTGCCATCGCTCTAATACAGTTTGTGCTACTTCTTGAGGTACTTCAATACCAGCACCTATAGCTATACCTTTACCAACAGTCTCAGCGCCTCTTTCAATTATATCTCTATCTTTTACTATTTTATCTGCTACTTGTTTAGCTTGATTTTTCCCTGAAAACCCCATAAGTTTTTGTAAACCAAACAACCCAAACCCTAGCATGTCTAACCCAGCTTGAGCTGTAGAGGCTATCATAGTATTCCTAAAATCATTAGGGGTTTCTGGAGGTGGCATGCCTTCTTCATCTACCTTACGCATATACTCGGCAGCTCTAGTTTTCATATTGTCTATAAAGTATTGAGATGTGGCTAGAGTCGCATAGCCTGCGGGGCCTAATACAGTTGCACCTGCAATAGGGGAAAATTGATAACCTAGAGAAGTTCCCAAAGTCTGCTTAAACCAATCCCAAAACCTAGTAGGTTTTTGCTGTACGTCTTTCCAAGAGTATCTTATAAAATTAGGATCACCAGCAGATATAATATCAGCGGTATTTAGAAGTAGTTCCGCTGAGTTTACGGAGGGGTCTTGTTCAAAAGCCGCCGCATTAAATAAGGAAGGCTCTACAAAAGGAACTTTCATACCTTCTTTGACACTACCCCAGAAACTTAAAGGTTTACGAGGAACGTCTTTAAAAAAATTATTTAAATCTAAGTCTAAAAATCGCTTTATATTTTGAGACATTATTTATTTTTCGCTATTTTTCTTTATCGCTTCTCTTAATGCTTCTCTTTGCTCAGGGTCTTTAATACCCATAAAATCAAGCATTGTATCTGAAAGGAATGTTGCTCCGAAAGCAAATTTGAAAGGAGCAGCTAACCCCTCTATTATATTTTCATAAGTTTCATCTTGCCTTTTTTTCTGTTCCGCAAAAAGTTCGTTAGCTGTTTTTTGGTCGCCTAATATTTGTGCGTATATATCTGTAGGATCAAACATTTCACCTTTTAGATACGCATCCGCCGCTGAGTTTGTCATTAAGTTTCTAAGTACAAACATCCGTTTCTTAAATTCAGCAGACTCTTGATTTATACTTTTATTACCTTTGAGGATTGCGTTTTCTAACCCTTCTAGTTGCTCATCTATCATTGATTTAAAGCTGTCGTCATTTAATAGTTTAACTTTGTTAGCTACATATTTCTCAGATAATTCTCCTTGTGCTTTGTATAACTCAGTATAGGCTTTAGCAGCATCTGCATTTGCTTTAGTAAAAGCAGAGTATAAATCACCAGCAATTTTACCTCTAGTAGTTTCATCAGCAGACATAATTTGTGCTTTAGCAGTTCTAAGTTTAACCATCTTATCGCTGTAAGACTGTCTGAGTTTTATTAGTTTTTCTTTTTCTGCGGCACCTACGCCTACCATATTAGTTAAAGCCTGCGTGAGATTTTGTCCTGGCGCCATGACTGCTTGCGCCATGCTAATAAATTGTTTTCCTTTATAGAATTTCTCCATGTCTTTTTTATTCTCAAACAAATCATCCATAGCATCATTAACTATGTTAGTAACTTCTTTAACCGCACTTCCTGGGTATAATTCAGATACAATCTTTTTAACATTATCTACACTGGTGGATTTATCAAGAATATTTTGTAGATTTTCAAATGAATTTGGTATATTTTTATTTATGCCTTTTTGCATATTTTGTACAGTTTTTAACCTATCATCAAGGTTATTCAAATCAGCGATGTCTTCTGGAGTAGTTTCTGCAACAACCTGCTGTTCATCTTCTAATTCTACATTTTCTTCTGTAGGTCTTTGACCAGTGAATTGACTTAACATTTCACTAGAAGGCTCACCACTACGTTCAGCAACATCTGTGCTTACTCTAGCTTCAGGGAATGTAGTACCTGCTTCTCCTTGATCTACTGCTTTTCGTTCTTCTCTCATTTTTTCTACATCAGATTCAAGTTCTTTTTGAGTCTCTGTTTGAAGAACATCTTTCACATACCCTTGAACATTTTCAGGTAATAAACTTACAAAGCTAGCTCCTTCTTGAAGAGCTTTAACATTATCTTTATTTTTTAGTATTTTCTCTATATTACCAGGCCCAGTATTATATGCTGCAATAGCAACCTCGTGTGGGTCTACACCTAAATCACCATATTTGTCACCAAAATAATCTCTCATACCTGTGAAGTAATCCATAGCTGTATTTGCACCGACACCAAAGTCAGAGAGTTCAGCCGCACTTAGATCACCTCTTGCTCCAAATCCAGGATTTTTACCTTTACCAAAAGATGAGGGCTTTAATTGAAAACCACCAAGTTCTCCACTAGTACCTGGCTTTCTACCTACAAGAACATCATAATCAAAACCAGACTCTCTTTTCAATATACCCAGCATAGTATCTGTTGTTCTATTATCTGCGCCTTTTTGCTGGAATATAGTTCTAGCATCATTAGTATATTTATTTACTAATTCTTGATTACTACCGAATGGGTTTTCAGGGGTTCCTATACTTTCTTTCCCAGTCATAAGTGGCGTTTCAGATTCTTCTACTTTAGCTCCTTCAACCCCTGAAGCCATGAATGGTGTATACATTGTTCTACCAGTTTTTTCATCAAATGTAACAACCTCTCCTTGGTCAGTCATACCCATAACATTGGAGTCGTCAGGCTGATAAAAATTCTTTTTAGGGTATGCTACAACACCATCACCCATACCAGGCATCTTACCAAAACCCTCTATTCTTGTTTCTAGCTCTTTTATTCTTTCCTTTATTGGGGCTGTGTTATCTTGTCTTAATCGTTGTGATTCTAGTGATGGGAATAAACCACCTGGGTTAGATCGGTTTTTTAATTGGTCTTTTAACCTAGCTAGTTCCATTTGTGTTTCTACTAATCCACCAGGGTAATATCCTATAACCCCACCTTCTTTTTTAGCAATGACTGGTTGAGCTTCTGATATTTGAGGGTTACTTGCTATACCACTACCAGCAACAAACTCATCAGTTACTTGTTCCACTACAGATTTTTTACCAGCTTGATTAGCTAATTCTTGTTCTCTATGTCTTCTACGAGCTTCATTCCTTGTTTGCATTGTGATTAAACCTTCCACAGGAGTTATCACACCTTGTTGCATACCAACATATATTTGATTATCGGACATATCTTTTAAATCTTGCATCCTTTCAAACGGATCAGCACCTATCGAAAACGGTGTCACAGGTTTTGTCTGGGTCTTCATACCCCCAATAATAGGAGGAACTCCAGCAGTAGCCATAGTTGCATTAGGGGTTACATTTGCGCCTGGTTGATTCATGGTAGGTTGAGTTTGCCTCTGAGCTAACTGTTGTTGAGCCATTTGTCGTGGGTTAATATTCATTATTCCGTTTGCCATAATTTACCCTTTAAACATTTGATAAGCACCAAGACCAGTTAAACCTAAACCTAATGCTTGTTGGAAAGGACTTGGAGGTGGAGTATACGCATACTGCATACTTGGCATCATTGGCGCAATACCTCGAACCATAGAACTATAAAACCCAAGTTGCTCTTTTGGAAAATCTCTTTGACGTAAGAAGTCTTGATATTGTAAATCCATTAATCTTTGTTGTTCGGCTTGTTCTAATGTACCCGCTCTTTCTAACGCACCCAATCTTTGTAGTTCCGCAGCTTGAGAAGATGTACCAAGACCCCCTAATAATTGAGCGCCTCTTGCTCTTGCGGCTCTATCTCTTTCAAACTGAGCCTGAGCATTTTCAAATGCTGCTTGTGAACCTCTAGTTTGTAAATCTGATAATCTCTTAGCTAAATCACTATATTGTTGTGATTCTAATAGACCATGTCTTGAACCACCAAACGCACCTGATCTTGCAGCATCACTACCTATTTTCTGTAACATTTGCTGACCTTCAGTAGTTGCTTCTCTTTTTGCAATATCAGTTACTGCTTGTTGGTAAGGTGACATATAGGTTTGAGCTTGTGGAGCGCCAAACGCTTGTGTTGATTGTAAGGCAGCTAACCCAGCAGTGGGGAAATATTGTGATGGCCCCATTTGTTTTGTCTGTTCAAGCGCTGAACGTTGGGCTGCAGTTGTAGGAGCTATACGCTCTTGTTCATAAGGAATATATTCTTCTGCTGATATTCTTTGTGCCTGTTTAGCAATATCTTTTGCATAAGGTACAAGTTCTGGAGCTAGTGTTTGAGTGTAGGTTGTATTTGGGCCTCCACCACCTTTACCACCACCATAGAAACAGAAGGCATCCATCAACCATCTAATATTTAAAACTTTTGCGAATAAAATCATATTATTTCCTTAACCAACGACAATCATCTTTATGCATTTCTAGTAGCACTAAATCTCCACCATCGTCATGCATCCCTTGCCACCTTTGTTTTTCTTTAAAACCTAATCTCAAATCAAAATTCATTGCTTGTTCGTTTAAACTATTAACAATACCAAAAACAATAGAAACATCATGGCCATTAAACACATAATCAAAAACGCAATGGGTAAATTCTCTGGGTACGTATTTGCCGACTGCCATACTAGCGACATGCATTTGCACAGTTCTTCCAAGCCACGCATTATAACCGACCACCCACTGGATATTACTTTCTTTATCCAACCAAAGAATGGTTTTAAGGTCGTGACTAGGTGTAACATGTGCTTTTTCATATAATATTCTCTGCGCCTTTTGTACTGCATCTATTGTATTTGGTATTACTACCATAAATTAAGCTGGTAAAAACTCCTCTGGGTTAATCTCAGGAGCTTGCTGCACTTGCCCTGTTCTTGCATTTCGCACTCTATCCATCATGGCATAAAGTTTTTCTGCCCCTGCATCTGTTGAACCATTTCCTATACCACTAACTATGTCAGAAGGCACAACAAACTCCCCATCAGATAAAGCAACTCTTTGGTTAGGGACATCTCGCATTGTACCATATATGCTGTCTGACATACCATCACCAGGCCCTTTTACTATCCCTACGGTACCACCTTCGTTATAACCAAAATCTTCATTATAAGCATCTTGACCGAAACGTTCAATATAGGCATCTTTCATTGCTGTAGCTTGAACGGGAACTTTAATCCGATTCCCCATAAATTTAAGGTAAGTATTATTCATTTCTTCTCTTGCTACATC
>Ga0208162_1000257_pt1 | contig 31122 bp, 53 predicted proteins | sample CB_VirMetaG_4_FD_184539 | JGI IMG/M metagenome (GOLD analysis project Ga0208162, IMG submission 184539) | Freshwater to marine saline gradient viral communities from Chesapeake Bay - CB_1508_1M Viral MetaG (SPAdes) (version 4) | ecosystem: Environmental > Aquatic > Marine > Coastal | place: USA... | reverse complement strand
CAATCACCATGTATCAGACAAGGATAATCTTGGTATTACTCTCACGATGGCACGTAAGTTGTTAGGTAATCCAAAGGTATCATTGGGTAATATCAATAACTTTACCAAGGATTATAGTGTGAAGGACAACACGATAACGATTGGTATGCGTTCAGTGAAGGGTATTGGTGACGCTGTTATTGATAAGATACTCAAATATCGTCCTGCAGGGGGTTGGTTAACGTTTCAAGAATTCATAGAAGATAATCTATCTCTAAAACTTGTTCCCTTTGGTACAAGAGAAGATAAGTTGAGTGGTATTCAATTATTAATCCAACTTGGTATGTTTGACGATATACCTATAAATGGTGGATTATCTAAGGCTAGTAGAAAATCTATGGGTGATATAGTTGAGTTGATAACCAAGATAAGTGAGGAGAAGAAGGCTAAACAAAAAGAAATCATGGAGAAACTTACTGGTAATAAAGATACAAAATTGTATGAATTGTTAGGGAAAGTTAATTTAGATAACATAATAGATGTGTTTGATATTGATATTGAAGATGAAATTGATGAAGTAAGTATGATTAACACAGAAGTGCAATATGTAGGTTTTCGTTTGAATGAAAATGAAGAACATCAAAACAATATAATTAATTGTGTAAAAAATATGGAAATAAGTCATATTGCTGAGTTTGATGATAATAATCAAGAGGAAGGCAAACATTTCTGGTCAATAATACGTTCAGTAGAAAGTTTAAAAACCAAGAAAGGTAAACCATATGTTAATGTTAGACTTGATGATGGAACAAGTTTTAGGGTGTGGTGGAACAAGTTACAATACATAAAAGACAGTTTATTGCCTGGAAAAGTAATAGTTATTCAACTAAACGCTGATACTTTCGGTAGATCATTATCTTTTTCTAAGAATAGTTTTATAAGCGAAGAAGAAATAATAAAACTATATCAAGAAGTTTCTAGATGATATTTATTGTATAGGGGATATATTATGATAAAAGACTTTGTTAAACTAACAAGAAAAGAAATATCCGAAAAACCAGGGCAATTAGCTGCAAAAATAGTATATAATTTAATGTGTGATAATAATTTTGATTTATTTTTTATAGGAAATACTTTAGGAAACACATTATATACTGTTCAGCTAAATAATAAAGAACGTGCAATTGTTTGTTTTACTGATGAATCTATACTACAATCATACATTAATAGAGAAGTGGTTAAAAAAGGTTTAAATAATAGTTATGGTGATAAGATAGTTTGTGTGAAGATAAATATTTGTACGTTAAATGCTATTTTGTCTGAATATGTAGAAGATGATATGGATGAAACAGTAAGAACCATAATAGTAAACCCTAATACAAAAGATTATTTCATACCTTTAAATATAGAACTTATGTCTTCTTTAATAATAAATAGTGGTGATATAGATGTTGAAGATATTGATACTAGAGTCGATGCAGAAGATTTAAAAACATTGGAGTATGATAAAGAAGAGAAAAGGTTTATTTTTTCAAATGAAGTGAGTTAACTATATATAACAAGATATGATATTCTCCCGAATGGTTTTTATATCATTGCAATTCTTTATTATATATAGTTAACTCTATTTTTAGAAAGGAAAAAATATGAAAGAAAAAAGTTTTGACCAAGAAGAGGTTTTATTACATATTACCGATGAAGAGTTAGAGTCTAGATTAGTAATTATTAGAAAACAATTAGAAGATTTATCAGCAGCTTCAAGAAAATTTGTTCCTAATGATTTGCCAGAATATGAATTGGTAGAAAATAAGACTTTCAAGAGCTGGATTATATGTAATGAGATATTACAGGCATCAGAGAGAAATCGAGATTTTGCAAGATTATTATATTATTTGTATGATAAAAGTGAACAAGATATAAATCGTGTTTTATCTTTTTATGATATAGAATTTAAAAAGGATGAGAAAAATCAGATAGTTGGTGTTGAGTTAATAAGTTATGAATGATTCTCAGGAATATGAGGAATTACTAAATAAATTTTTAGAAATATTTGATTTAAACAATGTTATAAAATTTATGTTAGAAGAGTATTATTCTTTATTAAATGATACAATGAAAGATAAAAAACTATTAGAATTAGTTGAATCAAATAAAATATTTGATGTTTTGCAATCATTAGAAGGTGTTAATAGTTCTTTTTTTAATAATTCACAAAAAATATTGAAAATGATTTCTACAATAAACCCACCGGAAGAATCAAAAAAAGAAATAATTAATAATAAAACAAAAAAAAATGATGATATGGTTAATTTTATAGATAAAGTAAATGAAGAAATTAAAAACAAAAAAGAAGATAAAAGACCACAAAACAAATTAGTTAATAATGCATTAGATTATCTTGATTATATTATAAAGAAAAACATTAGTAATAATAAAGGAAATGAAAAGGATGAGTAAGATTATAACAAATCAGCAAATAGATTTAGCCAGTGAAGCAGAACCAGCAGAAGTTTTGTTTGCTGTACATAGAAGAATCGTAGCTGCAGAAAAAGCTTTTGTTAATTTAAAAAATGTTGTCAGTGATTTTTCTGTTGAATTAGAAATGTTAAAAGAAAGAATAAAAAAAATAGAAAAAAATATTGTTGATTCTAAAGAAGAGGTAGGTTCTCCTTACAGTTCTGTATACGGTGAAGATGAACAAAAAGAAAGTAAATAAAGAAAAAGCAAAGAGATTAAGAGAGAAGTTATCTGACTCATTTGCGTATAAACCTAAGAGAACTAGAAAACATACACAAAGAACAGAGCCAGAGAAACTTACACAAGAATTATTAGAACGAATGGGAATACCATATGAGATAGAGAAGTCATTGCAATATAAATTTTCTTGGAAACATTATGATATTTCTTTGAAGGAATATCCTGTATTGATTGAAGTTGATGGCAATTATTGGCATGGTGAAGAAGATACTAGAAAGAAGCAAGGCCGAGCCAATTTCACTCAGTATAAGAACAAACAAAACGATGCAATAAAAAATTGGTTAGCAAAAAAGAATGGTTATAAACTTATACGTATCTGGGAGAAAGAAATCAAGGAAGATGTTGCGGGTGTAGAAAAAAGAATCTTAGATATGATTGAAGAATGTAAAACCGATATAGCACGAATATCAGAGGAGAATCATTTTGGGAAAGAAGAATAAGAAAGACAAGATTGATAAACTTCTAAATATCATAGAAGATAACAATATGCGGCGTGATGAACTTATTGCACATATTGAAAATTTAGAAGCTTATGTTGATCATCTGGAACATATGTTGTTTGGTGAAGAATTTCAAGATATGGAAGGAATGATTATTCCTATTGATGATATAGAAAACTTACCAGAGTTTTTCAAATCAAAGATGCAAGACAAATTTCCTAAAACTAAGACATATACAATAGAACAGATATTAGAAAGTTTAGAAAATAAAAAGAAGGATAAGGATAAATAGTTTTCTCGTTGGAAGGGTTTTATTTAACCTTAACTGAGAGAGAGAATGAACGAAGAAAAAATAGTAGAGGCAGCTGTTAATAGTAGTGTAGGAGCATTTTTTGGAGAATACAGTTGGGTTTTTGTAGTTGGTTTTTTAGTATTACTTTTTAAATCAACAATAGAAAGTTCAGTTGCTGGATTAATGGTTTTTTTAGGTGGCGATTATAATGATGATGATGTTGTATATTTGAATGATCGTCCGGCAAGAATAATAAGGGTTGGTTTGTGGTCAACAGTATTTTATGTATATCATTTAAAAGAAGATAGTAATGGCAATAAAACTATTACTGGTGGTAATAAGATACTTGTTGACAATACTAAATTAAAAGATATGATGATAGAAAAGCCATTACAAAAAATAGATTTATTATAATAAGTTTTCTCATTTTACTTAAGGGTTTTATTCAACCTTTAACTGAGAGAGAGAATGCATTACGTGAATAGAGGTAGTGATAGTGAACAAAGGTTACAAGAAGCATATGATAGACAAGATTTATTAGTAAAGAAATTACAGCAAGAAAATAGAGAATTAAAGTTAGATAAAGATAGATACATACAAAAGGGGGTACTGCAGGAGAGAAAAAGAAATAAGAATATATATGATCGTCAAAAACAAAATAAGAAAATTTCCACAAAAGCTGCTAGTTTAGCGAGTATGTTTGTTGTTGGTTATTATATGATAGCATCTGAGTTGAACTTATGGATTGTTTCAGAACAATTTTCCCGTTCAGAATGGACACAAGCTATTATGACTTCAATTGTAGTTTGGTTGATAGAACAAGTGTATCACGCTAATAAAGGAGTATAATATAGGAGAGAATTATTGGCTAACAATCTTCCGAAGTTTATAAAACCGATTGAGTTTCAAACAGAAGCACAAAGAGATTATTATAACATAATTGGGGATGAAAGGAATCAAATAGTAATGTGTCACGGAATGGCTGGCACTGGAAAAACATTTATTAGTATACAAAAAGCCATAGAAGATGTTTTGACAAGAAACAATAATTATAAGAAGTTATGTATTATAAATCCAACAGTTGATGTAGGTAAGGAAGATGCACTCGGTTTCTTACCCGGATCATTGATGGACAAAATAGCTCTTTATAATGACAGCGCTTTATGGATATTGTATAAGATTGTTGGCAAAGAACAAACAAAGAAATTGATTGACGATGGTAAGATTGAGTTCCGTGTAATAAATCACATGAGAGGATTGAATCTAGAACAGATGTATATTATTTTGGATGAGGCACAAAACATTTCTCCGATGCAGATAAAAACCTTATTGACAAGAATACATGATAATACTAAATTGATTATACAGGGTGATTTAAGTCAATGTGATAAGTATGGTAATAATTACGCTAAGAGTGGGTTCTATGACATCTGGCAACGTCTTAGAGATGTTGAGGGTGTAGATTACATGGAGTTCAGTAAAAAGGATTGTGTTAGAAGTGGTATTGTCGCCAGAATACTTGAAAAATATAATTATAATGGCGATAGCATAGAACTACCCTAAACGGAGAAAAAATATGACAAACTTATCAAACGTAAAAAAGAATATACTTGGAAAAGGAGATGATGGATTGCCTGATTGGATGCAGTTTATAATTACTGCCGGAGTTTTTGGTTTATTTTTTTGGATTTTATCATTACTATTTCATCCAATATTAGAGTTAGATCCAACACATAGAGATTTATTGAATATTTTGATTGGTACTTTTATTGCTTCATTTGGTAAGGTTATTGATTTTTGGTTTACACAGAACAAGCCAGAGGAAAAGAATAACAATAATGATGGTGGTGGAGAAAAGTAATGGGATTGATGGATAAGGTAAAGAAGAAGGCAAAAGGTTTACCAGTTGCAAATGAACTTAGTGAACAATTAAATAGAGTAGAAGATATTATTACTGATTTCAATAATCAATCAACACAACAGATTGAATCAATAAAGGAAAGTGCAACTAAGAATATTAATAATGAGTTGGAAGTTATTAGAGCTAAAGTTTCATATGCTGATGGTGTTATTAATAATATGGAAAATAAAATCAAAGTTTCTGTTGATGAAGTTGTAAGTAAAGCTTCTTTAAAAGTAGAAGATGGAGTAAAAGAAATAGCTAATGACTTGCAAAAAAAAATAGAAGGACAATTAGAAGAAACTAGTTCTTTGTTAAAATCAAAAACAGAAAGTGTTGTTTCTGGTGTTGAAGCTGTTGCTAAACAAAAATTAGAAGAAGCAATTGCTAAAGCAGAAAAAGAAGCGATGAAAAGATTTGATAAACAAATGCAGAGTAAGGGTTTAATTTATTTCATAAAAAGTTTATTAGGTTTAAAATAAATTTTAGAGGTGGGGTAAAATGATTGTTGATTATAAAAAAATAAAAAAAATTAAAAATACAAAATTCACAGATAATACTACTAATAGATACAATGTTGATGGTTATTTTGGAGAATTTGTAAATAACAACATTATTACTCCGCCTCCTAATAATTTATCATTGCAAACAAAATTAGAATTAGAAACATTATCTGGCCTTCCGCAAGATAGAGAATTTGTAGAAATGCATGATGATATAAGACAAGTTTTTTATGATTTATGTTTAAGATTTAAACTTTCTTTTCCTAACGATGAAATAAATTTTTTGATTAAAGAAAGTAGTGAGGTTATATTGTATTACAAATATATGTTTAATAGACCTAGACCAAAACAATTAGCAGAACTATATGGTATTAATTTAGGTGAAATTATAGAGTTAGAAAGTATGAGCACACCTTCATATCCTTCTGGACATAGTGTACAAGGTATTTTAATTTCTATGTTTTTATCAAAAGCTTATCCTAAATATAAATCAAAATTTATAAGAGTTGGTAGGAATATATCAAGTAGTAGACAAATAGCTAGAGCACATTACCCATCAGATTCTATAGAAGGAATGAGGATAGGTAAGTTATTATACAAGGAGTATATAAAGAATAAAAATGTTGATTGAAACAAATAGTTATTATTATGCACAATATGCACTAGCATATTATAATGCTACAAAAAGCAATGACAATATGTCATATAAGAAAAAACAATTAGTAGAAAAACCTTCCAAAATAGCTGCAATATTTAGAAACAAATCTAGCAAAAATAATATTGACTTATTAGTATAAATTCACTATATTATATATATGAAAATTTTAAGAAACATAAGATACGCTTATCAAAAAATTCGTTATGGTTTTTCTGGTAGGGATTTATGGTCGTTAGATCATACCATAACAGATTTTGTATTGCCACGACTTATTGCGTTTCGTAATGGTGGTGGTAATTCATCTTCTGATGGTCCTAGTGGTTCGCCTTTATTAGAAGGTTATGAAGAGGAACAATTTGATGAGATGTATGAAGAGTGGTTGAGAATTCTTGACAAGATGATATTGGCGTTTGAGTATCACAAATTAGATATGGAGGATGTTGAGTCTGGCATTGATACAGATAAATGGTTTGTAGATAAGCCGGGTGGTAAAGTCGTTTTTCGTAATGATGACGAAGAAATGTGGGAGGAATACAAAAAAGAAGCGGCAAGGCGAGATAAGGTTATGGAAGAAGGTTTCCAATTATTCGCAAAATACTACAGATCACTCTGGGATTAAACAAATATATTTACTTTTTACATTTTATTTATTATATTTATTATGCGAAGATTGAATAATATAAAGACGGGCTATTAAGAGAGTGAATAACACATATAATTGTTCATTCTTCGCAAACTCTTTTGATAGCCCGTTTTTGTTTATGGAGAAGTAAGATGGTTGTTTATTGTTTAACAAATAAAATAAATGGAAAGAAATATATTGGAAAAACTATTGATTATGAAAAGAGAATGGGTGAACATAAACGAGATTTTAGAAAATATAATAGATTGATTTCCAGAGCCATCAATAAATATGGTTGGGAAAACTTTGATAAAGAAGTTATAGAGTGTGTCAATGTTGCAGATGATTTGTGTGAATTAGAAAAAAAATATATAAAAGAACACAATACATTGCATCCCAATGGTTATAACCTAACAGAAGGTGGAGAAGGTGGAGTTCTTTCTGAAGAGAGTAGAAAGATATGTTCAATAAAGAAAAAAGAATGGTGGGATAATAACCCAGAACAAAAAAAAATAACCTCTAAAAGACATAAAGGTAAAAAGGTTTCCAAAGAAAGTATAGAAAAGATGAAAAAAAATATGCCGCATACGAAAAAAGTTTTTATAGAAGGTGTTATATACAGTAGTATAAGAGAGGCTGCTCGTCAAATTGGCGAAAGCAGACAGTTTATTTCATATCGTGTGAAATCCAACGGATTTCCAAAGTGGAGGGTGCTATAATAATTTCATACATAGGTGGCAAAAATCGCATGGCGGAATGGATTAGTGATTACATTCCAGAGAGTGAAACATATGTAGAAGTATTTGGTGGTGCGTTTTGGGTGTATGTCAACTCCGATATACATGAAAGAATGAATAAGGTTATATACAATGATTTCAACCCTTATATGGTTAACCTATTTCGTTGTGCATCAGAACCAAAGAAGTTTATGAAGTTTATTGAGAGTAAGAACCCACCAGTTCAAACTAAAGGACAACCAGAATTAAGTAAGGAATGTAATGATTTCTTTTATCAATGTAAGAAGGAGTTGTTCGGTCGTAATGCGTTGAAGAAGTTTCTTACGGATAAAGTTGCCAGATTGAAGATTGCTAAGTTTATTCATCATGCCGAAGGTGGTCATTCATCACTGGATAAGATAGAGAAAGATATTCTAAATGAAATAAACTATTGTGTAAGTCAACTTAGATTGAGAACAGCAGATAAACAAGAACAGGCTCGTGATAAGATTAGAAAAAAGATAGCCGCAGGTAAGAAGGATCAAGCAATAGCTATGAAGTATGCGTATATACTTGCATCATCATTTAGCGGTGTAGATCCTGTTGATGCAGAGTTTCAAGATTACAAGGGTATGTATGGTTCAAAGTTTACTGCATTTACAAACAGACTAACTAGTGATAAGTTTGTTCCCAAGTTGAAGAAGATTGATACTTGCGAGAATATGTCATTTGAGGAGGTAATAGCAAAGTATGATTCACCCACAACATATTTCTACGTTGACCCTCCTTATTGGAATACTGAGTCTTACTATAGTTTACATGAGTTTGGAAAAGAACAACATTATCAATTGAGAGATTCTCTTCATGGTATATCTGGTAAGTTTTCATTATCTTACTATGATTTTCCAGAGTTGAGTGAGATGTATCCAAAGAATGATTTTGTTTGGGAAAAAAGAGAGTTTGTGAAACCTGCAGGTGCAAAAGAAGGTGTTGATCAAGGTGTAGGTGAAGAACTTCTTATTATGAATTATACTATAGTATGATATTTATAGGAGATAATATGGAATACATTATAATATCAATATTATTAGGGGTTATTGTTGTTTTATCATATTCGGTATGGAAGATGTTAGGTCGTTTACAAGAATATGAAGAAAATAACCAACAGATATTTATAGAAATGAATCAAATGGCAGAAGCTATAAATCAAGTTTTATCCAAAGAGATATACTCAAATGATCCAGTGATTATGTCTTTTGTTGAAAGTTTGAGAGATGTTGAATATTTTATAAGACAAATAGATCCCACTTTGGAATTCAATGAATTAGGGGAAAAAACCGATGGATAAAAAGGGATTAGATAAGCTTAAGTCAATAGAGTTATTTGAAGGTAAAACTGTAGATGAAGTATTTAAAACTATATTTGATTATTCTATTGAGGAAAGAAACGCCGCTTTAGAGACATTCAAGGAGTTTAAAGCTCATATAAAAGATGGCGACGATTTATTTATGTCTGGAGATAAACCACAAGGATATTTAGATTCAGCACATAAAGCAACAGAGAATATCATAAAACTTATGAACGCTGCTCAAAAGTTAGTTACAGTAGAAGAGGATAAGAGTAATGATATTAGTGCAACTGATATATTAGATATCCTTGATAAACAAGGAGTAGCACCAGACAGGTTTATTAGAGAAGAAGAAAAACCAGAAAAAAAGGAAGATGATAAGGCTATGAAAGAAATAAAGTTTCCAAAGTTGAAAAAGCAGGGTGATTGATATGTTTAGGCTTGGATGTCAGTACAAGAATAGTAGGTTACTCACTATTAAATGAAGAACAAGTATTGATTAGAGCAGGTTTTATTGATTTGAGTAAGATAGAAGATTTATCAGACAAAGCTACTTACTTGAAAGAAAAGTTGTTAGAAATAAAAGAAGAATATAAAATAGACAATATAGGTATAGAGGATTGTCTAACAAAGTTTGCGGGTGGTAGAAGTAGTATAAAGACCATAGGTAAACTTATAGCGTTTAATTATCTTACTAGATACATATGTTACACTGTGTTTGATATAAAACCTGTGGTATTTAATGTTATAAGGGCAAGAACACTGGCGAATTGTAAGGTTCCAAGAGGTGAGAACTCAAAGGAATATATAGTATCAAGGGTTATGGAATTATATGAGAACATAGATTGGCCTCGTATGAAGAAGGATAAAACAAGGTTTTCTAAGGAGTGTGAAGATATAGCTGATTCGGTTGTTATATCAAGAGCACTGATAGAGGAGAGTAAGAGTAATGGTTGATACTTTAGGTCTATTGAAGGATTGTTTGGGAGAGCATACAAAGATAGACGCAAAGGGTAATGTTCAGTTTTATTGTGTAAGTTGTAAACATAAGAATAAGAAGTTGGCTGTAAATATCAACACATTGAAATTTCAGTGTTGGGTTTGTGGAGAGAAGGGTAATATTGCAAATTATTTGTATAAGAATGGTTTTAGAGATATTGCTAATAAATTGCAGCCATACAAGAAGGAAGTAACTTTAGATAATCTATTTGGTGAAGAAAAGAAAGTAGAAGAAGAAGTTGTAAAACTAACTTTTCCTAAAAACTATTATGGATTATATGCTAACAAAAATAAGTTATTCTTCAAAGCGCCTATTAGATATCTTTATAATAGAGGTTTAACTGAAGATGATCTTATCAAATATGATATTCATTATTCTATAAAAGAAGAAAGAATATTATTTCCTTCATATGATTTAGAAAGAAATCTAAATTATTATGTAACAAGAAGTATAAATAATGATTCTTTTATGAAGTATAAAAATGCTGATGTAAGAAAAGATGATATTGTTTTTAATGAGCATTTGATAGATTGGAAGAAGACATTATATATAGTTGAGGGTATATTTGATACAATAAGTTGTAGAGAAAATGCAGTGCCTTTGTTGGGTTCTAGTTTGTCAAAATCAAGTTTATTATATAAAAAGATACTTAGAAATAACACTCCTATTATTTTAGCATTAGATCCAGATGCGAAGAAAAAAATGTTTAAATGTGCGGAGAATCTTATTACATTTAACACTAATGTTTTTTACATTGATTGGGGAGAAGAAAGTAGAGATATATCTGAGATGGGTAGTGAATACTTTCTTGAGTTTTCTAAGAATAATAAAAAGAAATATACACTTAATGATGAAGTTCTTTCAAGGTTATTATAATATATGGTAAATAAAATACTGCACTTATCTGATATTCACATTCGTCTTCAACAAAGACATAAAGAATATCGTCATGTTTTTAAGAATTTTTACAAACACGTAGTAAAACAAAATCCAGACTTAATTGTTATAAGCGGAGATATTTTTCATCAGAAGGTTCATTTATCTCCAGAAGCAATAAAGTTAGCTGGTGAGTTTTTTAATAAAATATCTGATTTAGCGCCAGTTCATATAATTATTGGCAATCACGATACTATTGTTTCACAAAAGGGAAGAATAGATTCGGTTACTGCCGTTCTCAATCTAGCCAACCTTGATAATATATATCTTTATACAAAGAGTGGATTATATGATGTTGATAGGAACATTGTTTTTGGTGTTTATGATATTAATGATGAAAAGAAATGGCCGTTAAATCCCGAAAAGAAAGATGGTAAAACTTACATAGCGTTATTTCATGGTCCAATAAACAACTCAGTAAATGAAGTCAAGTTCTCAATGGAGAGTAAGTATAAACTTGATATGTTTGATGGTTATGATATTGCAATGTTGGGAGATATTCATACTCGTCAAGTATTGCAGGAAAGAAGTGAAGGTAAACCACAAGTAGAGTATTCTGGTAGTTTCATACAACAGAACTTTGCAGAAGATAAATCAAAAGGTTATTTGATGTGGGATATAGAAACACTCAAATCAGAATATTTTGAAGTAGAAAGTGATTATGGTTATAGAACCATATCATTATCAAAAACAGATGTAGATAATATTGATGTTTTACATTTTGATTTACCTAAGTATCCTTATATTAGAGTTTTATTAGATCATGATTTATATGATATAACAAAAACAAAAAATATAGAATCTTATATTATGTCTAAATATAAGCCTTCTTATTTAACCATAGAAATAAGTCATGATGTTTCAACCCGCAGCGCAAATATATCAGATGTACATATTGAAAATGTTGTAGATTTAAACATTCAACAAAAGATACTTAAGGAGTATTTAAAAAGTTTTCCTAATATAGAAAAAGAAGAAATTAATAATATTTTAAAGTTACATGAGAATTTGTATAATAACTCTACAACTAATGAATTTGATTATTACAAAGGGTTAGGGTGGGATATAAAAAGAATGAAGTTCTCTAATGTTTTCTCTTATGGTGAAAACAATGTTGTTAACTTTGATAAACTAAGAGGATTGACAGGTATATTCTCAGCTAACGCATCTGGTAAGAGTAGCTTGTTATATACAATACTTACGGCGTTTTTCAATATGTCTACGAGAGCAAGTAGAGGTAATATAGTAGATGTAATCAATAAGAACAAGGATATTGCAACTATTGAGGTTGAGTTTTTTATTGATAATAAAGAGTATCTTATTCGTAGAGAGATAAAGAGAACAAAGAAAGATCCAAATAGAGCAAAGAATACTATAGAGTTTTATGAAGTTGTTGGCGGCGAGTTGAATAATGTCATGGGTAAGGCAAACACTAACGCTACTGAAAAACAGATAAGAGGTATGTTAGGTTCTTTTGAAGAACATTCAATGACTACATTTTCTCAACAATTTGACGCTACTAGTTTTATTGATTACAATCAATCCAGTAGAAAAGATTTGCTATCTAAGTTTTTGGGATTAGATATTATTGATAATTTGTATCAAATTGTGAAAGAAGAAACATCTGCTTTAAAAAGAACATTAACAGAGTATAGAAAATACGATTATAACAAATTAGAAAAACAGTATGAAGAAAGAGAAGATAGATTACAAAACGAACTTTTTGAACTTGGCGAAAAGAAGGAAGAATTATATTATAATCTCAAGGAAAAGAATGACAAGATAAATAAGTTGCATACTCAGTTGAAGAATACAGAAGGTATAGATTTAGATATAGAAGAGTTAAATGATGAATTAGAATATTGTGATAATGAAATAAAAAATATAAACAATGATATTCAAATGTTTCATAATAATATAGAGGAAACAACAAATAGTTTAGAGGAACTTGAAGTGCAAAAGAAATCATTGCGTTCTTTAGAAGATATTGAAAATAATATAACAGAATATAATGCATTGATGTCTAAGGGTCTTGTTTTAGAAAAGGCGGTTGATGATTTAGAAAAGGAAATAAAAACTCGTAAGAGGTCGGTAGAAATACTTGGTATGCACGATTGGTTTGAGAAGGAAAGTGTTTGTTCAAAGTGTTCTTTCTTGCAAGATGCTTTTAGTGCTAAGGATCAACTTATTCATTTAGAAGATGACTTAGGTAAAAAGATAATTCCATATACAGAAGTAACTGAGGGGTTGAAGAGTTATGATTATGAAAATTTGATGGAAATAAAAAGTAAGCACGAAGAGATTGATAGTCATATGCGTAATTCTGAACAATATTTGCAGAATACAGAAAATCATTTGAATACGTATGAAGATAGATTATCTTTGTTGGAAGAAAAGAAGACAGTAATAAAGGATAATATAAACAGATATAACATCAACGAACATAATATTAAGATAAATAAGGGTATACAAAAAGATATTCATTCTTTGAGAGTAGATGTTGCAGAGGTTGAAAACTATATAAAGAACAATATTGATAACGAGATTAATAGTAAGAATATAGAATATGGTCAAACACATCAGCAATTAACGGAATTATCTGAGACTATAGAACAAGTTAAAAAGATAGAGTATGCTTATAACACTCATAACATATTAAAAAACGCATTATCTAACAATGGTATTCCATTATTGATTATGAGTAAGGTTATTCCCATAATAAACGAAGAGATTAGAAAAATATTAACAAATATATCTAATTTTGAAGTTATGTTAGAAATAGATTCTGCAGAACAAGACTTACATATTTTTATTGAGGATACTGTGTCTAAGAGAAAAGTTGAGTTAGGTAGTGGTATGGAGAAAACAATAGCCGCTTTATCAATAAGAGCTGCGTTAGCTAATATATCATTACTACCTACTTGTAATTTGTTTGTAATAGATGAAGGGTTTGGAACATTAGATGCTGAGAATTTAACTGAGATAAACGAACTTTTACAGTATCTAAAGACAAGATTTACAAATGTGATGATTATAAGTCATATTGATGCAATGAAGGATGTAACAGATAATATTATTTCTATAGAAAAAGATGAAGAGGGTTATTCAAATATAAGGATAGAATAATGTATAATAAAGGTATATTGTTTGGTAGTTTTGATATTTGGCATCCTGGCTATTCTATTATGATAAAACAATCAAAAAAATATTGTCAAGAGTTAATAGTTGGTTTGCAATTATCAAATGGAGATAAAAACATTGTTAATAATATACATGATAGATTTTTAGTATTAAAGAGTATAGAAGATATAGATGAGATAGCTATTTATAATACAGATAAAGAGTTATGTAATTTATTAATGTTTTATAATCCAGATGTAAGATTTTTGGGTGATGATTATAAAAATAATGAAGAAAAAATAGTAGGTTATAGTTTATGTAATAATATAAAATTCTTAAATAGAAGTCATAATTATAGCACTACAAGCTATAAAAACAAAATAAAAGGAGATATTTTATGAGTACAATGACATTAGAAGTATTGAGATTTTCTTCTGGTAGTGATTCAACATTAGGTGCTTTGTTTGATACTACAAATGGTCGTAGATTTCTAGCTTTTACCCTTGAGGATGAAGCTCGTGATGAGAAAGTTGCTGGTGAAACAAGAATTCCTGCAGGAACATATGACGTAAGGCTTCGTACAGAGGGCGGATTTCACGGTCGTTATGTTGCAAAGTATGGTGATTTTCACAAGGGTATGTTGCATGTACAGGATGTTCCTGGTTTTGAATATATTCTCATTCACACTGGTAATAATGATGAGCATACTGAAGGATGTCTACTAGTTGGTGACACATCACAACAGAATGTTACAAAGGATGGTTTTATTGGATCTTCTGGTGATGCATATAAGAGAATATATCCAGATATTGCAGATCATTTGGTAGATGGTGGTGAAGTTCAGATTACATATATCGACTATGACAATTAAAAAAACATAAGTATATTTATTAATGGAATAGTGTATATACTTAAAAATGATTTAGGAGTTTAAAAAATGGGATACAATATACAACCATTTGAAGATTTTTCCTTAAAGAAAACCACAGTGTTGGGAGCTTTGGCTAGCGGTAATGATGGTTCTACTGACAACACAGATAGAACATTACCTTATCAAGTTCATGGTAGACCTTTTACTATTATATTGGAAGATTCAGCAGGTGTTGGATCTCTAGGTCCAGATGGAGCTTATTTTGTTCAAGTTCAAGTTAACAACAAAGCTTATACTGATCCAAGTAAAAAGTATCATAACGCAACTCCCTTAGATTACGGAAGGGAAACAATTCGTAAGGGTATGGAAGCAACTGGTGTAGTTGGGCAATTAGAAACTTCATTAACAGCTTCTGATTTTCATACTGGTTGGATTCCTTATCCAAATCAAAATATAGCTACAACAATGTCCACATCAGCTTTTTCTGGAGCTGCAGGATGGAGATGGGTTAGATTAGTTGCTGTAGATTCTGCAACACCTACCACAAATGTTGCATTTACTGATACATTTGAAGGATTTCTATATCATGGTGGAGCAGATCATACAGGTAAGTAAAGAAAGTGGGTAAAAGTTGAATAGTGAACCAAATCCATTAAATTTACCAACAAAAGAGGTAAAAAAGTGGAAAGTTGATGATAATACAAAGGTTAGGGAAGAGAAAAGACAATTATTCCCTAACTTTTGTCCACATATTAGAAATGATACTGATAAGAAGTGTGGAAATTTCATGCGTAATTGGGATCAGATGTATTATGAAACTTATGATATGTGTGAAGAGTGTTATATGAGGGAAAAACCTGAAAAAAGAGTTGAAAGTTAGTAAAAATAGTATTATATTATATATAAAAATGTTGGATTCCCCAAGAACCAATAAAAAACAAGCTACTCATTAGAGGGCATTAAAAATTTATCCAAATAAGGAGAATTATTATGAATAAAGTAATCGTAAGTGATCCATTTGCTAGTTCAAACATTTTCAACAACGTTGAGGCATTATTTGACTCTATGTTGAGGGATACTTTTAACACGGTGAATAGATCACCTATTAGCACTACACTAAAGAAGGTTTCTTATCCAAAAGTAGATATTAGAGATACACACGACACTGTTTATATTGACGCAACAGTTCCTGGATTGAAGCGTGAAGATATAAACATTGATTTTGATGATGGGTTTATCAAAGTATCTGCGGAGAAGCAAGGTGAAGTAGATGGTGAGTTTGTTCACAGAGAAATCCATCGTTCTTCATTTTCAAGATGGTTTCCTGTTGATGTAAAGGTTTTTGAGGTAGACAATATTAGTGCAAACATTGAAGATGGTATTCTAACGATTTCTATCCCCAAGAGGGAAGAAGCAAAGAAACCATTACCAAGAAAGATTGAAGTTAAGTAAATAAAATAGTATATTGGATTGGGGAATCCAACTATATTGGAGAAAATAAAGATGATGATGGCAAATCCAGAAGTATATGTAATGTCACCAAATAGAACAGAAGAACATTCAACACAAAATGTTATTGAAATAATTGCTAATTATATTGAAAAGTTACCAGAGATGAATGTTAAGTTTGAAGGTGATGTTTTCATGATTAAGACTAGTATGAATGCTCCATTAGCAGATTCAGAACAGGTAAAAATTAATTTTACGCAAGAGATGGTTGGTCTTGGTAAGTTGATTGTAGATAATTTGAAAACAAATGGTGTTTCAAACGCTAAGGTTAATCTTGTTGAAGTTGATGTAACACCTGGTATGTATAGAGCAGGTGGTGCTGGAACTGTTGGTAGACAAGCTGTTTACACAGTGCAAGCAACTTTTGAGATAAATGTATAGAAAGAAACGAGGCTAGATGTCTGAGGTTGATGGAAGTTTAGATTTACAATATAGTAATGCAGAGCAAAGAAATCAAATAAAGAAGTTTTTTTTAAATCCTAAATCTTTTGGTGAGAAACCAACAGTTGTTTTTTCAACACCATCAGAAACGGGAACATCTTTTTTTAGAATTTTTGAACCATTAAGAGCTTTGTATAAGAAGTATAGTGATGATATACAAATAATATATACAGAAAATTTACAACCTAATCATATTAAGATTGCTGATTGTGTTGTAATGCATAGGTGTGGAACTTCTCATAGCCATTATTTAAGTGTTACTAAAATGTGGCCTAAAACAAAAATTAAGCCATTAGTTATTCATGATGTTGATGACAATGAGTTTAATCTACCAGCAACCCACCCTATGAAACAATTATGGGAAAAAGCTGGTAAACATAAGATGAGCATTCACTCATTAAAGAATAGTGATATTGTAACTACTACAACAGAGAAGTTGTATAAGACGTTTCGCAATTTTAATGATAATGTTAAAATATTCCGCAATCAGTTTGATTGGGAATTGCCACAATGGAATTTAAATAAGGAAGAAACAAGAAGAGAAATGCTTGGAGATTGGTTCCCAACTGATGATAAGATCATCATTGGTTGGGCTGGATTAACTTCTCACTTTCATGATATTAAGAGAATGGCTCCAATACTTAGAGAGATATATAAAAAATACCCAAATACTCATTTTGTTTTAGCTGGAATGGCATTAAAAGATACTACTGTTGAAGTACATGAAGAAAACGGTGAAAGAAAATATAAAGAGGTTGAAATAGAAAACGAAGCAGAAAAATACGCTAATAAGGTAAGAGCTTTATTTTCAGATTTTGACGATAGTAGGATAAAACTATTTGACGCTTTACCTTTGGAAGAGTATGGTAAGTTTTATTCATTGTTTGATATTAGTTTAGCTTATGTTGAGCATAATGCTTTTAACTCTTGTAAGTCGGAAATAAAGATTGTAGAATCTTTAAGATATGGTTGTATTCCTGTGTTTTCAGAATTTGGTGGTTATAAGGAAATGTGGAGTAATCCACAACTACCTTCTGACGTTAAAGATAAAAACTTTTCAATTATGACAACTTCTCCAAGAAGATGGATTGAAGCTATAAGTTATTGGGTTGAGAACATTGAAGAGGGTAAAAAGAAAGCACTTGCTTTAAAAGAATACACAGATAATATTTATAATATTAATAACAACATTGATGATTACTTCTACTATTTAAGGGACAATATTGAATTAAATAGAGAAAATCAAATTAATCTTAATGCTAAATATATGGAATATTTTTAAATGGAAGAAAAAATAAATGGAGACTCATTAAATATTTTAAAAAACGGTAATGAGTGGAATATTTTGGATGGTGGCAACATGCTGGTTGCCACTTTTCCACAAAAATATGGATTAGAACCTATTGAATCTATTAAGAATAGTTATAGCTCCCATTTAGTAGGTCACTATAGAGTAAGAGCTAGTCACAGATATGCTGTTGTTATTAATGATAAAAACTATAATAAGTTGGAAAATATTTTAAATAATATTTTTGGAGATTAATTTTGGATTCTAATGTAGAAGTGATTTCTGAAAAAGAATTAGAAGATTTAGTAGAAGAGATATATATAGAAGTATTAAACGAAATGCTTTTTGAAGGTGAAGGCGACGCTAAAATTCTTTTTGGTCCTATGAAGAAAAGAGCTAGAAGAATTAAGGGTTCTTTGAAGATAGTTAGAAAGAGAAAGAAAGCACTTCCTTTATCTTTAAGAAAAATATCTAAAGCTGCCGCTAAAAGAAGAGGTAGAAGATCAGCCATATCACGTAAAGGTAAACAAAGAAGAATTACAAAAAAGGCTGTTAAAACCACTAAAAAAGGTAGAGCTATGGGACTTTATAAAAAATAAGGAACATATATGAGTAATATAACAGATACATTGATATGTGGTGTTTGTAAGGGTAAGAGAATTATAGAATCTTATGGTGGAAAACCCAAGCTTTGTCCTAAATGTCAAGGTGCTGGAAACTTACAAGAAAATTTTGATAAAAACAAAAAACAATTATTAAAAGGATAAGGGCCAGAAAGGCATCGACTGGTATTGGATCTATTAGACGCATGGCGGAGAAGATGCTTGGCTCCGTTATCAAAGTATCAAAACAATAACTGACGAAACTCAGGAATATCGTTTAGCCGCTTAGAGCTAAACCACTCAGTAACAAAATTTATTCTTTTGATAGTTACATAAGAGTGTCATTATAAAAGAAGCATTGTCGATTATGTGAGTAGTAACTAACCATGTATATCGGTTAATAATGAAGATAGACAGGACATGGGTTCGACTCCCATCTGGTCCACCAAAATAATATGGAGAATATGAGTCATGGCAAAAGCAAAAACCAAAGCCGCAGCAAAAAAAGCACCTGTTGTAAAAAAAGTTGAAGAAAAAGTTGAAGAAAAAGTTGAAGAAACAACCGTTGAAGAAAAAGTAGTTGAAGAACCAAAGAGTTCCCCTAAACCTAAATCAGAGGAATTAACTACTGTAATTCAACACAGAAATCAAGAAACCCTATTGCAGATGATAAAAGATTTTACTGCAGAAGTAGGAAGTGATAATATAGTAAGTGTTAACACTGCATACAATCCAGATAGCCAAAGAAGACAGGCAACAATAGTATATAAAAAATAATATGTATTATTGTGTATGATATTTAAAAGGGTATGTGTAATTTACGCATACCCTTTTTATATTTATATTAGGATTATTATATGGAGTATATATATGAATTTGCGTGAATTACTAGATGAAATATTATCACAAATAGAAGAACGTAAGTGGGGTAAGGCTCAAGGTAGGGATTATTCTAAGGAGAAGAAGTATAATAACTCTCCAGAGAGAATAAAATATCGTTCTGAGTTAAATAAGTATAATCGTGAAAAAGGTACTTATGGTAATGGTGATGGTAAGGATGCAAGCCATAAGAATGGTAAGATAGCTGGTTTTGAGAAATCTAGTAAAAATAAAGGGCGTAAAGAGAAGAGTAGGTTAAAAGGATATAATAAAGGCTGTAAAAATAAGAGGAAATAACATGAAACTAACAGATTTATTAAAAGAAGCTAAAGGTGATAAGGCAGAATATCAGAAAAAGTTTAAGGCTATGTTAGCTAAGCATGGTGTAGATTCTATAGAAGATCTTAGTGGTGAAGAAAAGAAGAAGTTTTTTGACGCTATGGATGATACACATACAAGTGATGAAGAAGAAGGACTAGAAGAAGGTTGTTGTAGAGCTTGTGGTATGAATGAAGGCGAATGCACCTGCGGTGATAAGTAATGAAGTTGTCTGATTTATTAGAAGGTAGAAACCCTAATATTACTCGTAAGGACATGCGTGAAGTAAAACTTTTTACTGAAAAGAATGTACCTAATGATAAAAAGAAGTGGGCTGCTGCTATAAGAGCCGCTAAGAATAAGTTCAAGGTATATCCATCAGCATATGCAAACGCTTGGGCTGCAAAGTATTATAAATCTAAAGGTGGCACTTGGAAAACAAAGGGTAAATAATGAATATCAAGAAGATTGCAAAGAAAGTAGCTGGTGAGGCTGCAAAAGCTGCGTTGAAACAAGTTGGTGTTCCATCACCAGTGGTAGATAAGTTAGCTGATAAAGTTTCCAAGAAAAACAAAGAAGAAAAGAAAGAAGAACAAGAACTAAATCTTAATGAAGTAAGTAAGAGATAGACTATGGCAACTTATCCATCTTGTAAAGATAAAGATACTTATTTAGTATACGAAACCAAACTGGTTGGTAAGGAAAGTCACAACTATATTGGTAAGACACATTTACTAAAACATCAAGCAGGTTATGTTGGTGAAGGCACTGCAATAATAAATGCGGTAAACAAGTATGGAAAAGAAAGTTTTACCTGTGAGATTTTAGAAGGTGGTTTGACCGAAGAAGAAGCATACCAGAAAGAGATAGAATGGATTGCTAAGAAAAATCCATACTATAACATACAGATTGGTGGGCAAGGTGATAGGGGCGGTTTGAATGCTTGGAAAAAGGGAAACATACCTTGGAATACAGGAAAAGCTGGCACATACAAAAACAAACCACAACCAAGTAGCCAGAGAAAAACAATGTCTGCTCTACATAAGGGCAAAGGAAACCCAGCGTGGTCTGGTGTAGAAACAGAAACAATAGTGGAGGCAGTTTTGTCTTGTGGTAGTGTAAATAAAGCTTCTAAGGTTGTTGGTTTGAGTGTGGAGACATTGTGGAAGAGATTTCGTAGTGAAGGTCTAAGAGTTGTTAGAGACACACCAAAGGGAAAAATAAAAGCGATAGAGAAGATAGATGAAACTAAGTGAAGTTTTAGCACAGATAGATGAAAAAACTTATGCAGATAGTGGCATAGGTAGATGGATGAAAGAAAAGTGGGTAGATATTAGTCGTAAAGATAAGTCTGGTAAACATCCTCCCTGTGGTGCATCTGCAGACAGTAAGTCACGTAAGGGTGGTCAAAGAGCTTATCCTAAGTGTAGAAAAGCAGCAGTTGCCGCTAAAATGTCTAAGAAGGAAAAAAAGAACGCTGTAGCAAGAAAACGTAAGCACTATGGTGATAAGGGCAGACCTAAGAAAAAAGCCATAATGCAGAAATAGAGATATAATATGAAACTAACTAACTTACTAGAAGGTGACGATGAAGGTTCAATGGCAAGAAGTGAACTAAAAAGAACAGCTAAGATCGCATCAATGTTATTAAACAAGATTGAAAATAATGATGAACTACCTGCATGGACACAATCAAAGATTACAAAAGCTTTAGATTATTTACAATCAGTTTTCAACTATATGGATGGGGATAAGGAATAATGAAGTTAACTAACATATTACAGGAACAAAAAATAACAGAAGCAATTGATTATCACGTTGATAATAACATATTATTATCTGAGAATATTTTTAGAATGTATAGTGATAACTATTTTGCATTATATAACGAAGCAAGAAGGTTATATAAGGAAGGTAAGTTAGATAATATTGATGAGATGGATATTGAGTTATTAGAAACAACAGATATTGGTCAATTTGGCGAATTTGAAGGTGAGAAAGTACCTCTTGATTGCCCAGTAATGGTTGAGGCTGAATATCAAGGTAAGAAAGTTCAGTTAGGCAAACCCAAAAGAGGTGGTAGTAAAAAATTTTATGTTTATGTAAAGAACCCCAAGACTGGAAATGTGAAAAAAGTAAGTTTTGGAGCTAAGAGTGGTGGAGCTTCATTATCCGTAAAGCTGAAAGATCCAAAGGCAAAGGCGGCTTTCGCCTCAAGACACAACTGTGAACAAGCGAAGGATAAAACGAAAGCTTCATATTGGGCGTGCAGGCTCCCCCGCTATGCCAAATCATTAGGATTATCTGGTGGAGGTAAGTGGTGGTAGATAAACCTTATACAGAGAAGAGAATTAATAAAACACTGATAAGAGAATTTGCATCAGATGTAGATATTGATGATTTGGTATGGCATAGAGATAAGAAGGATAGGTATATCACAGTAAAAGAGTCTGGTAACTGGAAGCTCCAAATGGATGATGAATTACCTATTGATTTAGTTGAAGGTGAGGTTTATTTTATACCTAAAAATCATTACCATAGAGTTATAAAAGGTGATACAACATTAGTTGTTGAGATTGATGAAGTTTGTGGCTGTAAGAACTGTGGCTGTGACAAAATGGAGATATAATATGAAACTCTCAAGTTTATTAGAAGGTAAGAGAGAAAAAGATAAGAAAAGTATGGAGGCTATGGTTAGAGATCTCATTGGTGAATATGAGTTGGAAACTGATGTAGAAGAAGTAGCTCCTCCCGGTGCTAACTATGAGCGTATGGTAAAACATTTGAAGGATAAGTTTGGTGATGATTCACCTGTTCCATATCAGATTGCTTGGACTAAATACAAGAATAGAGGTAAGAAATAAGTAAGAAAGGTTTCTCCTATGTACAAGACAATAAAAAATAAAGATGGAGAAAACGAAGTGCCAGAAATAAGCGATGATATGCATTTAGCTATTCCCCTTAGAAATATTATAGCTATGATAGCTTTTACAGCTGTTGCAACAATGAGTTATTTCGGTATAATGGAAAGAATAAATGTTTTAGAACATGAAATGCAAATGAAGAATATAGAAATTGTCCAGAATTCTGAGTTTAGAATAAAATGGCCAAGAGGCGAGCTGGGTTCTCTTCCAGCAGATGCAAGACAAGATATGTTGATTGAAGGTTTACAAAGAAATGTTGATGAGCTTAGGCTTATGCAGAACAAGATACATGAATTAACAATTCAAGTTGGCACAATAGAAAGAGTAGTTGAGATTACTAAGGAATAATAATGATATTAACTTATGAAAAAATAAAAGAAACCGTTAAAAGAGATTTGTTAAAAATATTAAAAGAAGAAAAGTCTCATAGTATAGAGATGCTAGTTTATGATATAATGGACGCTAATTCTCAAGGAAATCAGAAAAAAGCAGAAAAGTTATATGGTTTATTATTTCCTAGATTAAGTTCAATGGGTTTTGATAGAAATACGTTGATGAAGATGAGAAATGAAATAAAGAATATAACAGATGATAGAGATGCACAAAAATTTATTGCAAGGTATAAGTTAAGTGATGAATATATATCAACGCATAGAGTTCGCACATATAAGATGATAATAACCGTTCCTTTTGCAACTTCAAAAAATAAAGAAGAGAAAGAAAAGGAATTAAAGTATAATTTAGTTATGAATGATATTAAAATATTGGGTATGAAAGAGTTAGCTGTGGCTGAATTAGGTAATGCTGGTAATATGGGTAAGGCTTTAGATTTAAAGTATCTTATCAAAGTAAAAACAATGTTAAAGCCATCAGATATAGAAAATAATTTACAACCAGAGTATGTTGTAGATAAAATAAAGGAACAAGGCGTTGGCGAAATCTCTAAAAAGAAGTGAAGTAGTTGATTTAGTTACTGAAGCTCCTCACTTAGCAAGGAAGAGAACTAATATTAGTTTGATTGAAAGTATAGCTACCTCAACATTAGTAAATATAAGATATCGTAAAATAGAGACAAATAGAATTATTCAACGTATTGTTGAACCTTATGAATTTAAAAAAGAAGGTGATAAAATATACTTGTATGCTTATGATAGAACAGGTAGATCTAGAGGGACAAAATCTTTTCTATTAGAAAACATATTATCAGCTCAAAAACAAGGAAGGGAATTTATTCCTAGAGTATTTTAATGGATAAACAACAAACAGAAGAATATATTAAATGTCGTAAAGATCCTAACTATTTTATGAAAGAATATGGTAGAATTAGACACCCTATTAAGGGTATTATACCATTCCAATTGTGGGAATTTCAAGAAGAAACATTAGAACAATTTCTTCAAAATTCATATAATATAGTTCTTAAGGGTAGACAATTAGGTATATCTACACTGGTAGCTGGTTATGCTGCTTGGTTGTCAAACTTCTTTAAGAATAAAGAAATATATATATTAGCTACAAAAAGAGATACTGCTCAAAACATGGTTGATAAAGTAAGAGTGTTTTTAGAAGCCATACCAGAATGGATGAGAGCAGAATTCATTACCGATAATAAACAAAGTTTAGAATTAAATAATGGATCCAAAATAAAAGCTTCAGCTTCTACTCCAGATGCGGCTCGTTCAGAAGCTTTGAGTTTATTGATTGTCGATGAGGCAGCTTTTATTAATAAGATGGATAGTATATGGATAGCAGCTCAACCTACATTAGCAACTGGTGGTGATTGTATAGCCTTATCTTCACCTAATGGAGTTGGTAATTGGTTTCACAAGATATATAATGAAGCTGAAGCTGGCGTTACAGAAAAGATAGGTAATAAGATAGTAGGTTTTAACCCAATAAAACTACACTGGTCTGTTCATCCAGATCATGATGATGAATGGGCAAGGGAAACACGTAAGAAGATTGGTGATCAAGCTTTTGCGCAAGAACATGATTGCGACTTTGTACAATCTGGTAATAATGTCATATCATTAAAAGCTCTTGAATATTATTTAAATCATCCAACAGAACAAGAAGAATCAGATGAAGGTTTTCGCCCTTTTGTAAGAGAACCTCAAGAAAAAACATGGGTTGATAAAGGTTTATGGGTATGGAAGTATCCAGATTATAACAAGAAATATCTTATCTCTGCTGATGTAGCTCGTGGTGATGGAGAAGATTATTCAGCTTTTCATGTTATAGATGTTGAAAATTATGAACAAGTGGCTGAGTATAAAGGTAAGGTTGCAACTGATGTTTATGCGCACTTATTACACAACACAGCTGTTCAATATAACAATGCATATATTATTGTTGAAAACGCATCAATGGGACACCATACAGTAATGAAGATTGTAGAGATGGAATATAAGAATATATATTGGACAATAAAAGATTTAGCTAAATTACATGAGAACAATGCAAGAGACCAGTTGTTTTATGATCCATACAACCCCCCTAAGAATGCAGTTCCCGGATTTACAATGTCTTCAAGAACCCGTCCAGCTGCATTAGCAAGACTGGAAGAAGATTTAAGACAACATGAGTTTATATTGCATTCACAAAGAACAATGAAAGAATTAGAAACTTTTATCTTTCATAATGGTAAACCACAGGCATTAGAAGGTTATAATGATGATTTGGTGATGTCATTAGCTATTGGGATGTATGTAAGGAGTACAACAATAAGATTTACTAATACAGAGAATGACTTAACAGAACATTTAGTATCTAATTTATCTTTTAATCCAGTTCCTTATGAGTTTGGTATAACAAATTCAAGACATCAAAAAGAAAACTCATCTTACCAAATGCAATTAGAAAATGGACAAGTTGAGAATTTAAGGTGGTTATTGTAAATATAAGACTATATTTATAATTATATGGATGTTATATTACCTTTTTAAATTTTTGGGGTTTAAAATATGAATGATCATTCAGGTGATTGGCAAGAGTATCAGAAGTATGTTTTAAATGAATTACAAAGACACAATACGTTGTTAGAGAGAATGAATGATAAACTTTCTAAAGTAGACGCAGAAATAGCTACTTTGAAAGTAAAATCTGGATTATGGGGTATGTTAGGAGCGGCAGTCCCTCTCGCTATTGCAATGTCCTTTAAAATATTTAGTCTTTAATAAGAGGTAATATATGGCTAGTAAGTTTGATACATTAAGAAAGATTTTAACAGGCGGTTCAGCTCAATATAAGGTTCCAACAGAAAGACCATCAATGCGTGCTCAAAAGAACGTATTTGATTCTTTTCAAAAAGCTGCATCATCAATATATCAACAAGGCTTGGGTGGCGGAATAGAAAGAGCTGAGAGATATAGAGATTATGATGAAATGGATCATTATCCCGAAGTTTCAAGAGCATTAGATATATATGCTGATGATTCGATGGTTTATGGAGTTGAAGGTAGGGTTTTAGATATATATTCGGAAGATTCAAAAATAAAAGAAGAATTAGAAGAACTTTATTATGAAAGATTAGATATTGATTTTCATTTATGGACATGGATTAGAAACATGGTTAAATATGGAGATCATTTCAATCTTTTAGATTTGATTGAAAAGGAAGGTGTATTAGGTGCTATAGCCTTACCAACCTCTGAAATAGTAAGAGAAGAAGGGTTTAATAATGATCCTAACTCACTTAAATTTAATTGGACAGCACAAGGTAATACATCATTTGAAAATTATCAAGTTTCACACATGAGAATACTTGGTGATGATAGATTTTTACCTTATGGTAGAAGTGTTTTGGACTCTGGTCGTAAGGTATACAAACAACTTATTATGGCAGAAGATGCTATGTTGATTTATAGAATCACAAGAGCACCAGAACGTAGAGTATTCTATGTAGATGTAGGCAATATCCCACCAGCTCAAGTTGATTCATACTTAATGCAAGCAAGAGATAAACTAAAAAGAACTCCATTAGTAAATAAAGATACTGGTAATCAAGATATGAGATTCAATCCAGAGTCTATATTGGAAGATTTCTTTATTCCAGTTCGTGGAGATAGAGGTAGTAAGATTGAAACACTTCCCGGTGGTGAAAACGCAGCTGCTATTGAAGATATTCAATATTTACAAAATAAACTTTTTATATCATTAGGTGTTCCCAAATCATATCTTACAGCTGAAGAAGATTTAGCTGGTAAAGGTACATTAGCACAGGAAGATATTAAGTTTGCTCGCACAATTCAGAGAATACAAAAAATTGTTGTTAGTGAGTTAGCCAAGATTGGTTTGATTCATTTATATCTTAGAGGTTATGATGAATCAGATATATATTCTTTTGATTTGAAGTTAGCTAATCCCTCATCAGTTACAGAGATGATGAATCTTGATTTGATTGATAAAAGATTTAATATAGCTACACAGATGACAGAATCACCATTAGTATCAAAATATTATGTCCAAAAGAACATATTGCAACTTACTAATGAAGAAATGGCTCAAATAAAAATTCAGAGAACAAAAGAAGCTTCTGATGATTTTACTATAGAACAAATTAAGATGGGAGCACAAGAAGAACCAACTGCTGCACCCATAGAACAAACGCCTTCAGCGGAAAGTGAAACCCAAGACGGCGAAAACTCAGATAAAGAGGAAAGTAAGGGGTATTCGTCATTTAAAAATGTTACACCTTATGATCCAATTGGAACTGATGAGTTAGAGGGTTATCCTAAATTTGATTCTTTTGAGAGAAAATTTGAAACATCAATCAATGATCCAGAAACAGCAGCAACTTTAGATTTGGTTTTACAAAAGGATAAGAAAAGAAGAAAAAATAACAAAGATTCATTTAATAAAACTATAACTGAAATAATGAAATTTGATAAAGAAACAAATAGAGTAGTTGAAAATATTAAAAAAGATACGAAAAATAAAGCTTTATCTGATACTGGCAAGATATATTTTGTCACAAAAGATTAATCTTTAATAATTAAATATATATTTATATTAGAATAGAACTACATTTTTGGGGTTTAATTTATGAAACACAATAAGTATAAAAATGTTGGCGTGATTTTTGAATCTTTGATTCATTATGCTATGTATCTTATTTCTGAAGGCAAAACTGAAAAAGCTACAGAAATAATGAAAGTAGTAAGAAATAATTTTATGAAAAAAACAATAGTAGCAGAAGCTTATAATATATATTCTCAACTTTTATATTCTGAAGCTATTAATTATTACCATGCTAGTAAGTTTTACAATAGACTTGTTAAAGAGTACAGAAAATTAGATGAGGGTAAAATAAACGCTTCTTTATCTGCTATCTTTAAACAATTAAAAGAAAACTTTAATATTAAGGAAATAATGGATACAAAAATTCCTAATTATAAATTATTTTCTAGCTTTAGGATAGCATCTAATAAAGATTCACTATATTTATCCCCCAAAAATACTATGACAGTAGAAACTGTTATTATTGAACACTTAGTTAATAATACTGAATTGAAAAAACTTAAAGAAAACAACATAGAAGTTGTTAATAAGAGTTATGATGAGATGAGAACCGATAAGATGGCTACCATCATAGCTTTTAAGAATTTTGAGAAGAATTATAATAGTGAATTGACAGAAGAACAGAAAGAGTGTTTAATAAAATATTATTCATCAGACGATAATAGTTTTAAAGAGTGGGTAAATAAGAAAATTAATTCACTAATGGATGAAATAGCTGACGCTAAGTTAAAAATAGAAAATGAAAATACTATTAAGAAGCTTGATTTAATATCTGAAAAAATATCACATATTAATAATAGTGAAAAAATAGACTCAAATGGTTTCATTGATTTACTAATGTCATTAAAATTATATGAGTATCTTAGATACGTTTAAGGAGAATGTTGATGGCTCACGATACAAATGATCAAGCTGGAAAAACAATAATGACTCTTTGGAACGAGCATTTTTCAGCTTCTCAACCAGAAACAAATCAAGAAGCTACAAATTACAAAAAATACACAACAACCACTCAAAGTAGAAGCGATTATAATAATCAGTATAACGACTTTACCGCTGTTTCTCGATTTTCTGATCTTTTGAGTGAATTAGGGGAAGAAAATAGAGGTAGATTTCCCAATCAATCAATAAAAGCTTCAACTCCTAGTTATACACAGTTTTTTGCAGATCAAGAAAGATTTAGAACACAAACAGAATCTGCTTATACAGAAGTGACTGAAAATACTGGAAGGGAATTTGAATAAACCAGTATGGAAAAACAAGAAGAAATTTCGGTAGCAGGTGCAGTTGCAGGATATAATGCACCTCTATCTGGCGCACCCATAAAGAAAAATATGTCCAAGCCTTTTAATAAAAAGAAGAGGAAAAAGATGAAGAAGAGAAAAGTTCCCTATGATGTGATAGATGAACAATCTCATGAGGTTGTAAGAGATACGATATTTAAAATAATTTTAGAAGGTAGAAATGAAGATAAGATTTCTTATATAATGTCTTTATTTGAGGGAATTAACAAACAAATGGGTGTTAGTATGGGTTACACCAAAAATTTTGTTGTTGATGGTTTAAAGGCTGGTGAATTGGATAAAGCTAAGAAGTTAAGTTTTCGCAGAGCTAAAACTGAACTCAAGCATGTAACTAGATTAATAGATGATCTAGATATGTTGATAAATCAAATTTATGAAATAAGTAATCGTCCAGAAGAAGAGGAAGAGTAATGACAGAAATTATTAAAAATGATCCAAACCTACTTCATTCTTTTTTGTTGTTTGAGTATGATGATGTAAAACCATCTACTTCTAGTGATGGTATTGTTAAGATGAAGGGTATTATTCAAGCAGCTGGAAAACCAAACGCTAATAATAGAATTTATCCAAGACAGATATTAGAAAGAGAAGATAGAAGGTATAAAGAATTAGTAAGAGAAAGAAGAGCTTTAGGTGAATTAGATCACCCAGATAGCCCAATCATTCAACTTGAGAATGTATCTCACTTAGTAACTGATACAGAATGGGATGGTGAAAATCTAATTGGAGAAATTGAAGTTTTAGATACACCAAAAGGACAGATCCTTGGCAAGTTAGTTGAAAGAAGAATAAAATTAGGAATTTCATCAAGAGGTCTTGGTAGTGTAAGAAGAAATAGTGATGGTTATGATATTGTTGAAGATGATTTTAACTTAGTATGTTATGATATGGTTAGTAACCCCTCTACAAGCAATGCATATATGCACTTACAAGAAAGTGCAGCTTATCAAACACTAATGAAACAAAACAAGATTATGAGATTGGATAATATATTAGATGAAATTTTAGGACTTTAATATGAAATTAAAAGATATTTTAAATGAAGCAGGTTACACTGGCCCTTATACTAATTTTCATGGTCGTGCACCTGCTTTATTTTCTGCCTATAATGTTGGTTATAGACCGACACCCGGTAACAACGTTGATGATCAACTAACAAGAACTCTGGATGCTGATAGAGAATCACAGATTATAGACAGAGTTATTGATAAAATCTATAATGAGTACCCAGAATTGGTTAAAGATAAAAAAATAAAGAGACACTTAATACAAATACTAGTTGGTAAAATAACTTCTGGTGAAAAACCAACAAATGTTGATATTAGCAATATTGTCAAAAAACTTTGGAAAGATAAAAAAGTAAAGGTGACATAAAATGCCATTAACACAAAATAGTGTAACAAGACATATAGATCCTAGTGGTGATGAAATAAAAGCTTTTCTTGATGATGATGGAACATATGTTCAAGCTGTAGCTCTTGTTGATGAAAATGGTGATTTAACAACACCCAACAATCCCTATAAAATAAACATTAGTCAAATCAATGGTTCAGCTGGCGATTCATTTGGTAGGCTAAGAGTATCAAATCTATATCCTTTATTTGAAACAACTAGTAGATACGATATAGATAATTCTATTTGGGTAAAAGATCAATTTTTAGGTGGTTCTGTAACACACTCTACAGCTAATGCAACT
>Ga0208162_1000256_pt1 | contig 31142 bp, 63 predicted proteins | sample CB_VirMetaG_4_FD_184539 | JGI IMG/M metagenome (GOLD analysis project Ga0208162, IMG submission 184539) | Freshwater to marine saline gradient viral communities from Chesapeake Bay - CB_1508_1M Viral MetaG (SPAdes) (version 4) | ecosystem: Environmental > Aquatic > Marine > Coastal | place: USA... | reverse complement strand
GAGTTCAATTCTCGGCATTCCCATTGGGTACAACAAGGAAAGTTGTATTAAAAGAAGGGTCCCCTCTGCTGAATCGTAGATTATCGTAGTCAGACACCCTCGCCCAATTAGTGTAGATGTGATGTAATGGAAACACGCCTCTTCGGAGAGTAATGCAGGTTCAAATCCTGTCATCTACACTATAACTCATAACTTTTCTAAATAGTTATGAGTTATATTTCAGTCATGCCAAGAAAAAGAAAGACCTCTGCTGATTGTGATGCTATCAAAGAGTATCAACGCAACTGGTTGAGAGAAAAACTTAAAAATGACCCTGAGTACAAGGCAAGGCATTATGCCAACAAGCAAAAAAGGCACGATGAAAACAAACGATTACTCACAGAAGTAAAAGAAACTGCATCGTGTGCTGCTTGTGGTGAATTTCACCCAGCATCTTGTATGGATCATCATCACTTAGATCCAAGTGTAAAAGAAAAACAAATTTCTTCTATGCTTTCGGCAAATTCTTGGAAAAAGATTGAAGAGGAGATGAGCAAGTGTGTGCTATTATGTGCTAACTGCCATCGCAAAATCCACAACAATCTATTGACGCTGGTTTAGCAATTTGGTAAATGCTCTGAACTCATAATTCAGCTAAAGATGGGTTCGATTCCCTCAACCAGCACTTGACAATCAGCACTCCAAGTGTTATGATTGTCCTATACAAACGGGTGATTGGCGCAGAGGTAGCGCAGTAGATTTACATTCTATTGGTCACTGGTTCAAATCCAGTATCACCCACCTTGCGAGTATGGTGGAATCGGTAGACACACCAGACTTAAAATCTGTTGACCATTGCGGTCGTGGGAGTTCAAGTCTCCCTACTCGCACTAGGGGAAGGAGTTTGCCCCACTGTTAGTAAAGTTACTCTGCGAGAACCGAGATTAATATTAGGGTTTTCTCCTATGGGTAAGTGGTGTATATGAGGTTCCTGGTGGTGCGGGAACCTTTTTTATTGAAAATAAATAAGATTAAAAAGAAGTGTTATGTCTTATACAGTATCGACAAAGAACTGTTGGTATAACGATCATAAAGTTATAGTGAAGATGTTCTTTTTGAATGATGTTCCATTTACCTTTGATGATTTACCGGAAGGTTATATGTATGACCACAATATTGTAGAGGAAGCAGACAGAAACATAGCATATAGTGTGGACGATATTTACAAAGGTTCGAATTATCTTATTTTGGAGAATTGCCATCCTTGCTTTGACGCGATAGAGATATTAAATCCGGAGAATTTGCCAGAAGATATACAAACATTTTACAATGGTGAGGAAGATTTACTGGGATAAATAAAACATAGAAATCCCCCCAGAAGTTGTAATACCATGCCTCTGAATAAGTTAGATAATATCATCAAGAACACTGAAGGTCGTATTTTATATGTGAGTCCTTCAGATTTAGATGCGACTGATAGTATTAGTAATCAAGGTAATTCACTTGCTCGTCCATTTAAGACCATACAGAGAGCACTTATAGAATCTGCCAGATTTTCTTATGTAAAAGGAGATAGTAACGACGAAACTGAGAAGACAACGATTCTCCTTATGCCCGGAGAACATGTTGTAGATAACCGTCCTGGATGGTCAATAGCATTAAATGAAGGGGCAGTAGAGGTAAAATCATCTGATAAATTTGCAGTTTCCAACACAGGAGCATTAAATTTAGATTTAGATTCTAATTTCGACTTAACACAGAGAGATAATGATCTTTATAAGTTTAATAGTGTCAATGGTGGAGTTATTGTACCCAGAGGAACTTCGATTGTTGGTCTTGATTTAAGAAAAACAAAAATAAGACCTACTTATGTTCCCAACCCAACATATACATTAGAATCAATTCCAAAGAGTTCTATTTTTAGAATTACTGGTGCGTGTTATTTCTGGCAATTTTCCATTTTTGATGCAGATGAATTTGGAACTGTTTACACTCAACCAAGTGATTTTAGTTTAAAGGCAACACCAACTTTTTCTCACCATAAATTATCGGTATTTGAATATGTCGATGGTGTAAATAATGCAATTGTCCAGGGAAATGATAAAGGTTTAACAGACCTCCAAATGTATTATGCAAAACTTTCTTATGCCTACGGGACTGGATCTGGTAGAACAATTGATTCTGATGATATATTTGATGCCAATGATGTCGTTGGATTTAGTCCAAGAAGACCTGAATTTGAAATAGTTGGGGCATTTGCTGCTGATCCTATTTCAATTACATCAATCAAATTGGGTGATGGTGGAGCAAATCCAACAAGATTGGTTACTGTCACCACTCAAACGGATCATAATCTTAATGTAGGAACACCTATTCGTATTAGTGGTGTTTTTGGTAATAAGCCTGATGCCAACTTCGTATATAATATTTCCACTAAAGTTGTATCATCAATTGATAATAGACAATTTACTTATACCATAGAAGCATCTGATAAAGAAATTGCATTAGCTAACCCCACTGTAAATGAGGGTATAGTTACAGTGGAAACAGACACCGTAACTGGTGCTTCTCCTTACATCTTCAACATCTCCATGCGTTCAGTATGGGGTATGAACGGTATGCACGCGGATGGAAGCAAAGCAACTGGTTTCCGTTCAATGGTTGTTGCTCAGTTTACTGGAGTGTCCCTTCAGAAAGATGATAGAGCATTTGTAAAATATATTCCATCAAGTAGAGAATATAGTGGAGAGTCAATCTCACCAGTTACCGGTGCCACATTATCATCACAATCTTCATCTAGTGGTACAGTATATCATTTAGATTCTGATGCCATTTATAGAAAAGATTGGGAACAAACTCACATCAAAATGTCAAATGATGCGATTGTTCAGATTGTTTCGGTTTTTGCGATTGGATATAATAAACATTTCGAAACAGACACCGGAGGAGATGCCTCTGTAACAAACTCAAACTCCAACTTTGGACAACTGTCATTAATATCTCGCGGATTTAAAAAGGAAGCATTTGACAAAGATAATAAAGGATTTATTACACACATTATTCCACCAAGAACTATTGTTTCCGAAGAAGAAAATATTGATTGGTTGACAATTGATATTGATAAAACAAAAGAAGTTGGTAGTAATCAACGTTTATATCTGAATGGATTTGATAATGAATCGGTCAAACCTCCCATCTTAACACAAGGATATCGTGTTGGTGCTAAGATTGGTGATAGAATCTATCTGGATATTGGAGGAACAGAATATTCTGCCTCCATTTTGATGAATAATAGTGGCAATTATTCTTCTTATAGAGAAGTCCCTATTAGTCAGGTAGATAATAATGAATTTGTATCTGCAGAACATGGGTTTACGACTGGAGAAAAAGTTATTATTATAAGTGATGATGGAGATTTACCAGAAAATTTAAAGACGAATACTGTTTATTATGTAATTGATTCGGGTGGTAATCCAGGTAATAGATTTGAACTTGCGGCATCAAAGGCAGAATCGGATAATCGACAGGCAATTACCGTTTATGGTGGAACAAATTTAAAAGTTATATCGAGAGTATCAGATAAACAGTCCGGTGATGTTGCACACCCTGTTCAGTGGGATGGTTCTCAGTGGTATATTAAAGTTGGAGATAATGGCATTTATACTGCAATTTCCGGTCTTAGTGGAGTATCAGAACCAACGTATCTTAAGAGAATACCGGATACTAGAAGTCTTAATGAAAAACTTTATAAAGCTAGATTTTTCATTCCAAAACAACTTACTAATGCAAAAACACCAGAAGCTGGTTTCATTTTACAAGAATCAAGTTCTACTGGATATCGTGCGAATGGTGACGCAAATAAAACATCGATTACAATTGCTGATGATTATGATTTTGAAAGAAATCCAAGATTTATCAGTACTTGTTCACATGGAGCAGGAAAGGCAACTGTCAGAACAGAATTGCCACACAACTTACAACTTGGTGATACGGTTATTATTAAAAATGTAACTGATAGTAGCACTGGAGGCAATGCATACAACGGAACTTATACTGTCAGTGATGTTGATAATGATTTAGAATTTAAATATGAATTAGAAAGTATTGCTGGAGCGTTTACAAATGACACCACATTAAGAACAATAAACTCACCAAGATTTGAAAGAAATGATCTTCAAACAAATATTTACATTTATAGAAATGAAGTTATTTCTGAATATATGGAGGATGATCAAGATGGTATATACCACTTGTACTTACTGAATGCCGATAATGCAATTTCTGAAGAATTTACAAATCTGAAGTATAGTCAGAATGTAACCGACCTTTATCCACAATTAGATAGAGATAATATTAATGATGATCCAAAATCGGCAAAAACTTTTGCTTTAAGGTCTCCTATCGGTGAAGTTGAGACAAATGACCTTAAGAAAAGTATTACAAGAGAAACGACCGATAAGTTACTGACGACACTTGGTATTGGTCTTCAAGTATCTGGTGTAGATGATCCAACATCTACAACACCAATAATTACTTTTGATAGAAATCATGGATTAAATGGCATCGTAAGTGGAAATGTAACCGCAGGTTCAGGTTATAACACTGGCACTTATCAAAATGTTAGATTATTGAATGTCAGTCAAACTGGAACTTGGAAAGGAGCAACTGCGTCAGTTGTTGTTTCTAATGGATCTGTAGGCATTACAACAATTATAAATCCTGGTTCTGGATATAATGTTGGTGATAATCTTTTCTTTGATCAAAGCGTAATAGGAGCAGGAGATGAGGCTGCTAGATTTACTGTCTCAGGAGTTTCTTCTGCGACGGACCATGTTATTCAATTTACTGGTGTTGGAACAGTATCTGATACTTATCATCGCATTATAACCGCAGTTGGTGGAGGATCCACAGTAGCAATTTCAAGAACAACCGGAGATCCTGAAATTGGAACAAATCATTATGGTTTCATCATTGGAAAATCTGTTGCATTCACAGCATCCGGAAACACCATTACTGCAAATCAACATGGTCTTTCGGTTGGAAACAAGTTTAGATCCATTGATGATAATGGAAATAATCTTGGTGATTATATTGTCGGAATTGCCACTCTCCCTAACGAATTTGAAGTTACTGGAGGAATTGGGGGTGCTTCTGGATTTATCTTAAAACATGGATTATCATCCAATTCCGGAGTTTCTGATAGAACCGAAGAGAACTTACAATCAAGAGCATTTACCATTTTTGATGGTGAAACGATGACTCTTTCTGAAAGTGGTTCGATAGGTATTACCACTACTATATTTGAAGTCAGTAATGCCGGAATTGGAACTGAGGAGAGATTCCCACTTGGTTCTTATATTCAGGTAAATAATGAAATTATGAGAATTGCCAGCGATTCTCTGAGCGGCACTGATAATAATCAAATCACTGTTCTTCGTGGAGTTCTTGGAACACAGGTACAAACTCATGCTGAAGGTTCTTTAATTAAAAAAATCAAAGTTCCTTCGATCGAACTTCGTAGACCATCAATTATTCGTGCTTCTGGTCACACATTTGAGTATCTTGGATATGGCCCAGGAAACTATTCCACAGGACTTCCTCAGGTTCAAAATAAAACTCTGACTGAAAAAGAGGAGTTTTTAGTACAATCTCAGGAGAGAGGTGGTGGTATTGTTGTTTATACTGGAATGAATAACAAAGGTGACTTTTTCATTGGAAACCAGAAGAAGACATCTGCTACAGGTGAAGAGGTTACTTTCGATACTCCAATTCCAACAGTAACAGGTGAAAATCCATCAAGATTAAGTGCCGTATTTGATGAGGTCACAGTAAAAGAAAGATTAGTTGTTGAGGGTGGTGACTCAAAACAAATTCTTTCTCAATTTGATGGTCCGGTTACAATCAATAATGAAACTAGATTTACAAATAATGAGAGCATTTCTGGAAATCCTGCGATTAAAGTTTCATATGATAAGGACTCAACAGGAACAACTTCTGGAGCACTTGTAGTTGAGGGTGGTGTTGGTATTGCCAAGAATGTAAATATCGGTGGAAGTATGTTCTTCCCTGATGATAAGAAATTATACTTTGGTGATGATAAAAACTTAGAGATATATTATGATAGTGGTAATGGTGTTTACGATGCTGGACGCAATAAAAATAGTTTTATCAGTCATAATGATACAGACCAACATTTATACCTGAATACACAGGGAGATGCTGTAAGAATTATTTCTGGATATACTTGGACTAATGGTAAGATGGCAGCCTTTAATAAAGAAGGTTCTGTCGATCTTTATTATAATAATGATCTAAAATTCGCAACCACCGGTACTGGTGTCACGATTAATGGTGGTGTTTATGCCACTGGAGTCTCTACTTTTACTGATAAGGTTCATCTTTTAGATGATGATGTATTACACTTTGGTGGTGCTGCTGGTGATGATGGTGACTTACAGATTTATCATAGTGGTGTTGATAGTTGGATTAGTGATCAGGGGACTGGTAATTTATATCTTGATTCCACAGGAGGAGAGAACTCTGCAGTTAGAATAGTAAGTGAGGGATCTTGGGATAATGGTAAGATGGCAGGATTTAATACAGGAGGTTCTGTCGATCTTTATTATAATAATGCCAAGAAATTTGAAACTACTGGTTCTGGTGTAAAAATTACTGGTGTTGCAACAGCAACGACATTTAGTGGATCTCTAAAGAATACTTTAACTCTGGGGACTGGCACTTATTTAACTGGTTCAACAACTTATAATAACTCTAGTGCCACAACATTTACGGTAGGCGTTGCTGCAACATATACAAATGGTGGGGGAAAAATAGTTGCTCGTGATTCTAATGGTGACTTCTCTGCTGGAACTATCACTGCTTCCTTATCGGGTAATGCTACTAGTGCTGATACTGCTACTAGTGCTGATAGTGCTACTAATGCTACTAATGCTGATAATATTAAAACTGTAACACGAGCGACCAACGATACTCATTATTTGACATTTGTTGACTCTAACAACTCTACTAGTACTGCCGAATCTCTTTATACAGATGCTGGAATTTACTATAATCCATCAACAAACAATCTTTCAGTTGAAGGTGACATCACAGCATTCGCTTCTTCTGACGAAAGACTGAAAGATAACATTACGCCTATTGATAATCCACTTGCAAAAGTCATTTCGATCAGTGGCAATACATTTGATTGGAATGAGAATAGTGATAAGGAAGGATCTGATACTGGTATCATCGCACAAGAAATTGAGGCACTTGGACTTCCTGGACTAGTCACAACGAGAGATAATGGATACAAGGCAGTCCGTTATGAAAAACTTGTCCCACTCCTCATAGAGGCAATCAAGGAACTCTCTGGCAAGGTTGATGCATTAGAGGAAAAATTATCCGATAAATAACTCTAAAGCTTATAATAATGGCAAATTATAGGAAGTCATTTAATTTTAGGAATGGTGTTCAGGTTGATAATGATAATTTTGTAGTCACTGGTAGTGGTCTTGTGGGAATTGGAACTTCCCTCCCACAAAATCATATATTGGATGTTTATGGTGATACAAGAATTTCTGGATTGGCAACCGTTGGGTCTTTATCTGTTTCAGAAACAGTTAAGGTTGGATCCGGAATTACCATGGATTCAACGAGTGGAATTATATCCGCCACTGCATTTTATGGAGATGGATCTAATCTAACTGGTATTACAATTGAATCTGCATCTACAGCAACTTATGCTGATAGTGCTGGAATATCGACTTATGCCGAAACAGCAGGTATTGCCACTTATGCCGGAACAGCAGGTATTGCGACTTATGCAACATCAGCAGGTATTGCAACCGCATTAGAAAATCCAAGAAACTTTAGTGTTTCTGGTGATGTTACTACTTCTGCTGCAGTAGGATTTGTTGGTACCGATAATGTTGATTTAGCAGTTACATTATCATCAGATTTTAGTGCTAATACTAGTGGTATTATAACTTCTACTGGTGGATTCTATGGAGACTTAACTGGTGTAGCATCAACGGCAACCAAACTGGAAACATCAAGAGACTTTAGTGTTTCTGGTGATGTATTAAGTCATACGGTATCCTTTGATGGTACTGGTAATGTTGCATTAGGAGTTACATTATCATCAGATTTTAGTGCCAATACTAGTGGCATCATAACTTCTACTGGTGGATTTTATGGAGACTTAACTGGTGTAGCGTCAACGGCAACCAAACTGGAAACATCAAGAGACTTTAGTGTTTCTGGTGATGTTACTACTTCTGCTGCAGTAGGATTTGTTGGTACCGATAATGTTGATTTAGCAGTTACATTATCAGGTACTTTCAGTGCTAATACTAGTGGCATCATAACTTCTACTGGTGGATTTTATGGAGATTTAACTGGTGTAGCATCAACTGCCACTAAATTACAAAATTCAAGAAACTTTAGTGTTTCTGGTGATGTATTAAGTCATACAGTATCTTTTAATGGTACTGGTGATGTTGGGCTTGGAGTTACATTATCATCAGATTTTAGTGCTAATACTGCAGGTATTATAACTGCATCAACTCTCGATTCTACTAATTTGACAACAGGCAGTATTGAAGTTGAATCTGAAAATTCCACTATTGAAGTAATAGGTTCTAATAGTGCCTATATTTCTATAGGTTTTACTAGTCCTACTGTAGGAATTGGTAGTACTTATGCATCATTAAGCTTTTCTGATACAGATTTATTAATTAGAAATTATGATATTGGAAGCATAAATTCCTATCTTCAGGTAGGTGGTCCCGGATTAACTACAGGAAGATTTAATTGGTATGATGGAGATACTAATACTTTATTGATGGCACTTACTCATGAAGGTAAATTGGGAATTGGGATAACAAATCCGGAAGAAACATTTGAGGTCGTGGGGACATCAACAGTTACGACTGATTCTTATGTTGGTAATGATTTATTTGTCGGTAATGACTTGAATGTTACAGGAAATATCACTGGAAATTTCACATTACAAGATCCTATTACATCAAAAGTAAATGCAACAGGTGTAAGTACATTTTCATCCATTAATATATTTGGATCGGGTTTAAATCAATTGGGGATTGGAACAGATGATCCCCAATATGATATTGATGCTACAGGAAAAGTTGCCAGATTTGGATCTGTGGCAATTAGTACTGATAATGCAATATATAATGTTGATGTTGGTGGTGGAGTTAGAGCAACCGATGGGTTTTTAAGTTATGGACCAAATCCAGTACAAATTGGTATTCAAACGGTTGGTGAGGGAGTTGGTTTATCAACTTATCTTGTATTTACCGTTGTTGGTATTGGAAGCACATCTTTTCTCTTAAGTTAATATGGCAGTAGAAGTATCTAACGACGCATCATTTAGTAGTGGAGCAATATCCTTCAGTGCTCTAAGATCTAAATTCAAAAATACTAATATTGGTTCTGTGAGTTTATCTAGTCTTATAAGGCAAACATCACTATTATTGGAAAGTTCAGACCTGACAGTTCCTGACGCAACAGAAAATGAGAATATCCCAACAACAGCAGAACCTGACAGTAATATACAATTATCAGATTATAGAGGATCTGTTACTTATTATGATTTAATTCAAACAGAGACAAATGAAGATCTTGATATTGACGAACTATCTTCTTGGAATAGTAATCTGGGTAAAAATGTTCCAAAAACATTTTATGTAAATGGCACTATAGGAGCAAAATCGACCGATAATTATGCTGCTAGCTTTAATGCTGCAGCATTCAATTTATCAATAATTATTGGAACCAACGGGTCAATACAAGGTGCAGGAGGTGCTGGTGGAACTCCATCATCACCAGATGGAAAAGATGGTGGAAACGCATTATATGTTAAATCAAATACTACTTCTGGAAGTTCAGCTACAAGAAAAATAAAATTATACAATACGAGTAAAATTTATGCCGGTGGTGGCGGTGGTGGATGTGGTGCTAAGGGAGGAACTGGTGGTGTAGGAGGATCTGTAAGAGGTTTATCTGGTGGTGCTGGTGGTGCTGGTGGTAATGGTGGCAATGGTGGTAATGGTCGAGGATATGATCAAGCAAGAACTGATGGTTCTGATGGTTCTGATGGTGATACTGGTGTTGCTGGTGATACAACAAATTATTATGATCTGTCCAGAACCTCACGAACATATAGAGCAGGAAGAGGTGGCACTGGAGGAAAAGGAGGTATTGGAGGAAATGGTGGAAATTGGGGAGAATCAGGAACCGTAGGTAAAGATGGATATGTTGGAAAGGATGGAAACTCTACAGATAGATCTATGGCTTATTATGCAAATTGGAGTGGGACTCAAACGGTGGAGTTTCGGGTAAGTCGAGATGCTGAATTTAAAATTGATTTGTGGTTTGGGGGATATAATCAGAGCACTTTTCCCGCAACTAGTGAAAATGAGAGGATTGGTCATACTCTTGGTTCAAATTCACCAGGATCAAACAGTTTTGCCTGTAATAATGGAACTTATTACGAAGATAGAAATGTTGCTGGTGGAATTTATGCTCCAGTTCATGCTGCTGATCGGGCGATTCGAGGATTAAAAGGAATATTGGTTCTTACTATTCGTTATACTCAACATGGACCGGCCACTTTTTCTGTAGATGATTCTGGTAATGATTCTGGTTTCGATTATACTGATATAGAAGTAACACCAAATATAGGATTGTTATATAGTTCCTATAGTGCACCTGGATCTGCTGGAGGATCTCAATTGAATAATCATGGTTCTGGAGGTAGTGCTGGAAGAGCAATATCAGGAACAAATTATACTATTCAATCTTGACAAGACTCTAAAAACCATGTAGACTACCTTTGTCTGGGTTGAAGATGAGAGTCTAAACCACTTTGAGAACCGTCCACTGGGTCGCACCAGGGACGGTTCTCTGCTATAATACATGTATTGAGACGGAGGGCACTTGACCATCACTTTGCGACCCCATCAGCGTGAAGCAGTCAATGCGATGTGGCAGAACAACAAAGGTCAAATCGTAATTCCGACGGGTGGTGGCAAGACTATCTGTATGATTGATGATGCCATTACTAACATGGAACTCAGACATCATGGGCAAACTTTTGTTGTTGTTGCTCCTCGTATTCTGCTTGCCGAGCAACTTTGTTCTGAGTTTCTTGAGTTGGTTTCTCCTTCTCATAATGCTCACATCATGCACGTTCACAGTGGAGAGACTCATCATTTCTCTACTACTAAGTCGGAAAAGATTCACCTGTTTGCTAACACTGCACGGACTGCTGGTGAGAATGTAATCATCTTCACCACTTATCATTCTCTCCATCGTGTGATGGAAGCAGACATTGAAGTCAACACCATTTACTTTGATGAAGCGCATAACTCTGTCCAACGCAATTTCTTTCCTCCCACGGAGCATTTTGCTGCTGTTGCTGACCGCTGCTATTTCTTCACTGCTACTCCTAAGCATTCTCTGTCTGTTTTCAAACCTGGCATGAATGATGCTGAGGTCTACGGTAAAGTCATCTGCAACGTTCCTGCACCTAAACTGGTAGAAGAAGGTTATATTCTTCCTCCTAAGGTTGTTGTCAAGCAACTGGATATGGTTCAGGACAAGCAGATGATTGCCGATCGTGATTCTCAGAATCTGATTGACACCATCGATGAGAATAGTCTTGATAAGATTCTGATCTGTGCTCGTTCTACCAAGCAGATTGTCAAACTGCTTGCCGAATCTGACTTCCGTATGGAACTGGCAGAACGTGGTTATTCTTGCATGTATATCACTGCCAAGACTGGTGGTGTGATTGACGGTCAGAAGGTCAATCGTGAAGTGTTCTTTGACACTCTCAATGCCTGGGGCAAGGATCCTAACAAGAAGTTCGTGGTTCTCCATCACTCCATCCTGTCCGAAGGTATCAACGTCAGTGGTCTTGAGGCAGTGTTGTTCATGCGGAACATGGACTACATCGGAATCTCCCAGTCAATCGGTCGTGTGATCCGTCTGGGAGGGTCTCAGAAGACCTTTGGACTGGTCTGTGTGCCAGTCTATGATAAGGTGGGTATCAGCACTGCCAAGTCCGTTCAGGCGGTCGTTGACACCGTTTTTGAGAGAGGTGAGGCAGCAGTATCTGTTGTTCGTCGTTGATCATGAAAACTACACTCGACTTGGTTCAAGAGCTTCGTTCTCTGCCTGATACAATTTATGAAAATTTTTGCAATCAGGCAAAGATGGTGGCACTGGAGTACCCTTCTGCACATGGAATCGACTGTTTTGCCCGTGGTGAAACAATTGAATATGGGTTCATTGATATTGTAGGACAACATATTGACTTAAAACCCAATATAAAAACAGATTTCAATGATCCTGATGGGGTTTATGCAGTAAAGCATCTTACTGACGTGAAAACGCAAGGAAATGGGTTTTTACCACGCAAAGACCAAAAAGCACTATTTTATTCCAAACAATGGGACATTAAGAAGACCGCTAGTGGTGCATCACAGTTTGAATCTAAGGCACACTCATATATTTTGATTGACCCTATTTGTGCACGTATTGCAGTGGTCGATACTAGTGTTTTCTATCGCAAACCATTCCGTACTAATTCTGCACGTATTTCATTCAGTGTGAAACCGCAGGATGTTTATATGATCTATGATGGTATTGCAAAGGTGATTGATACAAAAATTGTTCCTGATCCTAATGCAATCTATCGTGAGATTTGGAATAAGGCAGGCAATCGTCTGCAAGAGATGACCACTTTCTAAACCGTCCACCAGCACTCTGTGCTATAATTACACTGTAACCAAAGGAGACCACTCATGAAGTGCCAAGTCAAACTCTATGTTGCCGGAACCGTATTTACTGAGACTGTTCATGCCCGTGACTATCAGGAGGCACGTCAAGTCGCACTGGCACGAAATCCAAATGCAAAAGTTATGAGTGTGAATGCTTCTTTCTTCTGATGGGATTTCTTAAACCCCACATACAGAATCAGAGTCTCCTTGAATCAAAATTGGGAGACCCTGATGGATATGTTTCTAATGATGGAATGTGGGCTGCTATTCCATGGGCAGGAAACAAAAAAGGGTTCTGCATTATACATAATGGTAGACAAGTGCACTCTGTAAAGACATATAAACAGGCACTTTCATATATTAAAAAGCAATCTAAAATTAAACTCACATCCACTCTGGAGGATTTTTTATGACGAATAAACAACAAAAACGTCGTGACGCACTTGGATTGTTTTATGAAAGTGTTTTAAAACCAGATCATCAACTTCGTCAGTGTGCTCATAATCAAGAGTGTTTTCATGAGTTGATGGAGTGGAGAGAAGAAATTATTCGTTATCTGGATGAACGCAGAAATCAGGAGTTTCACTGATGACCGCTCAATATGTGTGGTTTTTAATTTTTGGAATTACTGCTTATGTGATAATTACAGATCCAAATGTAGCAAGAGCATTTGATTATGTTCTTAGGTTAGCAAATAATAATATTAGGCATCACTGGTGGTGGATGACTAACAATCCCTCAAACCCAATCGTAAAGTGGTATTTGTTTCGTAAAAATCTTAAACTTGCTAAAGAATTAAGAACAAAGATTGATAAGTATTATGAAGAAAATAAATAAGTATGTAGAGGAAACTTAATATGCTATCAACTCAATACCGACTTAGGTTGGAATTTATTTGCAAAAAAATTGCAAATAAAGAAGAAGTGAAGTTAGAAGATATGATTTGGGCAGAAAAACTTGCCAAACGCCATACCACAGCAAGGGATTGGTTAAACAAAGCACGTCGTCAATCTTCACAAGATATTGAGGAAGGTAGTATGGATGATTTTATGAATAAGATGGGATTAGGTGACCCCGACCCATCTAATTACAAAACGGGGTTTGATAGTGCAGATGAAATTGTAGATTGGTTCAAACAAGACAAACCAGACGATTGGAGGCAAAGAGATTAACATGCAAGCAGTAATCTATTCAAATGGAAGTCAAGAGTGTGAGAGAATGACATCTCTTCTCAAAACACTTGATGCACAAATCTTGGAGTATAAATTAAATAATCATTTTACGCAACGTGCATTTGAATCTGAATTTGGTTCAGAAGCAACATATCCACAAGTATCTCTTGGATATAATCATATCGGAGGTATGAAAGAAACTCTGAATTTTATGAAGGAGAGGGGATTGTTTGAGTGAATTTTGAACTTACAATGGAGGATCACACAATTATTCTTAATGCTCTTCATTATTATAAAAAGGTTGAGAAGAGAGGGAACTTTCAGCAATATGATGAGGATAGAATCAATCAGTTGAGAGATAAGTTAGCACATCAAATTATTTGGAATAATACTGATATAGATAAATTCATAGACAAGGAGTAACATGAAACCTTTAATCCTAGTTGCTTGTTTTTTACCACTGGGCATCATTTGGATTATCATGAAACTTTCATTATGGATTTCAGCTATCAACGAAGAACAGAATTATGTCAGAGCAGAATCCAAAAAACCACACGGACCTTATGTGGCAAACCCATATGAAGACGTTGATGAGGAGGAAGAGGAATATGGAGATCGAACAGATTATCGATGATGCACTTTATCAGTATTATGTGGTAGAACGTGGTGAAAAGGTGCCAAACTGGAGATATATAAAAGATGCTGATTGGTGGGTAGAATATCTTAAGACTTTAGGTATTGACCCAAACAACCCATAGTGCTATAATACGACTACACAAACAGATTATCATGGATTACAAACCTTATTCACCAGAATGGCATCGTAAAAGATACCTTAAAGAAGCACTGGATAAGTATCTTGATGACTATGTTGAGAATAGTTTAATTGTTGAAGATATTCTTGATATTCTTGGTGAACGATCTGAAACTGCATATGCAGAATTCAATAAGGTTAGTGAATTGGAGTATATGATTCATGGTAAAAAATGATACTGTAGAATATATCGGATGTTCCCTAGAACAAATCAATTGGGGTAATAATGATGACCCCAGATCTTCATTGATAATTGGTAAAGAATATATCATTGAAAAGGTGGATGTTCATTCGCAACATACAAAAATCAAACTCTATAATAAAATGGGATGGTTTAACTCTGTATGTTTTAAACTGAAACATAAGCAGTTAAATAGTCCTTTGGAGTACAAAAAAAAGATGAATCCATCCGACATAGAACTTGAAAGACCATCAAAGATGTTCGAGTATGAAAAAATTTCAAGAGAGATTGATGGTATTGATGATATTGACGTTTTAAAATTAATGTGTAAGTGTTATGTTAAACTACACTTAAAGCAACAAGAAACTCTCACAAATATACTTAAATACGAGTCTAAATCATGGTAGATTTGATTGAACCAACTGATCCACAATACTTCGAACAAACTTCAGATAAACCTTATAATCGTCACAAATATAAAATTGTTTTTGGTGATGGTAAATCAATTATCATGAATAATTATGAGGAACTACGAAGAGTTTGGTTTGAATACATTCGAAACTGGAATGATGTTAAAGTAGAAGTTCTTGACATTAAAGAGAAGCCTAATGGATTTAAATAATGCCTCCTAAAAAACGACTATCTCAGGAAGATCTTCACCCATTCAAATCATTTCCCTATCGATTGGAGTATAAAGATGGAACAGAAAGCAGAATCTGTCACTTTGAATGTGATGAGCACCGAAAACAACACATCAAACGATATAAACTCCGAAAAGGAAAATATAAACTCGATACCCTTATACAATGTTCTTAGTCTAGTATTGCTTTTTTTGGCAACACTTGCTATAATCTATTTTGGATATGTGCATGGTAATATGCACTTGTTAACTACATTAAAAAATACTCATGGTTAAAAGAGAGCACATTACTAAGTCTGGAGACACCTTTGAGTGGGAAGAGACTGAAGAAACCCGTAAAGCAGTAGAAGAACTGCACAAAACTATTAGACAACTTGAAGCAAAAGCACCTGATTATGGAGTTGGTAAATGAAGAACCTTCATGAAGGAGGACTTGACTTTGATGATATGGAACTCATGCAATTAGAGTTCTATGTAAATGAAATGAAGAAAAACTGTTCGATGGGTGGAGAAATCCGTCGTCATGAATCCATCTACCATAAAATCAAAAAAGAACAATCCCGACGAATTCTTATTAGACTTGAAGAAGAGGCATTAGGTAAATGAAACTACTTACACTTGAAGACTATCAAAAAGCAGGAGAAACATTCTGGCCAAAGTATTGGTATGTTGCCAAAGAACTTGGTGACAATGCAAAACCAGAAGATATTCTTAAAGTCATGGAAGCAGTTGGTGGTGTTGCACTCAAATTGAGACTGGAAGAAGATGATGCATCACCTTTCGGATTTAATAAGAAAGAGGTAAGTCCTGATGAGTGTTGAGCACCCTGAAATTGCCGAAGTAGAATGGATTGATGATGCATTCTATGTTGAAAAGAGTTTTGTTTTGTGGAAGAGTGTTCGTAAGGATACAGGAAAAGATTTTTTATTTGCTCTCACCAAAGAGGCAGTAATTGATATGACACGATGGCATCTTAAGTGTGAGCAAGAGGAAACTTTACATCTATATACTCGTGTTGTAAATAGTGGTATTGTTGGAGGAAAATTGTAATGTATGAAGAACTAAATTGTTTCGAAGAAGCACTCAAACATTTTGGCACGAGAGTTGAGATTATCACTGCAATGGAAATATCTAAAAAAATTTCTGCCGAAGATGCATACAAGATGATCAAAGAAGAACTCAAAGCAGTTAAAAAATGTCGTAAACAATTTAAAAAAGATGACTGTTGATAGTTTAAAAATTCACGAGAATGAAGACGGATCTTTTAGTATGGAATGGGACAAAGAAGATCCTAAGTGGAATTGGTTGAATGGGTTGACAAGTAAAGAAATCCAAGTTATTATAGAACAAGCAATCAAGGATTACACCAATGAGCTCTGACCCTCGCAGTTCTGACTTTGTGTATAAAGATTATTCTCTTGAACAACTTGATAATTGGATTTCTGATGCTCTGAATAATGAATTACTCACGGCACAAGAAATTTATGATGCCATCATTAAATCTGTAAAAGATAGTGTAAAATATCATAAAAAAGAACTTGACAGAAGCAAACAACTCCTTTGTCTAATGAGTGAGAATAAGTCTTCTATTTGTGAAGCAACAAATGATGATTGGATTGATTTTTGGGAAGAAGTTTCTTATCCAAAAGAATACGATAATCTTCAATATACTGAAGAAGAAATGAATTCAATGTGTGATGCTGCTGCAGATGAAGAAGAACGCGATCGATGTCGTGAATATAATCTAAGAGAGGCAGAGTATTATAACAAACGTGCTTTGATTGATGCTGAGCACAAAAAACAAAATAAAGAACTTGAAGAAATCCGCAAATCGGGTGGATTTGAGTGGACACCGGGAAGTTAATCATGGCACTATCACAATCAGTAGAAGAATCTCTTAAAGATGCAGAACGATCACTTCGAAATGCACTTGCATTTGCGGCAAGACAAGAAAGACCAGTAGTTTGTAGTGTTATTGCGGATATGATTAATAAAATCGAATCTATCATTCATACAGATTCAATTCTTGATAAACTTGAGAATCGAAGTGATGGGGAGAGTGGTATATTTGGTTCATGGTTTGATAAAGATTAAGTTTCGCAAAGCAATCCCAAAGAAAACATTAAAATCATAGATAAAAGTAAATCATCCTGCTATGATTGAAACGTTGCCAAGGAGACCATGACTCTGCCATCCAAAAATCCAAAACTGACTCAAAATGAGATTGAAAGCATCAATATTGCGGTAAATGATGTTGGCATTAGAGCAATTCATCCAGAAAAAATGGAAGCTTTTGCCGAATATCTTGTTTCTAAAGTAAAGGAACAAAATAAATAATAAAAAAAACAAAAATGGATAGCATCGAACAACATATTGAAAAAGACAAACAAATCCTTGAAGATCCTACAATTTCACCACAACAACGTCGTCACATTGAGTCAGAACTTCATGATTTAGAAGTGTATCACGAACATAATCCAGAAGATCATCACGACCCAACTCCACTTGAAATGTATTGTGATGTCCATCCTGATGCAGATGAGTGTCGAGTTTATGAAGACTGAACCAGTTTAACAAGTGTCACACGGACCCCGCGGGGTCTTTTTTTATGCCCTATAATTACTAGGTAATCAAGCAAAGGACACATGGGCACTCGTTCCCTGATCGGCAAGCAACTCTCTGATGGTAGCATCTTGGGAGTCTACTGCCATTATGATGGTTATCCTGCCTACAATGGTCGTATGCTGCGTGACAACTTCGACACCGTTGAGAAAGTCAACAAACTGATTGACGGTGGTGATATGTCTTGCACCTGGACTAATGTAGGTTGGAACAATGAAACTCTGCCCGAATCTGGTCCTCTCTATTACACCATGCGTGGTGAATCTTTGGAGAGCAATGCACCACAACTCTACAAAGATTTGAATGAGTTTATGGTTGCTGCTGATGACAACTATGGTGCAGAATATACTTATCATTTTGTGAATGGTGAGTGGATCTGCCACAAACTCAATGCTGGTCCCGATCGTCACATGGTCAAGCAAGAAGAGATCCCTGCTGGTCCGGTTGCATAAGTGTCATAGGGTGCCTTCAGAGGCACCTCTGATGCCCTATAATACATTCATACAAGGGAAACGACCCATGACCACCTCCTTCGCAGACTACGTTGCTCAGCAAGATGCCCGCAACACCATTCAACTGAATGTTCATAAGTGGACTCTGATGCTGTGTGATGCTCTGCTGAAGAACTACATTGATTACAGCATCAAGTCTCATCAACGTTATGTTAAAGAGTATGGCAACATTCAAAATGTTGACATTGTAAAGTATGACTATCACCAGGCATGTATTGAGGACCTGAAGAATGGTCAGTGTGGTTATGAGTTCACTGTTGAGAGTGGACGTAAGTATCACAAAATTATGATGAGTGCCAATGGTTCTCGATCTGTTCATGCCTTCGTTGACAAGAAGACTGGTGAAGTCTACAAACCTGCCAGCATCAAGTCACCTGCCAAAGGTGTTCGTTATGACCTGCGACTGATTGAGCAACGTGAGTGGTTGCTGGAGAATGCTGACTGGAGCGGGTCATATTTATATTTGCGTTGAGTGTTGTATGAGCAGCACTAGCACTCTTTTCCCCCTGGGTTTAATTATCTCAACAAAGACAATGATTCAAAACTGTAGCACTGAAAACCTGAAACCTTATCTGCTTTGGGCAGCAGAATTGAAGTTGGGTATGCACTGTAAGACTGTTTATGAACTTGCAGAACTATTGACGATCGGTCGAAACCCTCAATCTGTCGGTCGTGTAGGACTCAACATTGCACGGGTTGGACGTGAAATCAACCAGGATATGTGTCCTGAACGTGATCCAAATGTTGACTGGTTTGCACAACAATGGCCCTTTATTGCACAACAGGACGCGTACATGACGTATCCCTGATGTGCTATAATTAAACTGTTCAATTAGAGGTTATTATGAACGACCAACGTCATTATCATACTGAAAGTGAGCGTAAACAACTTGATGGAGTTGTTACTGATGCAGAAGCAAATGGATGGAATGTATCTAAATTGAATCGCATGAAAGTTCGTGCAAATAATCTTCCTGATGACTCTTTGATTGTTGATGATGAATTACACTAAACAACAACTTGTTGATGCACTTGTGGCAGAGTGGGAATGGTTATGTCATGATGATTTTGACCCCGAAAATGATCCCACTCCTGAACAATTCCGTAAGGATATGGAGGAACTTACCGTTGAACAATTGATTGAAGAAACAGCAACTGATGAACACTTCACACTTGAAGAATATATGGATCGTTATCTGTGACAAGTAAAGAAAAACTTCTGTTCATTTCATCATTCGTTTGGTTTCTACACTGGGGAACATGTCTAGCATCTACACTTCTGGATACGGTTATTCTAAAAAACTCTGTGAGAGTGTTACCTCTTGGTTTCTGAAGAAGTATTATCCACGTCATAAGATTGATGTGGATATTGTTCATCGTGGATTGAAACGTGAAAGTGTGCTGGGGTATTGTGATGTGGTTGGTCCTTCTTATCGACCAAGACACTTCCTGATTGAACTTCAGACGCACATGTGTGAAGAGTTGTATATAAAAATCCTTTTGCACGAACTGACTCACCTGGCACAGTGGGTAGATGGTTCCCTGCGGTTTCGCCATGGAAAAATGTGTTATTGTCAAGAACCGGTCGAAAATTACGATTATGAGGATCAACCTCATGAGATTGAGGCACGGGACAGTGAAATAATCCTATATGATCTCTACTTAATTGATAAACAAGGTGTGCCAGACGACGAACCGTCCTACAACTGGTCGAATCGCCTGTGCTCTGCCCTATAATACGTTCATACGCAAGCAACCCGATGGATAGTCTCACTGCTCTTCAGGTCTACGGCAAACTGAAAGTAACTGACTTTACTCAGTTTGAGAAACCTGGCAAGAACAAAGGATCCCGTGGTCAATTCCTAGAGACTGCACTTGGTATTCCCAACACCTCTAAGTTGAAGGACTTGGTTGATGGTGAACTGAAGTCTTTTACTGTTGGTCAGACTATTGCTGCCACACAACTGAAGCACTGTTTGTCTGAAATCATCGAAGATTCTGTTTCTTTTGATGAAAGTAAGGTTGGGCAAAAGTTGAAGCAAACTGTTTATGTTGGTTTCTCCCGCTCCAACGATTATGTTGGCACCGAAATGCTGAATGAGGAAATGCATCCTGAGCACTATCAGGAACTGCGTGAGGATTATGATTATATTTGTAATAAAATCCGTCGTGCATATGCCACTAAAACCGAACTGAATACCATTACTGGTCCTAACGGTTTGCTTCAAATTCGTACCAAAGCATCTAAAACTAAAGCAGGTACTTATGTTCCCATGAAGTTTGAAGATGTTACTCTTAAGGATAAGGGAATGGCATTTTATCTCTGTGGTCAATTCGGACGCAATCTTTTCTGATAGTTGACAACTAACTGAAAATAGTTTATACTAAATAAATCGGTCCAAATCAGAGGATGACCTTAAACTCTGCTCCTATTTTAAACACTCCAAAGGAGAAATATGACAAAGTACATTCAAGACCCTAAATTGCGGTCGCTAGCAGAAATTGCCGCATCTCTTGGTAAAATTAAGTTTGCTAAAGGATCTGTAGGAAAGCAACTTAAAATTATTCAACTAAAAGTATCTGATTTAAAAGTTAGTGCAGATTATCAGCGTTTTATCTCTACGGCAACGCTAAAAAAAGCAAAACAATTTAATAATGAATTATGCCAACCATTATTTGTTGCTAAACGTCCCGATGGAGTTTATGTTATTGTTGATGGACAGCACAAAGGTATCATGGCATATCTTGCAGAATTGGATGATGATTATACTCTAACTTGTCTTGTATTTGAGCATGATGAGAATTCAAGTCTTGCAGAATGTATTGCAAAAGAAGCAAAACTATTTGAAGAATTGAATACGACTCGTAAAAATACTAGCACTCTTGATAAAGTTCGTGCGGGTCTTTCATACGGGGATGATGATGCAGTACAATTTGAGAATAACTTTATTTCTATTGGAGTTAAGGCAGAGGGTATTGGATACAAAAATGGACCAGAAGTAAATGGATTCGCAAAAGCAGTAGAATCTATTAAAAAATGGAAAATCCAGAACACTAAGGAATCAGTAGATTTTCTTTACCCCATTTATAAAAATCAGTGGGAATGTGATTACATTGACGGAAGTATGATTGGTGGTCTTGCTGCAATTCACAGTCTTATTGATTCTCTCGGTAATGGTAAGAAAGCAGATGGTCTTAAAACATATTTGAGAAAAAATTTCTCAAATGTTTCCCGCAATAAATGGACAGAAAATACCAGAGGTAGTTCTGATGTATTAATTGCCAGAAAAATTGTTGCAAAGTATAATGATCTGGTAGAGCAAAAACTTATCGATGGTGCTGTTATTGGTGAAGAAATGCTCTCCAATAACAAACTAGGAAAACTTGACGAAGTTTCATAATTTATGACTAAACCCTTTTTGAAATGGGCAGGAAACAAGTTTAGGGTTCTGCCCCATCTCACTCCGCATATTGGTGACCCCAAACGATATATTGAACCATTCAGTGGTAGCACGGCTGTTGCACTAAATGTCAGTGCTGAAGAATATATTTTAAACGATATTAATAAAGACCTTATCAATCTTTACAGGTATCTGACGAATCCGAATGATGATAGTTTTATACGATACTGTGATGAGTTATTCCGTTCTGAAAATAATGATAAGGAAGAGTATCTAGCATTTCGTAAGTTATTCAATGATAGTACAGATACTTTTGAGCGTTCGCGTTTATTTGTGTATCTCAATCGCCATTGCTTCAATGGTCTGACACGGTACAATTCTAAGGGAGGATTCAATGTTCCTTTTGGAAAGATGAAGAATCCAAAATGTCCCGTGAATGAAATGATGGCATTTCGGATGTATTATCTTCAGAAAAAGCATCGCTTTGTATCAACATCGTTTGAAGATTCTTCCCTCTATGAAAACATTGAGTCTGGTGATGTTGTTTATTTTGACCCACCATACATTCCACTCAATGATACTGCATACTTCACTGATTATGCAAAAGAGGGATTTACCTATAATCAGCAGATTCAGTTAGCAGAGTTAGCAGAGTCTCTGTGCAATCGTGGTGCAAAAATTATTGTTAGCAACCATGATACTCCTGTTAGTAGAGAACTATACAAAAATGCTCAAATCTATCCGATAGAGGTACGTCGGTCCATCTCTGCAAGGGGTTCTAGCAGAAAAAAAGCAAGTGAACTGATTGCAGTGTACCAACCCTAGAACCGTCCACTCTACCCCTGACTCTGCCCCACTCTGCCCTATAATACTAAGGTAATCAAGGGACGGCACCCATGACCAACACTGTTTTCTACAAGGTTGAGATCGACACCAAGGATGCAGTCCAACCGATCATCTACTTCCGCAAGGCAAAGCGTTGCAGCACTGCTAAGGGTGCCGACCGTCAGCACAATCGAATCGTGAATGAGACGGTGAACGACTGGCGTCAATACTCCCAGCAGATAACTCGCTACACCGTCTCCCGTGTGCCAGCTGACGTAGTGGTCGGTGGTTACATCCGCTGACCCCTTTTGGCACTATAATAACTTCAGTTCAAACAACAGCATGAACACTTTCCCTATTGATGATCAACTGGTAATGTTGATTGATCGACTGAATAATGCGGTCAATGTTTGTTACACTGCTCCAGAGAATCCGAAAGAGCAAGGTTATCCTTATGCAACAGGATATGCACGATCTGCAATGTCTGAAGTTGCAGATAGTTTGAGTGCCATTGTTGCCCAAATGCGGGAGGAGGTGGACGGTTGAACAACTGTCCACTCTGCCCCTGACTCTGCCCCACTCTGCCCTATAATAAGCACATAAGCAACCAACCCCACATGCAACTCCAGACCTCTGCCACCACTGTTGACTTCTATCCCGTCGGCACCGGTAAGCGTTTTGTCAAACGTGTCATCTGGCATCAGGGTGATGTGACTGAGATGACTTCTTTCACCACTCGTGTGAAGTCTGATGCCATGTATGACATCAATCAGTATCTTGCAAATGGTGCTACTGTAACTGACTTCAACCTCAACGAATACACTGGTGATGACTACTCCCCTGTCTACTGCTGAACAAAACAAGGAGTTTGTCGATTTTCTGTTCGGCAAACTCTTCTCTCATGTTGACACTGAGATGATTGATTTGCAGGATGATGATTCTTGTGACGATCACCTTCAATTTGAACAACTCTGCCTCTTTTAAGATCATGACTGTTGACTTCTCTGGTGTTTTTCTGACCGTTCAAAATCACGGTTGTGTTTATACTGTCTGTACGGAAGGTGAATTATTCTATGCACCAATGTATCAGGACGGTAGTGTAAATCTGGAGGAATTTGATTTTGTTGACTTCTGGGAGTCTGATGCTGATGTAGAAGAATTGGAGCAGATTCAGTCGGCACTGATTGATATGATGACCCGTGCCGGTCTTTATTTTCGTCAACCCATGAGTGTTTGAAATGTCAATTTACAGAGACTACTGGACCAAACCAACAAAAAAACAATCACAACCACCTTCTAAAAAATGAGTAGAATTGCACAGTATGGTCTTTCTGGTATTCTTTTGATGCTTGCACTTGCCAGTTATCTGAGTTGGTTGGCAGAGCGTGATCAAAAAGCATTTCAATTTTATCAAGAACAGAAACATCAAGAAGTCTGTTCTGTTCTTCCTAAACCTCATCCTGATTGTGTAAATGATTGAAACCTATGACTTCACCGGTAATGCTATCACCTATCTTGGATTGATTGGTGTAATCTCTTCTGGTATAATTATTGTAACGGCATATCGTCGTTATTGGAAATCGGAGAAGAAATCATGAGTGATGTAAATGTAGAATTAAATGTGCACGAACTTGGCATTTTACTGTCTGCACTTCAGGAATTAGATGGAAGAGACGAACGACGTATTGCCAGAGAATACGGAAGTGTTTCGACTCTTTATGAGAAGTTGTATGAGCAGTATAAGCAAATGGATTCCAGTCAACTTGGAATTCGATATGAAACCATTATTGAACCCAGTTTTTAAGAACATGTCTTTAACGATGACAACTCCTGTGACACCCGCAACAAATCCCGAATTGTGGTATGCCTGGTATGAGATTGTGAAAGAGGATGCTCCAGAAGTTTTGGATGAATTTATTGAGAATACGGCATCCAAGATGGAACTGACTGTGGATTATTTCATGGGAGAGTTTCTCTAATTAATCAATAAATATAGGGTAAAATATAAGTATAAAAAATGCCTTTTGCTGAAAACGACATAACAACAATGGCAACAGAGATTCAGTCTATTTTGAATGATTCAGACCGTTCACTCTCAGAGATTGTGGTTAATTCTGATCTTCAACAAGAATTGATCGAAACAAATGGTGACTTAGATGCAATTAAACAAGTTTTGAATAATCTTTTTTAAATCTGTGACGGAAAAGGAACGATTGATTTTAGCACGACAACAAGTCTCCAACTTGCTCAATCTTCTGAAAGACAATCCTTATGAGACTTATATGAATTTAAAACTCACCAGTGTATATTATGAGCTCGAAAGACAAATATCTTTTTATCATTGATTATTGGGTGCCATTTCCCACATCAGAGTATGGTGGTATTGTGAATGTCATTGCATCAAATGAGCAGGAATGTTTTGAGATTCTTGCGAATGAGGAATCATTTTGTGAGGATTATGTTCATTTAATTATGGAGAAGATTGTAACTGCCACTAAACTCAAGTTGGCGGATGATTATGAATGTGATATAATAGATGCATTCATCACATAGGATTATGTCAAAGGGATTTACCGTTCATTCCAAACAACCAGAACCAGAGGGTAGGTATCGAATTGAGGAAGAAGGAACCGGAGGATGTGATATTTTAAGGTCAAACATGACAAAGGAAGAATGTCGTGAGGCATGGAATTATTTTGTTTCGACCGGAACAAATCCAAACTATTTGAAAATTGTACGTGAATCATGATTGATTTTCCACACAGTGCTCCCAAAGGTTATTCTTATGAGATTCAGTCATTTAAACGCAATGTACTTGCTATCTGGATTATTAATCATGGGGAGTTTTCTTATACAAATAAGAATCCTAAATCAATCTGGGGATTCTACAATACAAAAAAACAATGCTACCATGCGCCTGTTGACTCCACCAAGCAAGGTGATCCGGTAGATATTAATTCTACAACTCCTTATTCGGCAATGAAACTCAACTTAAATCCTTTAATGCAATGTCTTATGTCCCTGTAGTTAATGATTATGTAAGGTGGAAACAAAAGCACTTTATCGATGAAGGATGGGTATATTTCAAGTGTGGTGAATATATCACAATTGAGGTTGGAACAAAGGATAAACCAGACGAATTAGTTAATATGCACAAGAAGACTCATATACTTGTAGTTTGTCATTCACAGTATTGGAATGATCTGGAATATATAAAAAAACGAGAGTAATAATGAAAGAAGAATTTCCATCACTTTCTGAACAAGGAAAGAATTTGGCAAAGTTTACATTTGAGGTGGTCAAGAGTGGAATTACCATTGCTCCGACAACATCTACAAAATCAATGTTTGTATCGGAAGAGAAACAAAAGGAACGATTGGATATTTGTAAGATGTGCGAATACTATTCATTAAGACAGAATCGTTGTAGACAGTGTGGTTGTTATATGAATGCAAAGGTTAAGTTTACTGCTTCTCAATGTCCGATTCAAAAGTGGTAATTTATTCCTTATACCAATAGAAACCTTTCCAACTATACTTACGTGGATTGTTTAATGATTTTCTTAATCCACTGTCACTTCTATCTCCACCATGTATACGAACTGCTTCACTAATGCTTTTATATGTGGGTGTTCTTAACCAGTTAACTTTATTGATACCATATACACTTGTATGACGTTTAGATGGTTCTAATCTCTTCCATAGATAACCGTATGCTTTATATCCATTATCAGCGGCACGAATAATATTACCACATTTCTTTCTATTATCAGTTAGTTCTATTGCAGCAGCACTTGCACTTTCCCATATTCTTTCTTCACCCGTTTCTATATTCACACTCATCAGTTGAGCAGAAAAGTGTTTACCATTACCACGATTCTCTTCTAAATGAAATCCCCATTTATTATTGTCAATTAATGGTTTCCCTTCGGGATAAGCGCAAGCGTCTTTTATTATAGGAGTATTATCTTCTTCAGGATAATCGCAATCATCAGTATTATATCCTTCTACATTTGTATTGTACTCTTTAATAAAATATTGTTCTCTTTCATCTAACTTACTTACATCACATTCTTCTATTTCTCTTATCATGAAGTTGTGATTTCCGTGTTTTCTCATTGCACGATGTAATGGATTAGGACTCATGCGCTTAGAATCTTCAAGGTGTTGCTTCCATTCTTTGTTCATGGTCTGAGTTGTCTGTCCGACATACTTGTGTCCGTTCACCTTATTGATGATGAGATATATTGTTCCTACTTGCATGTCATGATTGTATACTTGACTTTATTTATTGGAAGCATCTCTTTTTTGATTGCATACAACACAGTAGGTTAATAAAAAATTAAATATAAATAAACGTTTTTTAATGAGAATCAATAGCAATAATAATTGAGAATAATACTCTCCAGATACCTCATAGATACCTTATAGATACCTCATAGATACCTCATAGATACCTCATAGATACCTCATAGATACCTCATAGATACCTCCTGAGACTTGTGAGTTTAGGACGTTAGCACATGAACGAGCATCTGTCAACCCCACAGGGACGAGATATTGTTACGAGACCTACACATAAATTACGAGATCTTATATATATTATCATGAACACTTATGAATCTCGTCGAGATAACACTTGACACTCGCACGAGATATCAGTATAATAACAGAGTATCATACACAATCTCTACGAGAACCATGTACGACGACTACGAGTTTCAGTGCGAGAATAACAACGAGTCTTATACATATGATTTCGACGAGATGTACGATTATCATATGCATAATCAATATAATCATATGCGAGATATACAAGATGTATATGAAGATGATGAGTATGCACGAGATTCATGTGATTATGACACACTTGCATATCGTCATTATGCATGATATAATACGTACACATCGCACGAGACTCTCATGTATACACACAAACGTACAGTAAGTGTTACTCTAGACATCGAGTGTTATGATGATCTAGACCTGAAAGATCTGGATTGGCGAGAAATCCTAGACCTGCAGGGTGATGAGAATGTTGATGTTAGCATCAAAGAACTGGCAGATATCTTTTAAACTGCCAGTTCCCAGATTGGCACACTAGTATCTTATTGATTCTCAATATCAAGTCTTATTGAGAACAGTGTGCCAATCTGGGAACTGGTTGCAACCCCTTGACCTAGGGTTCGTGATGCTGTATTGTAGAAATGTGGTCGGGAAAGTAACATTTTTCCCCCCACAAGTTCTTTACACTTTTTGTGAAAATGTTCACACAAACTCTCAACTTCGTCGATGATGTGATGGAGTATGATTATCAAGAATTGATCAACAATGTGCTGGTCATTGGTGCAATCTGCGCGGTAATTCTTGGGGCAATGTATACCCAACTGCGTAAGGTTAAATTCTCCACACCCTACCAGATTTCTGAGTGGTTCTACCTGGGCATGGATCTTCGTCCGGAGGTATCAGAAACCGTGGGTGATGAGCGTTTCGGTATCTCCGTCAATCGTTACTATTTCGGTGTGTATGGAAACACCGCACAATGGGGCAAACTTGATGAGAATGGTTGCCTCTGATTCTTTATAATAACTGTATCGATTCTCAAGTATTTTTATTATTGAGAATCGCAGCTGCCGGTGGACGATCGGCAAGGTGTCCACCAAACCGACACAGGGCACCAAAATCGTGTATTGTTATCAAGTCGTCAGGAATTTCACTCATGTTTGATGAACTTTGGTCTGAAATTCAAGATGCTCCCGGTGAGATCTTCGATGTCATCGAATACAAAGAAGAATGGGAGAAAGAAGAGAAGTTTGACGTAGAATCTTACATCAACGGTAACACCGATTATTGATGTCTTTCGTATCAACTTTCACCTATTCCAAAATGAACACCAATCTGGAAATGTTGACCCAACGTGAACAACTAATGGAGGACATTGATGGTATCGTAGAGGAATTCTTCGTTGCAACTTGGGGTGACGAATATCCCGAAGATTGTGAGAATCTTATCCGCACCTTGTGTGATGCTGTCTGCCGTAACTTTCCAGCAAAGTAACACTAACCGTACCGGTTCTCAATATACATCCACTATTGAGAATCGGAGCCGCGAGTGGACGATCCTCTAAGTGTCACACAAAATGAGCACGGGGTCCAAAATCGTGTATTGTAGACACATGGAAAAAATCACCTTCAAAGATCCCTGCTCTATGGCAATTGAAACCGATCGACTCACTGAACTCCAGAACTTTATGTTTGACACTATGGCATCTGCAGAAATGGCAGTCGATTGGTATTGCGAACGTTTCGACGTGAGTGCTACCGATGAGGTGATAGATTTCGTCCTTGATGCACACGATGCTTTCTTCGGTAACTGATAACAATGCAAGAAATTAAGTTCATCATCTCCGGTCGTTTTGAACGTCCTAATGGTCACATTATGCGTGATCAGTTGGCATACATTAGTGCCAGTAAAGAAGAGGCAATTGCAACATGCCAACGCAACAATCCTCACTTTCACATTCACACCGTAAGGGAGGATCATAGTGTGCCTGAGGTTGTGAAACTGCAACCGCTTCGTTAACACTAACCGTGTCGATTCTCAAGTATTTTTATTATTGAGAATCGGAGCCGCGAGTGGACGATCGAATAGGTGTCACACATTTTTGGCACGACCCCCAAAACCGTGTATTGTATAGGAGTGGAGGGGAGCACCCCCCACGATCTCAAACCTCTCTCATCTCTCTCATGCGTAAGATCGAACGGCAAATGAACGATGCCATCACCAACGGCATCAACTGGCAATCTGCCAACACCGCTGTTACTTTCGACCCTGAAACTGAGACCTCTACTGTATACCTCCACGGCAACAAAATTGCCGAGGTTGGTGACTTCGGAGTTCGTTTGTGGGACGGTGGTTATCAATCTGCAACCACCAAATCCCGTCTGAATGCTATTCTTTCAGAACACGCAATCGCAGGTGAGAGTGTATTCCAGAAGAACTATCAGTGGTTCATTCGTCTCTACAATGGCACTGAGTTCTTTATCACTGAGTTTCGTAACTCTATGAAACTGGGCACTCTTTCCAACGATCTTCTTCTTGCCTGATAACAACTTTGGGGGTTCAATCCCCCCTCAATTGTTCTCATTTTTCTTCTTCATTATGACTCAAAACCTTCACATCGAACACCCCGAAGATACCATCCTCACAGGTGATACTTCGTTCCTGCAATCTCTCAAGTCTGAGATTAATCTTTCTACCAAGATTGATGGTGCCCCGGCAATCGTTTGGGGGACGAATCCTGCCACCGGAAACTTCTTCGTTGGCACCAAATCTGTCTTCAACAAAGTTAAAATCAAAATCAACGAATCTCATGAGGAAATTGATGCGAACCACGTCGGTGAAGTTGCAACAATTCTGCACTCTTGTTTTGATTGGTTGCCTCATTCAGATGGCATTTTCCAAGGGGATTTTATCGGATTCGGTGGATCAGACGAATATACTCCCAACACAATCACCTACAAGTTCGATGAGGTAATCTCTCAGGAAATCATCGTTGCACCTCACACCTTCTACATTGCCGATGATGATTTAAGGGGTGCAATTGCGTTCCCGATGAAGTTCATTATCACCGATACATCTTACTGCAAATTTGTGAAACCCAAAACCTACATTTGGTCGGGTTCTTATTTCGAAGGTGCGGATGGGTTTGAGATTCCCCCGATCGTAGATTTGATCCGTGAGGTGATGTCTAAGACTGAGTTCGTGACTGATAAAGAAGCAAAGCAAATCAAGCAAAATGTTAACAGTGCCCTGCGTAACGGTTGGGCACTCACAGACGACGATTTCCTGGGCAATGCTAATCTCTGCCACCTGTATGGGTTGATGATAGTTTTGAAGGAAGAATTGCTGAATCAGTGTCGCAATGTTGGACCTCGTGCGTTCATTGGGCAGGATGAAATTTCTGCAGAGGGTTATGTTCTGGACACTGAGTTCGGTACATTCAAACTGGTAGATCGTCAACGTTTCAGTGTTGCCAACTTCAACAATTCTAAGTTCTCTGTTGCATCATGAAACATCAGAAAGCACTCACCAAACTCATGAAATCTCATGGGTTTGAGTTACATCGTTCGAAACGTCATTTAGTTTGGAGGCATCACACAGGAAAGAAAATTTCTACATCAGCAAC
>Ga0208162_1000255_pt1 | contig 31144 bp, 21 predicted proteins | sample CB_VirMetaG_4_FD_184539 | JGI IMG/M metagenome (GOLD analysis project Ga0208162, IMG submission 184539) | Freshwater to marine saline gradient viral communities from Chesapeake Bay - CB_1508_1M Viral MetaG (SPAdes) (version 4) | ecosystem: Environmental > Aquatic > Marine > Coastal | place: USA... | reverse complement strand
CACAGTGCGCACAATCATAACCCTGTTCCATTACAAGATCAGGATTGTTGTCTTCCATATACTTCCTTAAAGCTCTAGAATCTCTCACTGGCATGTTGTCAACATATTGATTAATAATGGTTCCATCAGCGTTTCCATTAACACTAATAATTTGATGTTTCAATCTTGTTGTAACATTTTGGTCAATGGGTGATTTAGTGGCTTTCTTAATCTTTTCTTGAGCTTCACTAATAACCCTATCTTCTTCAGTAGTAAGAAATTTAAATTCTAATCTTACACCTGTAGGAGTTTTAAATTCAAATCTATTTTCTCCCTCTAAAACAGGAGCAATACTTAACTTTTTCATGTCTAACTTACTTAAATCAAATGTATGATCTATTTCTGTACCACATGAAGGACAACTAATATTAGTTTTATAATCTGCCCCATAACCTGTAACTCTTAGAAAAGTTAGAATGGCATTTTTATCACCAGATATTAACTCAGAAGATTTAATATTTTTATCTATAATACAATTATCTAATAAGTAATCTAATGCCTTTCCACTTCTTAAAAGAGAACGTGATGTTAGAATATCTTCGTCAGCAGCTGTAAGAAATCTAACCTCTACTTCTTTTTTCATATGTAAGGCACTTGTTGGTGGATAAATTCTACCTTCTGATGGCAGAGGAACAAAATCTCTTGGTGTAACAAAACCAGATTTATTATTTGAATCCTCTCCACTCTTTTCTAAAGGTGGTCCTTGGCTGGCAGATTTTGGTGTTATATCATCAACCTTTTCAACCATTTTATTTCCTTTCGTAAAATTTTACAATTAACTATTATATTTTAATAACAATATAAAGTTTTATATACAAAAATACCCCTTGTAAAAAAACAAGAGGTATTTAAGTTGTAAAAAAGTAAAGAAATTATTAGAACTTCAAGATACAATCATCTGGACGAACTGTGATGTTAACCATCATAGCCTCACCAGAAGCCATATCATACTCTCCAAAAGATACTTCTTGGCAGAAGCAACCTCTTAGTTCCCATTTTTCAATCTCAGCACCAACAGGATCAAGAGCGATAAGTTCAATATCCTTCTTATAGAAAGCGGCGTAACCATCACGACCAGAAATAGTTTCGTGTTGTAGTCTCACCCACTCCATAACCTTCTGTGAAGAAGAAGGAGCAATTGGGTCATAAAGAGACATTGCAATTGTTCCCCACTCACTCTTACCAGCTAGATATCTCTTAGAATTGAGATAATCAATAACGATAGGAGTTGTTGTGTATGTTGGACGAGATGCTGTTCTTGCTGTAAAAGCAGGAAGAGTCTGATCTGCAAAACTAAACAAAAATCTATTTTGCCTTTTAGGTTCGTAGGTATCCGCTAACATTGTATTAACTTCAAAAGGCTGCGGCATTAGTATTCTCCATTCAAAATCAAGTTGTTATATAATAAATACAACACAACAATAATTTTTGAATGGTGGCAATAATTAAATCGCCACCAAAACAAAATTACTCTTCAAATGTTGCACCTTGAGGTGTTACAGTAAAGTCAAAAAGAATAACTTCTGCAGCACTTGTGGGTTTCAAGAAAATCTTACCCTTCATAATGTTTCTATCAATTAGATCTGGTGTTGTTGTTGTTTCATCCAACACAGCTCTGAACTCTGTTAATCCTTGACGGCTTTGAACCAATGATAGATAAGCGTTAACTTGTGTTAGAAGATTTCTTCTAACTGTAACTGTGTTTGGCTCAAACAAGAATAGTCTTGAAAGACCAGAAATTGTTTTTCTAACCTCAATCAACATACGTCTTACATTAACTCTATCCAAAACAGATGCTTTTGATTGTAGTGTTTTCTGTCCGAAAGCTACAACACCTTGATTAGCAAAAGAAGCAATTGGGTTAACATTTGCTTGATAAAGCTGATCTCTCTGTGTTTGTGTTAGAACTCTGTATGGTACTGTACCAGGAGGAAAAGCACCACCGCGGTTAAATCCAGCGGGAGCAAACCAAGGATCACCAACTTTATCACTAAAAGCATATACTCCCATCATAACAACTGATGGGGGAACATTTAGTAATCCGCCTTGTGTTGTTCCATCAGGTATTTTAACCCAAGGATAATAAGTAGCACCATAGCTATTATCATATGTGTTAGCTTCTGCTACAGCTTGATCTACAGTTGTGTTAATACCATCAGCTGTAGTACTGTTACCAGAGGCTAGATCAACAAGAACAAAAGCGTCACCTCTTGACTTAGCCATATCCATTGCTCTCTGTGGTATATTACCTTCACTTGAACTATGAACATCGGGAAGAGCCAATAGATTAAAATCAACTTGATCTGGGTTAGACATAATATTAATAGCTTGAATGAATTCTGCACTTAAACTGTTAGTGCCACTTTCATTAGCTGCTAATCTTAAATCAACTCTTGGATCAAATCCATCCCAACCACCAAACATAGGAACACTAAATCTGATTGGGTTAGTTGTATTATCAACGTTAGGAGATACTCCAGCAGCATTCATATCAACTTTTGTAAACGTCATAGTAGCAGTAGATCCACCATAATCAGTATTTGGATTTGAAAAAATCAAGAATCCATTATCTGTATCAGTATATCCTTTAGGTGAAGTAACTGTCTTTTTAAGTCTATCTGCTACGCCGTCTTGAGCAAAATCAACACCCATATATACTTCAGCGTCAACTGAGCTATCAAACAAGTGATCTGACTTATATGGTATTTCATCCACTGTTGTTAATACAGAAGCGCTTTCAATACCACTAACTGATAGTTTAGGAATACCTTCAAAACCTTGTGGTCTTGCGTCGATTGGAAATCCACCACCAATTTCAACTCTAATATAAGAATTATTAGATACAGGATATTCACCATCAAATGTAATTGTTGGTGGGTTTGTTGAAAAATCATAAGAAGGTGAAGTTGTTCCAATAACCTTACCAATATAATTCTTACTGGATGGATCTAATGTAAGAGAATCATAGGAAGCTCTTACAACAGCTTCTTTATCGCTGTCACCAAAATCTCTAACAACAAGATTAAATGTAGGATATGCTGTAGCTGATGTATCTACCTTAGTAATAGAAATCTTTAAATTACTATTTTCGTTTGTTCCATGTCCAATACTATAAATCTTAAAAAGTTTATAAGTACTTGCAAGATAGTTCTGTGAGATTATCCAAGGTGTTTGAGAAACTGAAAAACCACCCTCTACATCATCACTCAACCCAGCTGTTCCTGTATCATCTGCAGTAGCTGATGTGTAACCACTAATATCACCTTCCAAAGAAGAAACATCATAATCAAAAACAGCATCAACATAAAGATCGGGAAGCAATTCACCAGCATATGATTGCTGTGGATCAGTTCCCATAACTTTCTTAACATAATTAGGTGATGATTTTATAAGTGATAGTCCACTTACAGCATATTGAGCTATAATATTACCAGAAACACCTGCGTTTGTAACAGCGTCTTCAGTGCCATTAGCTTTAACAAGACTAAAATTATCATAAGAACCACTTATCTGCCAATCGTCACTTACATTAGTAACTCTTTGTCTAAATATAGCACCTATTCTAGCTGCGCCTGCTGTTTCTGAGAAACCGATGGTTTGTGCACCATCCGCAAGATTAAATGCAGCAACAACTACATTACCAACGTTGGTAGTTCCTCTACCCAACACTCTAACAACTTTCAAATTTGAACCATTTCTCAAATAATTTTGAGCGGCATATGGTGTATATTTAGTTGGTGATAATCCACCAAACTTTTCTTGAAATTGACTAAAGTTATTTACATTAATAGGCCTAAAAGCTTCACCCTTATCAGTTAACCCAATAACAGCTGCACCAATAGCACCCGCGCCAGGAGCACGAAATGTATCATCAATTTCTTGTGTATATACGCCAGGAGATACAAATACTTGAGCCATTAATACTCTCCAAGAAATAATGTTAATTAATATTCAATTGTATATTTTTATTGTCTGAATGACAAATATTATGTAAGATATACAAGTTTTGCTCTAAAAATAAAAAGAAGTATATTTATAGCTATACAAAAAAACCTTATACTTCTAATATAAATATACTTCTTTTTTCAGCAAAATAATATTTGATAAATTATTTTTTAAAGGTCATCGACTTGTTCAACACCTTGTTCTGCTTCAACAAATTGAGTTTCTTCTTCAATAGACGCTTCTTGATCCAATTGTGTCAAATCAACACCTAACTCTTCTAACAATGCATTAATTTGATATAATGCACCTTGATTTAATGTTAGAGATTGAGAAAGATTAGAAACTTCTTGTTGCTTTTGACTTAATAATCTATTAATCTCTGTTACTGTCCTAAGAGCTTCTTCTCTCTTTTCAATTAAATTTTCCTTACTTATTGACATAATATAACTCCTTGTTTAATGTTAAATATTAATTGTACCTAATTTTTTACAACTTTCAGCCGCATAATTGTCAGCTTTATTTAAACTCTCATAAATATTGGTTTCAGTAATAATATTGTATATTAATGAAGCAAAAAATGCATCGCCAGCACCAATACTATCTATAAAATCATATTTGTTGTGATTATCTCCATTTTGCAAAATAAAGTTATCTCCATAATATTTGTATCCGTTTATACCCATAGTAACAATAACATTGCCAAAATGATTTTTTATATCTTGATTAAAATTATTTTCGTATTCAATTAACGTTTTTTCATTTATCTTAAGATAATCACAACCATAATATTCTTCACTAACTATGTTTGTATCTACGAATGTAATAACTTTACGTAATTTACACACATCTAATATATCATATATGTCATAATCACTTAGTAATCCCTTATGATAGTTTGATATAATAACATAATCACCTTCTCTTATTTCATCTATCATATTACTAATCATATTTCGATCATGTTTTACTTTATCACCATGATCAAACCTATACATTGGCTTATGGTCTATATAAAACCTTTCTTTTATAGGTTTCTTTTCATTAGTGTAAAATTCTATGTGATAATAACTACTGTTATTTATAAAATTATTTTTAAAAAATATACTCTTTAAATGAGAAACAAGATTAGCAGCTCCGCCATCTACATCAACTTTTTCTTTATCTGATATAACAGGTACTTTTGTTGCAGGATCAACCCTATTTGATTGCATAAAAGTATATCTATCTATAAATGATTCACCTATTATGTGTAATCTCTTCATACATCCTCTGATATATATTTCTATTATCTATTCTTAGATACTCTATGTTTTCGGATATTCTACCAAAAGTTTTTAGTTGACGTTCGTAATAACCTACTTTATTTACATCTTTATTAGTATACTCTGAACCATCGACATTTTCCAAATCAAATAAATCGCAAACTAAACTATCAAAAACACATGTGCTATTTTCATGTTTAGCAATTGAATAAGCTTTTTCTACAACCATAGGAACAAAAACTTTACTACCAACACAAACAAACAAACCCCTCTTAGCTTTTGATATTATTTTATATAATCTCATAAAATCATTGTATGAAGCTGCAGCCCAAGCTGCCGCATCAAAATTTCCATACATTTGAAATATATCATGTCCTATACCTATAGATACAATAGGCTGAACATTGTTTTGGTGAGCATGCCAAAAAACAGATTTATCTCTATATTTACCCTTCCAACCTATAAAGTTAGAAATCAACAAACCAAGAGAATCACTACTTACATCATTTATAAAATTATTTAACTCAGAACAAGAACTTCTTCCCCAACCAAAGTTACCTTCTTTGATAGAAGATCTAACATCTTCACTAGTATCATCATTAAGAGCAATTTCTGTATCATGTAATACAGAGGCTCCATTGGTTACAAACGCATCTATCCTACCAGTTTCAAATAATGGTTTTAGTTGTTCAACACACCTATTCTTTATTGTGTGAGCACCAAAACCAATTATAATTGTATCATATTGATCAATGCTATTTAGTAACATAAAATCCTTCCATAACCAACACATCAATTTGAGTATTAGAAAAACACTTAACAGCATCTTCTGGTGTTTCAACAATAGGTTCACCCTTATCATTAAATGATGTATTTATAATCACAGGTACTCCGGTTAACTCATCAAAACTTTTGATGATATCATATAACTTACCATTGTCCTTTGTAATGGTCTGTAGTCTTCCAGAATCGTCAATATGAACACCAGAAGGTATATCACTACCCCTAATTGATTTGTGACTAAATAACATGAATGGTGACTCATATCCTTCTTCTACATCAAACCACTCATGCACTTTTTCTTTTAATACCATAGGAGCAAAAGGCCTAAACTCTTCTCTATGTTTTACGTTCTTATTTAGTTTATCCTTCATATCTTTATTACGAGCATCTGCAAGAATACTACGATGTCCTAAAGCTCTTGGTCCTATCTCTGAACCACCTTCAAAATAAGCAACAATCTTACCATCTGATATGTCTTTAGCTATTTTATTAACAATATCAATATCATCTAATTTTTCATACTTCAATTTAGTATTAGATAATGATTCTTCTATTTCTTCATTACTATATTTTCTTCCACCTTCAAAAGTATCAATAGTAGAATAAACAATTTTTGGTTTCTTTGTATATTCAAAATAAACTTCATCTTGTTTATTAAATTTGATTTGATGAGAAATAAATAAAGCTCCTCCAATTGCTAATCCATCATCACCGGGTGCAGGTAAAATATAAAAATTATAATCTGGAAATTCTTTTTGCAAAACACCATTACAAACACAATTTAAAGTAGTTCCACCAGAAAGACATATGTTTTTTGTAGCCCTAAAATTAGATGTTATCTCTCTAATCATATTAATCATTGATTTTTCTAAAATATATTGTGTGTTTGCTGCAATAGTCTTATTATTTTTTTTATTCCAATCCTTTTTATCCAACCAATTTTTATCTGGTATACCGCCTTCTCCTTTTAGTTGAGGATAAAAAACTCTTCTTTCTGGAGTTATTTTTGCACCACCCCTATGTATTAGTGACGCATATATATCTCCATGATATAATTGACCAATTCTCTTTACATCTGGCCAGGATAATCCATCAACAATTTCATTATCTACCTCACCAAATGCTGACAAAGCCATAACCTTGCCAGCATCCGTCAAAGATGGATAAAAACCTAAGTAATCACACATAGAACCATAAAAGCTACCTATGTCAAAATCACCCCCTCTACGGATTAATCTGTATTCACGTTGTGAATGATTGAAGTAATATACTGAGTGTGATGTACCCATATTATCTGCAAAATCAACAGATAAAGAAACTGCATCTTTGAAAGGTGAAAGATAAAAAGATGACGCACAATGTGAAAAATGATGATCAACAAATAAACATGGTAATGATTGTTCACCTATCTGTAATGTATGCATACCCATAGCAACCATACCAGTGTTTTGATAAAACTGTTGCCAATCTTCAAATGTATACTCTACACCATTTTCATTTACAACAGAAAAATCTTCAACTGATTTATCCCATAATTCATTACCTTCCATATTTCTATCCCAAAACCAATTTGTTATTGCTGCTACACTAATATCTTTTAATTTAATTCCTTCTTTATTCAAAAGATACTTGATAGCATTTTTAGTAACGCCGCGTTCTTTCTTATTTCTGGTAAGTCTTTCAATAGCTATAAAGCCAACAAGTCTGTTATTCTTAACTAATGAAACACTACCATCATGCCCACAATTCATTCCTAATACATAAACATTTTTCATTATAACATCACCGTGTTAGTTTGTTTAGATTTATCTTTTGAAATTATTTCTTCTAATTTTTTCATATTATTAATAACTTGTTCTGTTGTTATTGATTTCATACAACTATAAGATGGACAAACCCATAGTTTTCCATTCCGATCTTGATCAAACATATTTGGCCTCCAACAACCTAAATCATTTTGATCACAAGAGTTCTTATTCCATATATTAATATTATGTTTCCAACCCCAAACATAAGGTGAAACACTACCCCATAATACAACACCTCTTCTCTTTATAGAAGGAAACAATGTAGCTGCTAAATGTGGTAGATAATTATCAATACTTAAAAACATCCTACATTTTGGAGATTGTAATATTTGTAATACTGGATTTAAATTATCTACTCTAATACTTTGAATATTTGGTATCTCTGGATTATATTCATTTGCATAAACTTGTACAAATGAATATTTGTTTTTTAACTTAGTTGCTAAATCACCCCATTGTTTTAGTGACCACACTTTATGAGTTCTATAATTTATACCAGACATTAACTCATGAGGATTTCTATCTACTCCTAAGTGCACTAATACTATTGGTTTATTACAACCATTTATAATCTTAGAAACTTCTGGATGTTGTTGATTTATTTTTAATAGAGGAAAACCTCCATCATAATCTAATGGTGTAGCCATAGATTTAGAGTATAAATTACATATAAATGAATTAGGATCATTCTTATATCTATGCTGAGTAATTAACTTAGTTAAACTAAATCCATACTCTATAGAATATACTCTATCAATATTATTTTTTATAAGTTTTGGAATTATGTTTTCATCACGATTAAAGAATTGATTTTGTGCACGCCAACTATCTAAATATATTCCGTGTTCAAATCCATCTTCTATAGGTATAACACCCGGATCGTGTGGCCATTGATTTGGTGACTCTGGTATTTGTACACCATATACATTCTGGCCAGACATTGCAGCTGATACCATGTGTCCTATAATACTATTATCTATCACTAATATAGGATAGTTATTCTTTTCTTTTTTTCTTAAATTAATTAAAGATCTGATAAATGTTGTTTGTATTATTCTAGCTCCCATACCACCAGCTAGTATTAACATATAAACTTTATCAGTTTCAGTTATTCTTACTTGATTATTTTGGTTCATAAATAGCCTGCTTTTATAGTATATATAATATATTAATAAAAGCTTTTTTATTTATAAACTATCTTTTTTTACCAAAAATTTTATGTAATCAAAATGAATTATTTTTATATTTTTATCATATTCAAAATCAGAAGTTACTAAAAAGTTATTTTCTGGGACTTTATAGTCATACATTTCCATCAGTGGTATAATTTTTTTTGGTATTTTATATCTTAAGTCATAAAAACTTTCATTTTCCTTTCTCGTTATTTTCTTTATATTATATTTTAAATTACTTCCTATTTGAAAAACAACAAGATCTTCATAATCTATATCTTCCTTTTTAAATATCTTTAACCCTATTATTTTTTTATCTTTTTTTATTGTTTTATATAAACAATTACCATAAGTTTCTATTAAAACATATTTATTATTTTTCAATATATTAAGTTGTTATAATATTTCTTATAAAATCGTTAAAATATCTTGCAGCCTGAGCTCTTCTTTTTGCATCTTCAATACTGTAAATTTTATCAGTATCAATCCAATTACTTCCATCCCATTCACGGTAAGAACCGATTATATCAAATTCGTCTTCTCTTAAATAAACTAAGAACGTATTAGTTTCTATTAACCATAACCAAGACAAGATATTCTCATTATTTACAAATTCTGATGGCATAGCAATATTATTCCATCGACAAGTTTCTTCATTAAGTGTTAAATCTTTATATTCTGGTGGAGGAATAAAAGCATCGCGAGTAGGGTCGTAAAAATAACCTATACTGGCATAATTTTTTCTAAATGGTTCGCCACCAAAAATGTGTTCTCCTCCATATGTATTAATAGATGTTCTCTTAGCTACATGACCTGTTTTCTCACTATATAAATCTTCACTTTCATCATCTTTTCCAACTATTACATTAACAACCATATTCTTGTTATCTAATAAAGCATAATGTGCCATTTTATATACTCCTTCATATTTAAATTTAAACACCAGAAAAACTTATACAATCAGCACCAGCTGTAAAGCAATAAGTGCATTGTCCGCCACTAGAAATACTAGAACTAGTTAATCCACCTCCAACACTAACTGTAATAGAAGAATCAAATCTTATTATAACAACCCCAGATGAACCTGCAGTTGGAGTATCTGAAGAGGTATCTCCTCGTGCATATCCACCACAACCAGTGTTTGCAGGAACGGACGTTCCTGTTGTGCGATGAGCACCGCCACTAGAATACCAAACACCATTCCATCCCTTAATTCCATTACAAGTATTAGTGTTCCATGTACCTCTTACTGGACCAGGGCCACCACCCATTATAGAGTTCTCATTAGTAAGATATGCACCACCTACCATATTAACAGAGGTTGGTCCATAAATATAACTACCATCGGGATTAACCCAACTATGTACTGTAGAGGCCGAGTCATATTGGTCGGAAAATCTATTGGCATTCTGATTATCATCTACGTTTTCCATACCAATATATCGCGACCCTTGTAAGCCGCTTGCGCCTCTGTATGCGCAATTGCATGAACTACCACCACCATAAGCCCCACTTATGCCAAGTCCGTTCCCCCAATATAACGCACCACCTCCACCACCACCCGCTACTAATCCTTTCCAAAAAAATGTTTGACCACCTCTAAACCCTTTGCTATTGTTTCCAGCAGCTCCACCAGCCCCTATACATATAAACATCCAATTAGGAGAATCTGGAACAAGATAATCTGAGCTCATCCATATTCCTCCACCACCACCTGCTCCAGTCCACTTCGCTACCCCGAATTCCTGGTCACTGCCACCGCCGCCACCACCACCAACAACTATAAAATGTATTTGAGGAGATGTTGATCCAGCAGATGCTAAAACAGTGTCAGTATATGATTTTGTTGCAACATCATTTGTATTAGTCGCAGTTGTTTTACCACTAACCATACAACTGCTACCACATACTGTTGTTCCTTCAACTTTACCAGCCATATTTAATCCCCATTTTTTAAAATAATATACTTTTATTTTTATATTTAAACGCCAGAAAATGATATATCATCAGCACCAGCTGTAAAGCAATAAGTGCAGTATCCGCCACTAGAAATACTAGAACTAGTTAATCCACCTCCAACACTAACTGTAATAGAAGAATCAAATTTTATTATAACAATTCCAGATCCACCATTTCCGGGAGCTCCACCTGCGCCGCAGCCATACCCCCCATTGCCAGTGTTTGCAGATACCGTAACCCCACCGTAGCCACCGCCACCACCAGAATAAAATAATCCATTAATACTAGCTCTGAGTGGATTATCTGGATTGCTGTAGTTAAGACCAGTAGAAGATGGTCCAGCACCAGAACCAATAGTATCCTGAAATCCCGACATACCCTGAGGTCCATTTTGGTTAGCCCAAGAAGTTGAACTAATAGTATAACTACCATCTGGATTTGTCCAGGCAAGTGTCGGCGCATTTATTTCATATCGGTTGGTTCTTCTTGGCTGAGTGTAAATATTCTCTATAGCGTCGTGGCTAAAAGCTGCTGTCCCAAATGGACCTGAAGATTGTCGCCAACCTGCATTACATCGAGTTCCTCCAGCGTAAGCTCCTGGTGTTCCTATAAAACAAGTCTCAGTAGCGCCACCACCACCACCTGATACAGTCCCCTTCCAAAAAAAAGTATTTCCTCCATATCCACCTCTACCAAAAGTGCCAGCACCAGCTCCACCACCAGCGCCAATAGATATATACATTTCATTAGATGAACCAGGGGTTAAAAAATCCGAACTCTGCCATATTCCTCCACCTCCACCTCCGCCGGAATTGAGATTGTTACCGCCACCACCACCACCACCAACAACTAAAAAATGTATTTGAGGAGATGTTGATCCAGCGGCAGCGGCAGAACTATCTACATATGATTTTGTTGCAACATCGTTTGCGTTAACTGGAGTGGTTTTGCCGCTAACCATACAACTGCTAGCACATACTGTTATTCCTTCAACTTTACCAGCCATATTTTAAATCTCCTACTAAACCTTTATATGTTAGATTTTAATATATTAATTTCTTCTTTTAAATAATCTATTTGTTTTTGTTGTTCTTTTATGGCTTCTATTAATACCGCGGTTATATTACCATACGATACAGATTTAAAGTCATCTTCTTTATCACCACCATGAACAACCTCTGGTAAAACACTCTCTACCTCTTGAGCAACCACACCAATAGAAGGTTTATCGTCTTTTATGTATCTTCTACCACAAAGACTATTTACAATAAATATAGCACAATCTATAGAAGTGATATTACTTTTTAACCTACAATCAGATGATGAAGTAATATCACCAGCTGCTGTTATATTACTACCAACATTAAGCGTGTTGGTTATACAAATGTTTGTTGTTCCTGTTGGTATAGCTAATGCAACGTTAGTTCCAGCATTAGCCAATGCTACATCATAAGCAGATCCTTTACCATACATAAATAACCCATTAACGGTTAAACCCCCAATAGATCCGTTTCCATTTGTGGAAATTACACCTGCACTTGGGTTTCCAGAAACTTGAAGATAGCCCGAACTTATACTAACATTACTAGATGCATCTATTGTCATAGCGGCGGTTGCGCTCGCAAGATTATCGGCAGTTCCATCACTTGTAGCGCCTGCGTTAACTGAAAATTGTATAGAGTTATTACCACCACCGTTATCAGTAGCTATAATCAATCTATCAGCACTATAATCATAACCAAAATAACCAACACCTTGACCAGAAGAGTGAGCTATAAACAAAGCATCGTTGTTATTAGAAGCCACACCAATATATTTTCCTGCAGTAGCGGTGTTCATAAAGGAGGTGGTATATGTGTCATTTACAGAAACATTACCAACAGCACTTATTTTCATTCTCTCAGCAGTGCAACTTATTATTGAAGATGATGTTCCAAGTTCTGCAGGATTAGAAGAAGCGTTTCTAAATTGCATAGTTCCATCTGAAGAAACATAAATTGCAGCATGAGATTTACAATTACTTCCATTAGAGTTTGTTTGCCAAACTATTGGTAATGCATCATAACTACTACCAGTATAAGTGTTATTAAGAAGCATATATCTATTGCAATAAGGAGTCGTTGTCCCTCCGTCAAATCTAGCTATCCACCCATCAGTTGTAGGAGATGAAGTTCCAGCTACATAAAGACATGCTGCAGGTGCATCACAAGTTGGGCCTTGAACTATTCTACTTTGAAAATAGTTTTTAACATTTGCTGTGCTTTCTGTTGCTCCATCTACCAAATTAATCGTTTGAAAGAAGCCATAAGGTTTATTAATAGTAGTATTACCAGAAATTAGAACTTCAGCGTGAACTCCAACCGCACAACATATTCTACCAGTAGCTCCAGTATATGTTCCAACTCTTGACCAGATAGCTTTACTTGATTTTAATACACCCGCAAATGCTGAAGTATTTATAAAGTGTTCTATTTGAGTTCCTATTCTATATCCACTATCTGTAACTGCTGCTGGCATACAAACTATATTTGAGCCAAACCATAAATTCCTACAGTAACAAGTTACAGCACCACTAGCTGCTGGTTGAGCAAAATCTGTAGCTAGGCTATTTCCGGTAGTATTAGAACCACATTGAGAATATACAGTAAGTTTAGATGTAGGAACAACACCTATGCCGACATAACCAGCATTGGTTATTCTCATTCTTTCACGCCAATCGGATACACCCCCACCAGCTCTTGTTTTAAAAGCTAAATCGCCATTATAAGCAGATTTATAAACATTATTGATAGACCACTCAGATTGATTGCCACCTCCTGTAACAAGGCTAATACTAGAGAAATTTTCTGCAGTTTCATTATTGTTTCTAGCAACAATTTGTGCTCTTATTCTTTGGTCACTATTAGGTGCAAAACTTACAGTTTCATCTTTTCTAACATCAAGAAGAACTTCCGGAGAATTTTGGCCGATGCCGACATTACCATTATCCAACATAGCAAATTTTGTTAAGTCAGTTGAGTTTCTTATTTCTAAATTACCAGTAGTAGGAGCTTTTTGAATTTTCCAAGCTTGAGATCCGGCTGTAGTAAAATATAATATTGAAGATTCGGTAGATACAGAATCAGCTTGCAAAACAGCCGCTGCGTTCGTAGAAACAACCTTACCTACAATATTGCCACTTCCAGAAATATGAAGTAAAGTATCTGGCACATTCGTGCCTATGCCGACATTACCACCCCTATTTATCATCATTCTTGATTGTAAAGTAGCATCAGTATTACACTTTGTCAATAAATGTAATTCACCACCGTTATAAGAAGCAACATCTTTAGTTACAGCATATATTCCAGCAACTGGATATGTCAGTGCAGCATTTGATGAAGAAGTAAAATCTATTCCGAATGCGTCATTAATACTATAATCACTTCCTATACCACTTCTTTTTTCTATTAGTATACCTTTGTTTGGGTTGTTTCCTCCATAATTAGAAGAACCGTCAAAATCTCCACTAATGTGCAACTTAGTGTTTATATCATTAGTACCCACACCCAATCCAGTTTGGTCAATTCTCATCATCTCACCATTAGAACTACTAGACCAAGAAAATGTAGCATTGCCTGACCCTATTTCGTGATCAAAATGATAACCAGTACTTTTTGTTGTAATGTCGTAATTATAATTTAAACAACCCTGTAATCTAAGTAATTCTCCTGTAGATTCATTTACATGCAATCTATGTGTGGGGTTATCAATACCGATACCAGTATATAATGTTTCTCTTTCTATTGTTACCGCTTGGTTTGGTGAACCGCCAACACCAGCAAATAAACTTAATGTTTGATCACTTCTAATACTACCACCCACTGTGCCTGTGGATTGATTTCTAAAGTATAACTGTCTATCGGTAACACTACCGCCATCAATACGAACATTTCCGCCTCTTACATCCAAAACAGAACCGGGCATATCAGTGCCAATGCCAACGTTACCATCACCAGTTATTCTCATATGTTCTGCTCGCCCAGGCCCAACTGCAAAATTTAAAAACCCCTTTTCTGAACCGGCAGCGGGACATTCTATACCACCACCTATGAAACCATATTCTATATCGTTAGTTACATTCGCACTGTTTCCGTGACTAAAACGAACACCTATAGAAGAATTAACTGCATTGTCTTGTCTTTTTAAATCTAATATGCCGAAATTACCTCCACTTGTAGATGGAGTTATAATAGTTGCGACAGTAGCATTTCCCTCACCCAAAACTGATAATTGACGGGCTGGGTCCACATTAATGCCAACCTTACCATCACTAGTTATTCTCATCCTTTCAATATGAGCATTTATACCGCTTCCTGTTGAGACACCTGCAGGAGATGTGTATAAGATTATATCACCACCAGCTCCTGTTCCTGTAGAGCGACCAGCGTATATATTAAAATCCCCACCATCAATATCAGTTCCAGATCCATAAGGAGCAGCTACAATTGCATTTCCGGGTGTTGATGATAAATGATTTCCTCCCATAAATATTGAGCCAGCGCTATCTATTCTCATTCTTTCAATACTATTTGTATCAAATTCAAGATAATCTTGTCCAGAAGTGTAAACAACCATTTTATCAGCATTAGCATATAATCCACCTAACTGAGCGCCACCGACACCAAATTCTAATCTTGAGTTAGTGGTTCCATTTATTAATAACTGTTTATCTGACCCTCCAAAACCAACATTTGATGTTAACCCTATTAAAACATGGCCAGCACTAGTTATTATCATTTTTTCACTGTTCTGTATATTAAAACTGTAAAACTGATTGGTTCCGTAATTGTCAAATCTAAACTCATTAGTGTTGTGGTTATACTGGATTACGCCATTGTTTGAGGTAGATGCTTCAGCGTTCGCAAAAAAGATATTACCCGTAGAAGTTGTTCCAGATTTTATCGTCACCCCACCATTACCACTTGAAGCAACGACTAAATTGCGAGCGTATGCAGAATATGAAGATGGCGAGGTCGTTCCTATGCCAACGTTACCGCCAGAAAGCACAAATTCCTCGGTCAACCCATTAGTGCCGTAAATTGCGAATCTACTGGAGCCGTCGGGTATGCCGATCCAACGCGAGGACGACGAGGTGTCTGTAAATCGCAACAACGGAGACGCACCATTTCGCTCTATCTGTACACTACCGTTTACGTCAAGCGTGTGTGTTGGTGAACCCGTATTGATGCCGACGCGCTGGGATGTATCAACAGCGATAGCTAAATTTGAAGACGAAAAGCTGCCGATTGTGGACGTATAGATTCCGAGTGCGCCACCCGATGCCAAAAATCCCACTCTGCAGTTTATGTCTCTACTGTCGATTAACTCAAATCCGTTAGTTGTAGCAGGGTTGTATTGCACAGACAATGCGGCTGATGGCGATTCCGTTCCTACGCCAACATTTCCATTTTGTAATATACTCAATCGCTCTTGAAGAGTTCCAGTAGTGGTTAAACCATCATTAATAAAAAAACCAAGTCGATGATTATTATTTGATGCCGAAAAGTCAGATGTTGCAATGTTTACTACCTTGGATGTAACACCCGATGAATTCAAACTATTATCATAACTGTAAAACTCTATTTTGCCAAACTCATTAGTGTTTAAAATACTATTAGAAGGAGCTTCGCCAAGAGTTAAACTACCACGAACATCCACCGCGGATTTTGGAGAGGTTAAGACAGAACCACCATCACCAACGATACCTAACTTAGAATTCGCAGCATCCCAATAAAAATCTGTAGTAGTTGATGTTGAATCATATATACCAATATTTCCACTTGATTCAATAGTTAAACGAGAAGAAGTATCTGTTTGTAGAGTTAATACGCCATTACCACTTTGATTAGCATTTATATATGTTGTAGATGAATCACCTACTCTATATAATTCTAATGCAGCAAGAGCGTTATTACCTACTCTAATCATAGGTTTAGCAGAAGAACTTGTGCTTGAGTTAAAAACATCTAAAATAGGAGCATTACTTGCAGCATTTGTAGTAACAACAGCATTGCCCGTTAAATCTAATTGTGTTCCGTTAAAAGTTAAGTTAACTTGTCCAATAACTGATTGTCCGTCACCACCAGCAGTCAATAATCGGTTGGCAACATCATTTGTTATAGATATGCCACCACCAGATACTTCAAAGAATTCTTTTAACTGTCTAGTTATTTCTTGTCTTTCAGAAAATTTCAATGCCATATTATTTACTCTTTATTATTTCTTTTAAACAATCTATTTCTTCTTGTTGATTATCTATTCTTTTGTTTTGGTCTTTTATAGCTTCTATCAAAACTCCTACAATGTTTCCGTATGAAACAGATTTTAAATCATTGTCACTATGTTCAAAAACAACTTGTGGTAAAACTTTTTCTACTTCTTGAGCAATGACGCCTACTTGCTGGCGATTATCTTTTATAAATATTCTTCCACAAAGATTGTTTACTATTTGTATAGCTCCACAAATTGCTGCTATTTCACGTTTTACTCTTTCATCAGATGTAGAGGTAATATCTCCCGAAGCAGTTATAGCTCCTGTAACGTTTAATGTACTTCCGTCAAAAGTCATATTGGCTTCGCCACATAATGAGCCAGAATCGCCATTTGCTGTCACCACTCTATTATTTACATCTGTTCCGGCACAAAAGTTAGCTCCAACTTGGCTTGCTGTGGTCAGGACATTATTTCCTCCTACTTGCATTGTTGTGGTAGCGCAAATAACAGGAGATTTTACACATTCTGTGCCACAAAAACAAGTTGCGTATATGTAAGGAGAAAAAGCACAGTTGTAAAAACAATGTCCACCCAAACTAGTGCCTGTTGAACAATAAAGAACAACATTAGCTGCTGGATCAACAACAATTGCTAACCTATGTCCATCTGGACCTGTGTCATTTATTCTTGAAAAGCAAGCAGTTACACCACAACCTAATCCAGCAGCATTGCAACCGATCAATAGAAAACTACCGCTAAGGCATGTAGTTCCACAAACAATAGGAGATTTAAAACACCCGTCAGCACAAACATTCATAACTCCAGTTCCAGCGTTACAGAAATAAAGGGTTTTTGTAGATGTTGTATTAGGGTGAAAGGATAAATTATTAGTATCAATGAAGCACCAATTATACGTAGCTACACCAGAATGCACTAAAGATAACGGAACAGTAGTACTATTTGCACAAAAAACAGGAGCCACAACACAATTAGCCGCACAAAAACCACCATCAGAATTTATTTGTGCTTTCCAACTACTATCTATTCCCCAATAAGAAATAGTGCAATCTGCAGAACCTTGAATATATGGACCTCCAGATCCTGTTGCAGCTAAACAAAGAATACAATTGCTGTTAGCCATCTGTATACTTGGAGCTACAAGACATTTTATTACACAAACACCACCATGCATGGTCATACACATTGTCCAACATTGAACACCAGCACAATTCACAAGAAAATTTAAAGAACCCTTGCCCCAGCTACCAGTAGTAGAACCCTCTTTTCTTCCACTAATATACGCCAATCCAACTGAATTACCTCCACCAGTCTCTTTACCAGCAAAAGCCAATGTCGAAGATGTTCCTTCTGTTTCATTTGCGTTATATAATGTTGCTGTTGGGTATACTTGACATACATTAGTCAGAGAACTATCAAATCTAGCCATAAGGTGTGTTTGACCAAAACAAGAACAGCCAGGCCATGCAAAATAATAAAAATTCATACATTTATTACCACCAGTATTTATAAAATAAGGATCTAATGAGTTTGCTATATATATCGGCGCACAAGAAGTTATATGTCCATAACTTCCAAAATATGTATTGGAACCTTGTATGTTAAACATATCACACGCTCTTGTCCAACTATAAGCAGAAAACTTATCTTCAGTAGTAGGATTGTGATGTCTCCATTGCCAACAAAGATTTCCACTAGATAGAAATCTTATGTGTGTTTGAGAGGTAGAGTTCATAACTATACCACCATTTTGTGGGTTTGTACTACCCGTAATATCCAAACACAAAGTTCCAAGAGGATCAACATTTTTTGCTGTTGTAGGTTTAATAATTACATCACCTGAAGTCCCAATACAAAGTTCTGCACTACCATCATTACCTAAAGCTATACCTTCATCGTAAGAAGTAATCATCAATTGTTTTCCGGTTGACTCTAAAAGAACTCTGCTGTTATCCCAATGGCCCATTGTCAACTGAGAATATACTGCACAAGCATTTGGTGAAGAAGATGGATCAACTGCTGTAATCATAAATCTAGATAAGGTGCAAGCACACGGACCAACAAGTTGAAGACCAGAGGTTTCCGTATGCCATGTGGCACTAGCGTTTGCACCACCACTACCTACAGAAGTCTGAAACTTTGCTCTACCAGAAGAATCTATTTCAAGTAAAGATTTACTTGAAGCATTTGCAAATAAATAAAACTTGCCTCTAACAGCTGCATTCGGAACTGCTGTATTACCTATTCCCAAGTGATATTGGTGGCTGTTATCATCGTTTTGTAATTGAACATATGAATATTTTGTACTATTTGCGTGAGATATAGTAAGACAAGTATTACCTGCTGAACTGCATCTATGGACTTTTAACGTCCCTGTAGCAGTTTCAGTTGGATTATCTGATATAATTGCTGCACCAGCCGAAGTTATATTTACAACGCGATTACATATAGACATATCTATTTACCTATCAATTTTTCAAGTTCATTAATTCTTTTGTCTTGTTCTTTTATAGCCTCTATTAAAACAGCTACTATATTGCCGTAAGATACTGATTTATACTCATCTTTACTTTCATTAGTAAATACAACTTCCGGTAATACTTTTTCCACCTCTTGAGCAATAACACCAATAGTTCTTTTATTATCTTTTACATATCTTCTACCACATAAATTATTTACTATAAGTATAGCACAATCTATTACTTCTATTTCCGATTTTAACCTACAATCAGATGAAGATGTTATGTCACCGGCAGCAGTTATATCACCAGTAGAACAATAAAACGAAGCATGCACGCAACCCGGAGTGCAAAAACAATCGTTGGTGTACATTACAGGTGCTCTAAATGTTTGAGTAGAACATAAGATACCAGATTGACTGGCGCAGCCAGCAACTAAAACAACACAATTATTATCTGGGTTTATTTGAACAAGAAAACAGGTTGTTTTACCTCCTACTGTATCACACCTCTCAATTCGCAAACCACCAACAAGACCAGTTCCAGTTCTATACCCACATATTACACAACCCTTCATAAGAGTGCTACCACAAACTGTAGGAGCAACAACACAGTTATTAGCTCTAATACAAGTTGATGAACATATTTCCCCAGCAACACAAAGCTTAGCGGATTCATTTAAACACATTGCAATGGTTGTTCCATTTGTGTGAAATTTATGACTATGTGCTGTATGACAACCAATAGCCCAATTAGTAGAGTTACAATCAACAGCTCGTGTAACAATAACTCCACCGCCTCCATCACCAAAGTCAGTAGTAGCTCTTGCCTCAAGAACCCCATATCCACTTTTCTCCAATGCAGTAATCATTCCATTACCACACGCTAAGTTACACCCAACCAAAAAATTACCAGCATGAGAAAAACGTCCTACATTTGATACTCCACAACCTGTTCCACCATCATTTATTGAAAAAACCAAATCAACAGGTATTTGATTAGAAGCTATGGTTACTGTAGGATTTGCATTATTTATTTTACCAGTTACTCCGGCTCCTTGTGTAAATCCAGATGAACCATCTGAAGCAAAAAACAAAACACTTCCAAGATTATCATTATTGGTAACTAATGTGTGACTTCCTATGGTTGTGCCACGACTTCTTGACAAACCTAAGATCGGACCTTCCGTTGTAGAGTTAGATATTATTTGCAAAGAAGAAGTTCCCGAATCTGTCCCTTCTATTTGTGCCTTTGAACAAGTGTTACTAATAAAAAACTCGTTGGCTCTTAAACTGTTTGTTCCATAAGCTCCAATACCAAAAGCACCTCCAGCGTCCCACTTACCTATAACTCCACCATTCTGGACGAATTTTATAGGTGTGTTTTTACTACTTGGAGGTCCGATATTTAATGCATTACCAACTTCATCAACTAACCAAGATTCACTATTTCCCACCCCATGTGCATTATATGAACTTGAAGTTGCTGCAATTTGTAATGCTGCTTGGGATCCAGTTGTGTTTTTAGCTTGAATAGCAGTAGAAGTAGTGTTTGCATCTTTTACTTCTAAAAGATAGCTGGGATCAGAACTGCCTATACCAATTTTACCATCTGATTTTATCCATAGTCTATCACTTAATCCTGTTGTTCCAGTTGAGAAAATCAAATCAGTTGGTGTATCAGTAGAGGTAACTGTTCCACAAATTTTAGCGTACATTCTAGCAGTGTTATTCCAACCCGATGCATCGCGAGGATAAATCAAAATTTGAGCTACTGTATCTCCGTTAGCTACCGAAGTGGGTGCTGCGTATGTTCCACGACTTTTAAACATTCTAAGCCCAGCAAAATTACCAGAACCATTATTGTTTGTTTCTATTTTTATATTAGCTTCAACATCATCTTGGACGTGCAAATCATAGTCCGGATCGGTTACGCCAATGCCGACGTTGCCGCTCGTGTCAATCGTTAGCCTACCAGCTCCAGCGGTAGCAAACACCATGTCGTTCGTTGCGTGATCGTAATCAATCTGGCCGTATGCATTATTGGTGGGCGATCCGAAATAAATTCGACCATTATTTGCTGCTGGAGTTAGAATTGACAGTCCTGCATCGCCCGATGATTCGACGACTAAATCGTCTGCTGAGCCATTTGCAGTAACTGACCCAGCCGAGGCAGTATGTACGTGCAGAGTGCCATCTGGCACATCCGTTCCGATGCCGATGTTTCCATCCCCCTTTAGGACCAACTGATTAGGGTTAGCGTCACCATCAGTACCAATTTTTAATAACTGAGCATTGTTTGTGTATGTTGGATTGTTATATATTGTGGCCACAGTGGCTGCAGCTTGATCGTAAGAAATTTCTAAACCTAAAGAAGCCAGGTTTCCGCCAACACGCAAAGTTCCGTTTTGTAACCCACTGTCAGTTACGTGTAATTGAGAAAGGGGATTGATACAGCCTATGCCAACCTTACCTTCATTTGTGATAACCATATGACAATGATGAGAGCCAGCATTGTATGTGTGAAATGTTATACAACTGCTTTGACTTCCTGCTGCACCTGCAACAATACGAGTTGCATCCACATTACGATCAATAAATGTTGAACAGTAAGCCCAATTCTGTGCAAAAGTATTAGATTTTAAGGCTCCATTTATTTCAAGTATTTCAGTAGGTTTAGCATTCCCTAATCCAATACCTACTCTACCAATACAGTTACTATATACTATATTATTACAATAAGCCATTTAATACCTCTAATATCTTTTTGTTATTGAAACACAGAATTCACTTGATCCAACGAGAGCTGAATCCATACACAACCTTATACAATAACTGTTGTGATCAGTAGTTGCAATATTATCAGTTAAAGTAACTCCATTATACCAATTAGCAACAATTGGAGTATCTGCAGAACAACTACTTCCAGAAGGATAGATGGTTCTTGCTATAGGTGATATTTGTTGTGTATAAATAAAATTACTAACATTTGGAGCGCTATACCCTATACCATTGTATATATACATATGTATGATATCTCGATATTCAGCTGAACCATTAACATTAGGATTAACGGATCCAAAAACTTCTAATACTTTAAATTCTGACGCAAGTATTAAAATATCCATTGTTGTAGAACAACTAACTTGACACTCAACTGTGGTTATAAAACCAGAAGTAGAACTTCCCTTATTAATATATAAATTACCAGAATAAATACATACATTACCATTTTCACAAACACCAAATAATTTGTTATTTGAGTCTATAGCGCATTGATTATGACCTATATCAAAAGATTCTGTTGTAGAATTATTATTAGAGTCAAAATTTATTCTAATAGAAGCTGGGTTGTTTATTACACCATTATATGTTCCTGCTCTACCACCCAAATACAGATAAGGACCATCTTGATCTATACTACCAGCTGCATCAATAGTCATAGCTTTTCTTGGAGCACTACCCGGACCAGTTCCAGTAGGTTTAGTGTAAAACTGTAATTCTGTTTGTGCCGTGGAACCACTGTGATTTTCTGTAGCTACAGCTTCTATTTTTGCTTCAGCAGCTGCATTAGAGTTTGCACTATCTATCCCCTTAAATCCCAAACTACCCAATACTTGTGTGTTTGTAGGTGCAGCTGTATCATTTCTAAAAATCATTATACCACCACCATTACCAAAAACATTTAATGGCTCTTGTGATGTATAACCACTTAAAACTCCATTACCACCTAATAAAAACAAACAACCACCACTTCTAAATCTGGCTCTTTCAGTTATCCCAGCACCACCATTAGTGCCAAATACTAAATTACCAGTTGCATGAGTTGTTACAGCTGATTCTAATAATGATGATATAGTAGCACTTTGTTTTGTGCTTGATGCACCAGATGTTCCAAAACTAATAGTGTTACCAGCTCCACCATTAACACAAGTTGTATAAAGTTGTAAGTCAGCTGAACCATCCCCACCTACTTGTAATATAATTGGTGTTCCACCATTTCCTAATGCATTGGTATTTGATGCTCCTACAGCAACTGTTCCTTCCTTAACTCTAAGTGTGTTAAAATAATTTATAGAAGAAGTTCTTGTTCCAAGTGTTAATTCACTGGATGAGAAATTAACAATTCCTCTTTCATCAGCAGAATCACCTAAAGATATTTCATTATTAACATTAAGAGGTGAGGAATTAAGGGCTGTTGTGTTAACTAAAACATTACCTGCGCTTGTGATACGCATTTGTTCAGTGTCATTAGTTTTTAATTTAAAATCGTGATTAGTTAATGTACCAACAAATGCTTCTTGAGCTATACCCGGACTATCTTGACTTCCTAAAGCCGCAACAAAAGTTGTATCTCCAGCTACTATATAGTTTGCATCGGTTGCTGTTTGAGAATTAACTTGCAAAGAGTAAGAAGGGTCTATTTTACCGATGCCGATATTGCCATTTTGTAGTATACTCAAACGCTCTTGAAGTGTACCGGTGTTAGTTAGTCCATCGTTAATAAAAAATCCTAAACGGTGATTATTATTTGATGCCGAAAAATCAGCTGTTGCTATATTTACTATTTTTGAGGTTACACCAGATGAATTAACACTATTATCATAACTATAAAATTCTATCTTACCGAATTCATTAGTATTTAAAATAGCATTGGAAGTAGCTTCTCCCAAAGTCAAACTACCACGAACATCCAACGCAGATTTTGGAGAAGTTATAGAAGATCCACCATCACTTACGATACTTAACGCAGAGTTTGTTGTATCCCAATAAAAATCTAATGAAGAAACAGTGTTATCATAGAATCCTATATCTGCATCCATTAATATTCTTGTAGCTCCTCTAGTTTGAAGAGCCATTGCGCCATTTCCACTTTGATTAGCATTTAGATATATAGTTGGATCATTACCGTTTCTGTAAATTTCCAATGATGACGTAGCGTCAACACCTAATCTAAACATAGGTTTAGCACTGGATGTTGTATTGGAATTAAAAACATCCAAAATAGGAGCATTACTCGCAGCATTTGTGGTTATTACTGCATTAGCTGTTAAATCTAATTGTGTTCCATTAAAAGTAAGATTTGCTTGACCAACAACTGATTGCCCATCACCACCAGCAGTTAACAATCTATTAGCAACATCATTTGTTATTTGAATACCACCACCAGATACTTCAAAAAACTCTTTAAGTTGTCTCGTTATTTCTTGTCTTTCAGAAAATTTTAGTGCCATGTTTATTACTCTATTTAGTCAATTATTGTGTTAGCTGCTACTTGTTCTATACTTAATGAACCTCCTAATAAATAATGAGGTGTATAAGAACCAATCATAGTTTTTATATCAACATCATTTAATGTTCCGCTAGTAACAGCATCACTACTATACAAATGACCTTTTAGTAAGTCAATTATATTAGCTGTGTTATTTGCAGCTACTATAGCATATGCACTATCTATATCTACATTAATAGATGTTATAGTGTCCGATGTTATCTGAGTTGTTACTTGAGAAATAGTAACTTTACCTCTTGTATACTCACCAATTATCTCTTTTCTTGATAAGTGAACATCATTACTAAATGTTATATTTGATACTTCCCCAGCAAAAAACTCAGCTACTGCGTTGTTTGCACCAACATGAATTGTAGTGGTATTGTTAACACCAGTATCAGAAAAAGCTGCTGACTTTACAAGAAAACCATCAACCCAAAGTTCTATAACATCATCAGTAGCATTTCTCTGTGCTACTACAAAGTGCCATTCTGTATCATATAAATCACCCGGCGAAGTAACCGTTACAGTAGAACCTACATCATCTTGTACTGCGAAATTTAAAAAACCAGATGTATCATAATATATTTGAAATGCGTTATCTGGGCCAACGGAGTCAAAAGCGTTAATAACCATTTCTGTTCCGGAAGGGTTAATAGAAGAAGAACTCCTAATCCACCCAGAAAAATAAGCTGAATTAGTTCCAAAAGCAAAATCACTTGTTGTTAATGACAAATACTGGTTTGTTCCATTAAAAATAGCTTTGTTACTATAAGGAGCATTAGTTGTTGAAAAAGTTACAGTATTATTGTTTGTAAAATTATTACCTATTCCACTCTTATCTAAAACATCACCCAAAGGCCAACCACCAACTCGCCCACCTCTCATATAAGGAGTAGTATATCCAGATGTTATAACATAAAAAGCTGATAAATTAGGATTAGTCTCATCATTGTGTATAAAGTGAATACCTTTTGCTTGGTCATATGTATGAATAGCTAAACTTCCGTTCAAATAACCTTGTGGGTATGCGTCTATTGAATTTAAGTCATCTGTTGTTACACTTACTAATTTTTGACCATCAGTTAGAGAAGGACTAAAACTATGAGAACCATAATTATCACTTAAAATAGATCTAATACTTGTTGCATATCTAATAATATCATCTGTGTTATCATCTTTTATCCACCAAACCTTACCATCCTCCAATATTTTAACATCTTTAACATTTCTTGGAGTTACAGTATCATCATCATAAACTTTATTAGTTTCGGGGTTAAATATAGATAACCCACCAGTAGAAGTAGCATCTGAGCCTGTTCCACATGCAGCTGCCCAGAAGTGAAGTGGTCTAATAAAACTATCCTCTTCGCCAGCAGGATCTCTCGCTACACTAACTGAGTTAACATTAAGATTAGCTAATACTATGTCGTGAACAACAGCAGCTGTGGAAATAGTTGTCCATCCATTACCATCATTTCTTTCTGATATGGTTCCATTATATGAATCAACACCAATATTAGTTACACGATAGGCTCTATCTTCCAAAAAGTCAATTATTATAAGTCCGCTATCATCAGTGGCTACATATAGTTTAAAGTCTAAGAAACTATAATCTTTTATAGTTGTGCCTGATATAATATTATTTGCACCAACATTAAATGTCATATACGCAGTTAACACATCATCATCTCTATCAACCCAAGTTAGTGCGTTTTGACTAGCGTCTATTAAAAGTATACCATATCTAGGTACTTCACCCAAAACAGAATACCAAGAAGTTAATCTTGTATATTTTTTTGCATATTCCCAATCCCAAACAAATCTACTATCCTTAATATCAACAAAAGTTATTTTTACAGCATCATTAGTCGTTGAAACATAATTAGGCCAACCTTTTGTTGTTTCTATAGCTCCACCTAAAACTTGTTGTCCATTAACAGTATATAATTTGCCTGCCTCTAAATCAATACCATTACTATTTACAGTAGCAATTGTATTTCCATTAACTCTTAAACCAACATTATTATTAGATATAGTACCAAAAGATCCACTAGTACTTTCAGCAGCTATTCTTATTGTTGTTCCTTCTGTTATATTATCTAAGTTTATTGCGGCAGATGCTGAAGTATAAGCGGCAAAATCAGCAATGGTTGTTGTTGATGGATCAGCTGTTCCAAAGCCAAAATGTCCTGCTGTTTTTATTGACATATAAGTTGTTTCAATAGATGGAGCACTTACGTTATCACCTCCATCTATAATAAACTTATCACTGTCTGATCCTTTAAGTCTTATGCCCCATTTTTGATTACTATCATTATTTAATACAATGCTTGAGTCACCGTTTGTTGCTGTAGAGGTAAACCAACTTTGTAAATTATTTGCAGTAACAAAAGTAGTTAATCCACTGGTTGTTATAGGCAGTCCTTCACCTGCCGCTAAAGCTGTGGTAGCTGTAAGACCGGCAGTTGAATAATTTTGTGTTGTGTCAAGTTTCTCTGGTACAACCGAACCATTCTGTAATTGAATATCTGCTACTAATGCCATTTATATATTTCTCCACTTATATAAAATAAATATAACTTATAATGGATAAGTTGTATTAAATATACTTACAATTTCATCTATTGTTTTTCCTTCAAATTCAACTTCATCAGAATCAATAATGTTTTCTTCCATAACTATCTTAGATGGTGTTCTATCAACTTTTATTTCCGATTTTGAAATTAAATATGCCTCTAACTGAAGTTCATAAGTAGTTCTAATAATTCTCTCCTCACCAGAGAAGTCTTGTGTATTACTATCATTAGTTGATGTATTGAAATATGAATAAAAGAAATAACCTTTATATTCCATATCATCCAAAAAGTATTCACTCCAAATTTTATCACTAAAGTAGTTAGAGTCTTTTACATAAGATGACCAAAATGTTATAGTGTAAGGAACATTTATAAAATCTGGGAATGGAACTCTATGAACTTCATAAGATGGTTCTTCATTTGTTGCTTTTAACCCATTATTTTCTAATTGATGAAATGGTATTCTTCTACCTTTTTCAAATTTACTAGGAGCAATTTTTTTACTAATCGTAATACTAGGTTCACCATCAACAGTTAGTTTTCTAAATCTGTTGTTATTAGGTTCTATATCACCCCTACGGATAGATATTATAGGTAATTTCAACATACCATTATGGTCACGAAGATTATTTAATGTTTCATCTTCTTTATTACCTTGCATCTGAGCAAAACGTTCCCAACCACCAAATAAAACAGGAACCTTACGTCCTTTTATTATTGTTGGATGTTTTTTATCAAACCAATCGTAAACAGCTTTATCAATAGAAAGTATGTTTACTTCATCAATCTCAATAATTGTTGATAATTCACTTTTTGCTTCTGCCATTTTAAAATCTCTTAATATGGGTTGGCTGAATCGTGTTCTATTTCAGTATTAGTGCTATCACGATTACCAGAAAAAACATCTTCGCGAACAGATATACATCTCACTATCACGCCTAACTTTGTTTGTTCATAAGAAAAAACATTTCTTGGAACATCAGCTGTAGTAATTTCAAAATATTGATTATCATATTCAATAAAATCACCTATTCTTGGAACAAGACCAACTTCATTAAGTCTATCTTTATGCATATAACATTCAATATTTCTTTTTACCTCAGTTGTATATTGACCTGTTTGAGTAACAGGATCGTCTAACATAATCCAACAAAAAACTTCTATAGGCTCTCTTGTTACTTTTTTATCACTCTCTCCATATATATCATTAGGGTCTGAGAAATCTTTTTCTACCCTCCAATATTTTACCTTCGTTTTAGCAATGATTTCCAATAATTCCGTAGAATAGTCATTAAATAACGACATATCTCTAGGAGTAAAAAATAATCCATAATTAGTATCTGCTGTTGCGCTATTAGGTAAATCTCTTCCTGCCATCTATTATCCTAACATGAGTATTGGTGAGTGTTGTGGAACAAGCTGCAATTGTCTTTCCATAGCTTCCGCCATATCAGCTTGACGCTGCATTAACTCAACATTATTTAATTCCTTTAATTCTTCTTTTAAGTTTTCTTTTAGTTGTTGTTGTTTTTCTATAGCTTCTTGTATCAAAGCATCACCATCTAATTGTATTTCACCATTAGGAATAGGTATAGAAGAAAATTTACGTCTAATTCTACCTAACATTTCCATAGAAACAGCCAAACAATATTGCCTTATCCAAGACTTACCAGAAGCATTACAATCTTCATATTTAATGTCTGTAAAAGGAATATTATGTATGCTAGTAATACCATTAACACTAGGGTCTCCAGTGTCAACCGCAAAATCTGGATTAAATGGATCCATTGCTACTGTATATTCAATCCAAACATTAGTATTTACATTTGGTTGAGGTAAAAATCTTATCCTATCACCAGCTATATGATAACTGTGATTACTTCTTCTAACTCTATCATTTGTTTCTAATAAACCACCTCTTAAAACATCAGCATAGATAGGTAACATATAAAAAGCAGTTTCCATATTAAAACTTTCGTATCCAAACTCTTGTTGCATAAGGTTTACGCTTGAATATGGATCATAATAACGATAAATAGATGAAGGTTCATTATGCATTACATTTCTAACATCTATTTTACCACCATTAACACTTTTTACATAATTTTCTATTGTGTCGTTAGTATCTTTATCTATGAAGTCTGTTAGTAGATTATAGTCAGTTCTATCGTTACCAGCAGTTATAGTAACCTTAGCCAGTCTTTGATTTTGAACTCCACCAACACCAGCTTCACTAGCATAAGGATTAGCTAGTCTCATTAAGTAGTCTAATGTGGGATATGGAAGTTTGTTGGTTAAATTCTGAGAGGAAAAATCGTTGTTTAAGCCATATAGTGTACTTAACCAATTAGATGCTTGTGATTTATTAACAATTGCACCGTATTCTATATTAGATTCTTCAAAAGCTGCGAAAATCTGATTGTTATCTAATTCAACGGGTATTTTAGGTTCACCTAAACGATATCTAACCCATTTAACAATCTCAGTACTCTCTGCAGATAAAGAACGCAAATCAGCACTTAAGGCAAATTCCTGAGCCAGCGTTCCAAAAACACCAGAAAAATCAGTATCTACAGCAGGTTGAGTCAACTCTGTGAAGAAGTTATCAAAAGCCATGTATAATCTCCATAAAATAAAATCCCTCTAATATAAATATATTAAAGGGAATTGTTATGAAGATTTTTTTTGTTTTATTTTAAACCATCTGGTGTTTAGTTTTATCATCCTATCATTAAAGTATAAAACCCAACCTATAATGTTTTCTTTTTGTTTAGAATACTCAATCCAATATTGTACATCAGATTGATCATCATCTATTTCATATGTTATTGACTTCATTATATTAAAATCAACATTTTTTAAATCAGCGTATTCACCTGTAGCTGTTCTAACCGCTATTAAAGTTATATTATTATTATGATACTTAAATATGGGTTGTAGGTTATTCTTCATACAACCACTAACTAATATTCTTAAATCTCTATTTTCTTTTGATATTCTTTTTACTTCACTACAGACATCATCATCAAAACTCATCTTAGTTTTAGGTATTATTCTACCATTAGGTAACTTTATAAAAATAAATGTTTCACCCTCTACTATCTCTGTTGCGTTTACTATTTGACCATCTGATAAATCATTTGCATTTACTAAATCATTTTCGTTGAGATAATATAATTTATGCGTCATCAAATATCTATCCCAAACAAAACTACTATTCTTCACAAAAGTTAGACCATCTAACTCAAACGCTTGATAATAAAGCATTGAAGCATGATCTATGTTATTATGAAAATAACAAGATATATTATAACCATCTATAATAAAATCTTGTTTTATAACATCCGAGCACTCTTCTACTAAGGCATCACAATATGTCTTATCTGGAATAAACATTATTTCTTAAATAAACCACTTACATTTCTTCTTACGGAGTTTCCACCTTCACCCCAATTGTTTACCATCTTCCATTTACTAAACTGCTTATTCTTATCGCGTTGAGTATATACAACCTTTTTGAACATAATAGCAAAAAACCATCCAATCAAAAAATAAAATAAACCACTCATCTTATCCTTCTCCAAACATTATTAA
>Ga0208162_1000253_pt1 | contig 31366 bp, 30 predicted proteins | sample CB_VirMetaG_4_FD_184539 | JGI IMG/M metagenome (GOLD analysis project Ga0208162, IMG submission 184539) | Freshwater to marine saline gradient viral communities from Chesapeake Bay - CB_1508_1M Viral MetaG (SPAdes) (version 4) | ecosystem: Environmental > Aquatic > Marine > Coastal | place: USA... | reverse complement strand
GGCTAAATCTTCACAGCTAACGGGATCAATATGCGGAGCGTCAGTGCCACAATAGATTTGAAATTGAATGGTCATGGTTAATACCTTTGGTGAATGTTTGTTTGTGGAGTTAAGGTTGAACCCCTTGCCTCCATGTATTAATAATCTCACAAATCGACGCCCAGTGACTGAGAGCCGGGTGAATTGAATCTGAGAGAATTCTCAGTAAACAAGTGTTACAAGGGGTTGACATTTTCAGCAACAGCAGATAGTGAACATAAAAGATAGTGAACGTAATAAGAATTAAGAATTAATCGTAATCAGATTGAATTAATAATAGACAGGCAATCCTTAGTTGATTAATAACAAATAACTATGTGTTGATAATTAACTAAGGACTTGCTGAATATTTTTAATACATAGGCAATCAGTAGGTAATAAGTAGAGCGTTAATCATATCTTGTTTCTTATAAGATTTAGGAAACGATTGCATCTTCCTGAGATTCTTAACTGTAACTGATTGAAATTGCTCGTTAATAAGAAATAATGGAGATTGAACAGGTTTCGGTAAATAGAATTCAGGAAGAATCAGATTAATTTCAGTTAGTAATTCAAACAGATACTGAATAGAAACGATTAGAAATACAAACGGGAATGCGATTGATTTGAGAATAGAATCTAAATCAAATTCAATGTAACGGTGAAAAGAATTGATTGAAATTGCGATTGGTTTGTCAAAAGAATCAGCCTGAAGATTGAATTCATTCATGATTAGAGTTAGCGAAGGATTAGTGAATGTTGATAATTGGAATTAAGAATTAATTTGATTAGCAAGTGATTCTAACTGCTTGCAATTGTTTTTGATTTCAGTTAGCAATTCAAACGATTCTGCAATCAGTTTGTCATTCTTATCAGATTCAATCTTGATTCGTTTGAGATTGTTTCTGAGCTGATCTGCAATCATGCCCATAATTAATAACTCCAATTGATTGTGATTAGTTTGTGATTAGAATTAACAACCGGCGTTGCCTGTTCCATTCACTTCGCCATTCTAGATCAGATCCTGGCCAGTGACCGTTCCCGTAATGATTTTTTATATAACAGAGTGTTACAAGTTCTTGACTTTCCAGGACCCTCGGATAGTGAAAATATACTTACGTTCAGGCTAATACTATTACCTACAATCGTCATTTCATTCCGATTGTTAATAACCAGTAAATCCTTATGTAATTAATAACAGATAACTATGTGTTGATAATTAACTAAGAAATAGAAGGGTATTAATAATACATAGTCAATCACTGTTTATTAGTAATAATCGGATTAAATCAGATTATTAATAATCGGATCAAATCAGATAATTAATCGGATTAAATCAGATACAAAATCGGATTAAATCAGATTCAAAATCGGAACCAATCCGATTTACACTTATATATTAATAATATAATACATAATAACATTATTAATAGGGAAGAAAGTCGGATTAAATCCGATTATTAATAAGAATCAGATTCAATGTTCAGATTGTTAAAAATAGGAATCGATTTTATTTTACATTCAAATTGCTTCACTTATCAATCCTGATTCTATTCAGATCGCTAAGTCGGACACAAACGAACAGCAAGCATTTAACAATACAATTCATTCCTGATTGCATTCTTATTACTAATAGCTTCTAATCGTACTCTGTAAGCGTCTGTAATGCGCTTGTAAGTAGGTTTGTGATGTTATTATCGTTCAATATAAGTTAAGGGCATTCTGGAGGCTTAGAAGATAGGATTAGAAAGGGTAGTAAATAGGTGGGAAGGACGGCCCGATTAGTAATAAAAACCTAATATTATTTCTCGATATTACTAATACAAACCGAATTTTATTATTAGATTATTTTTATTGTTTTATTATTTTTATTATTTTATTGTTTTTATTATTTTATTTCTGTCAGTTGTTATTAAAAGATAAGGGAATGTTGTTTAATAGTAATAGATAGTATTTAAGGTAATATTGTTATTAGGTAGTATGTATTGTTTGTTATCAATAGATAGCATATATTGTTTATTAACAATAGATAGTATGTACTATTTATTAATAATAGATAGCATCTGCTTAGGTATTACTACAGATAGCAATAAGGTAAGTATTAATAATAACGTTAGAATTGATATGTAGTTAATATTAGCAAGCAATAGTTATCTGTATTGAATTGGTTATGGTTGGTTATCTGTATTGAAATAGTTATGCTTTTTAATATGGTATTGTTTTATATATTTATATGCAATTATATGGGATTGGTATATATTAGTAATTATAACAAATAGGTTATTAATGCTTATCATTAATATCAACAAAGGAATGTATTACTATTGATAATCTAATCATAATAGGTATATAATACTAATACTAACTATACTGACATCCTATTACTAATAACTAGCAACACTGTATGCAGTTCGATTGATAATACAAACGCAACCTTAATAGGTATCTATTACTAATAGCGGCTGACCTTAATAGGTACCTATTACTAATAGCGGCTGAATAGATAGTGAACGTATTAAGAATACAAACCTAATAGGACTTCAGGTTGTTCTAAACATTATACAATAAACATGCAATATACATTAATCATAAACTAATAAGAAACGCCAAACATAACAATACAAATACAATTAACACTGGCTGGATAATACAATCGAAACCTAATCACAAATACAACTCAATTACTAATCGCAAATATAACTCAATTATTAGTAATAAAATACAACTCAATTATTAATAACAAATATAATTCAATTACTAACGACAAATACAATTCAATTACTAATAACAATTAACCCTTAATACTCTAACTGATTCAATTCTTGATCGCTTATAACACCGATACTAATCATGATCGCTATTTTTTCTAATACGAATAATGATCATAATCACTCACTTAATGCTGATACGTATGCATTCCTGATACGAATCATGATCATGATCGCTTACTTGATCCTGATACGTATACATGGTCGGTTAGCGATGCTAATCATTATCAACCCCCCACCCCCGATCACGATACGTATTCTTACAGGCAGACCCGCCTAAAAATCTCACAGTTTTTCTGAAATAGCTTTTCCCGAAATAAAAAATTTTGAAATTTTTCTGAAACAGGTTTTTCAGGCTAAGGATTTAAGCCAATCACGTTCTTTAGGTGTCATCAAGTAGATAACACGATTCATGAGAGTTTTAGCATCTTTTTCAGTAAACTGATGATAGACAAGGGCGAGTAATTGGAGTGTAGCTTCTTTTTGTTGGCAGCGAACGGAGAGGAGTAAGGCTAAGCCGTTTTGTAACATGAATCTGGATCTTGATAGGGTCATTATACCAGAAAACATGAGTGATACCAGTTATGGTACCGATGGTATCCTAGTGAAGCTTATTTGTTTGTTGTGGCTGTAGTAGCAGAAATTAACAGGTGGTCTGCGGCGGCTGTTGATTGGAGTGATACTTCTGTTGGTGGGCAGCCGTATGAGCAGAATGAGAAGATCAGGACCTGGATTACGGCGGTAAATGCGAATCCAAGTAATACCAGTAGACAGCTTGAGATGTGGAAGGATGAGACTACGAGTACCAGTGAGAGTACTGACATGGGGTTTGTAATAAAACTAGGGTATGCGAATAATACGAATAGTTTTTATTTTGGCAATTATGGTACTAGTACTTCATGGGACATCAGGATATCAGACGCTTGGCTTGACAATGGTAGCAGTTCTGGTTATGGGAATTACGCTACTACTGGTTATTATATTTTCGACAGTCAATCTAGGTCATTATCTGGTACAGCTGATGCTGATTTGTATATGATTTATGATACAGAGGATGGAAAGGAGTTTATTTGTTGGGGTTGGGGTAGTACTACCGCAAATACTGAGGACTGGAATATGATTTACAAGACCAATCATGGTGAATGGATGGCTCTTTCCAATGACGGTCCTTCTACTAACAGTATTACTTATGATAATGATGCTGCAATTGTTTGTGCATTCAAGGGATCAGTAATAGTTACAGGAAGTACCAGTACTAGAATAAGTCAGAATCCTGATGCTACGAGTAGTCGGATGTTTCGTGTTATCAGTTCTGAGTCTGGATCTGCTGTTAGTGCTGCTGGGGCTCCAAGTATACCTTTTACTCATGCTGCTAATCCAAAGATTGGGCATATGAATAGTGCTGTTTGCGGTAGGGCAGGTCAGTATACTGTTATTGACACGGGTACAGCTGATGAGACTTTGCTTTGTTGTACGGGTTACCTTTCACCATTGATTTCAACTGGTACTTTTAGTTATTTTACTACTGTTTAATTATGGCTTGGCAGACAATTAACTTATTAAACCCACCTCCAAAAAGTCAGGTATCTTCGTCTCAGTTTCTTGTTTTTGATCGCAGCAACGGTTTTGAGGAATTCTTAGCCCCTCCAACTCAAGTATATGACGCTCCTCTTTCTCTTTCGCTTTTAAAGGCTGCTTCTGATCCACAGCCTTGGGGCTATGTAGAACCTATTATTATCAAACCTGTTACGGGTACGGTTCAAGCCGATTGTGCTGCTAATGGATGTGGTACTGGTGGTGGCGGTGGCTCAGTAAGGCCAACGACTGGAATGCTTTATCCTAGAGGTCAGGGCTAAGCCGTTAGTAAGGTAACCTAATCTAGCGCTGCTTTTTCCTCTGATGGCTCTTGATACCTCTGGTGTATATACAGCCGGTGATGATTACAGGGTCATCAAGGTATTGAATTTGCCTTTTGGTTCCTACACGCTGGATTGCGTGGGTAACTGTATGTCGCAACTGGAGGACATGTCTGTGGCCGCTGCAACGGACCTTGTTGCCCTTCTGGATGCTTGGGATACCGCAGATGATGCACAGAGCACACAGGACCTTGCAGACGTCGAAGGGAAGGTGCTTGTTAAGGCAGATGTACTGGAGTGGGAAGTTGTTAATGGTGGAGTCAGTGGTCCTGCCAAGGAAAAAGCCAAGATTGAAGATGACGTAAAGCAGATCATGAGCTTCTGCTCTTGCCTTGGCGGCTATCTTGGTATGAATTACTACGGATCTACACCCCTTATGAGGTCATGAACTTCTTACTAGCACTTTCACTGTTTGCTTCACAAGCCAAAACAGGTGCTGAAGTCATTGCTGGGTGCTGAAATGCACGCGAAATCGCAAGATCAGCCAATGTTCCTGAGCACATTATCCATCAGGAGTACCTGGAGTGTTTGAGGCGTGACTAAGGGCAGGCGAAAAAGGCAGCAGGGAGTGGTGATACCTAAAGAAATCGCCTATGCTGTTATACTTTCATTGCTTGCGGGTGGCTGGAGCGCTTACCAGCAGCTGCAACGCATTGATCAAGCCCTTGAGGAGCTACAGGAAGAGGTCAAGGTACTAGTGGAGCGGGGGGTTTAATGCCAAGCTCCTGAGGGGTTTTGATGCGCAAGGGGTCCAGCACCCCCTCTTTGGCTAAAATGGCCCTTCTGAGGTCTTCTGGGACGTATCCAGGCACCATTATCCAGTCATCCTGGAGTATATCAAGGTTGATCTTAAATGCCACTTCGGAATACTGGGTTTCAACTGCTTTCAGCTTAGCATGATGCATCCAGAAATGCAAGAAGGTCCTATTGGGGCGCTCATGCGGTCCATAGCACACGCCGAAACTGTTACCGTGGAATGCCAGTGCGGTGCAGAGGTACAGATGAACAAGGCTTACAGCAAGTACGTGACAGGTAAACTGTCTTCTTGTCGTTTTTGCCGTAACGAGCAGAGCGAGTGAGGTTGCCGCCGAAGGTGGGAAACTGGGGCTGGAAGACTAGAGTGACTTGGTAAGGCGTTATGGCGAGCCCGTTAACCCCATACATCAATAGCCGCGTCTTGGTGCCTAGTCAGGGTGCGGTTTCTGTTGTGAATGGAAGGCTGGTTTCTGCTCCTGGTAATCCATATCTGATCAAGAGCTTCATGAAGAGGACTCAGTACAGTGGAGTGAGTTCTGGATCTAAAATGATCCCAATTGAAAGCCAGCTCGATGGCGAGATGATGCCTGGAGCCTCGGGTGATCAGTTTTATTATCGTGGCTATGCTCTGGAGTGGACAACAGTTCCTGCTGACTGGGATCTTGAGACGTCTGACGAGACTGGGCTGGTTTTTCAGCAGGTTACTACGCAATACACCTGGATGGCTACAGGTACTGAGACCACATTCAGGTTTGGTCAGGATCCGATTATGTACGGCTCGAAGATTCAGCGCTCCAGTGGCCTTTTCGGCGGCCAAGGCATTGATGAGATTATCTATAAAGAGATTGGCGGCGTTGAATTACAGCTTACGGGTGCTGAACTGCAAAACTAATGGCTAAATTAACTTCTGTTTCGATGACCCTTGACTTCGAGCTGCCAAGGATGCAGCTCAAGGGCAGGGATGTAACCGCTGCGTACGATGCGGCAAGCAATGCCATTGTTGGTGGTGTTTACGATGGTGTAAGGGAGGCCTCAGAGGAAGTAAAGCCTGCGCTGAACGAAGCTATGGCGCAGTCTGTTTGGCCTTGGCCGAATAAAACCATCAGGAAAAATACTTCTGATGTAACCGCCCCAAGGGATATCATTGATACTACAAACCTTAGGGACAGTATGGATACCGAAGTAACTTCATCCAAGTCGTTTCAGATTGTCTATACAGCTCCTTATGCCAATTTAGTCCATTACGGTGGAATTACCAGGCCCTATGGTCGAGGAGGTAACTCTTTTGTTTACCCGGCAAGGCCATGGATATCTTCTATGTTTTTAGGCAAAAGTGGTATTGAACAGTTTCCGTTAATGGACATAATCGATAAGAACGTCAAAAAATCATGGGCAAACCGTTATCAGAGTAAAAGGTTTAAGATTTGATTTTAGTTAGGTATTATATGTCAGCTTGACCAACAAAATGTCCCGCAAAAATCGTACCCTTCCTTTTGTAGTACAGCCTCGCCTTAGTCCTATTATCGAAAGTATTGGTAGCGAGTTTAGCGGAACAATTGAAATCGAAAGGAGGGGGTATCTTTGTGTAGCAGAAAAGGCTTGGATCCAAGCTTTTGATTCTGGAGACGAAAGCCAAGGTATTTTGTTTCGCCTTGCTGCAAATATCGGCAACGATCTTAGCATGGACCCCAATGAGGTCTTTAAAATGATCACTTCCAGCGGAGCACAGGACCCAAGGTTGACCCCCTATGCTGCGGATCTCCTCAGTGCAATCCAGGCGGTAAACGCAGCACAGGAAAGAAAGAAGTTTGTGATGGCGACATGCTTGATTACAAATAGAATTGACCCTAAGTGGCAAGTCGAGGATACTATGACCCTGCATCCAGACATCCTTGATGGGCTCGCTCAATTGTTTGTCGAAGAGGAGACAAAGAGCCTTGAAGCTTTCCAGGAGTCTGAAAAAGAGGAAAGTGAAGAAAACGAAGGGCAAAAGAGTGAGCTGGGAAAGGACTGAACCAGGGAACTGTCATTGATTTTGAGGCCTTTTTCTGGACTCTAAAGAGACTATTTCCTGGAGATGCTGATTTTTCTGTAGAAAATTACTCAGGACTTTGCTATGGTTATGTCCTGAGGGCCATTAAAATGGCGTCAAAGATGCGCAAGAAGACCCTTCATGAAAATGAGAGGCCTGTTGCCATGCTAACGTCGTTGACGGCTAACTCAAACAGAGACCCTAAAAAACAGAAAAAGCCTTATACATTGGATCAATTCTGTTTATATCAACCCCAAGAAGACAAGGACATTCCTTCCTACAAGTACGGCTCAGCGGCCCTGAGTGCTCAGAAGATGGGATTATTGCCCAACTGGTCATTCTTCTGTTTTAAGGAGCTTGTAGCCGCCGCTAGTGACACCTACAGACCTTCTAATCCTATTCTGCTGGCGGAAGATGCTCTGTTGCTTCACCCAGTAAAGACAGATCACGGCTGGAAAGGCATGTTAATCGCTTGCGAGTCCGCAGGCGGCCAAGTGAGAGAGTTTATGGATTCAGAGGGCAAGTCGTATAAACTTGCCGTTCCGATTGTTGACACTAAATACGTTGCTTATGAGGATATTATCCTCAGCTAGGCCAGTCTAATTCTATAGAATTGAGGTAATCGTCGACGATCTTGCTGTCTTCTTCGTCGAATTGACCAAAATAAGCCCTGTCTCGTGACAGCCATTGACGGATTCTCCATTCCCCCTCGATTGTATAAAACTCTTGCATCCTGTACCAGGCAGCCCAGTCTTGACTGGACTTGCTTTGATTGCACTCAGTACAGGCAGGGATGCAGTTTGAGGTTCTATCCTCTCCGCCCTTCGATTTAGGGCGTACGTGGTCGATTGTGATCGATTCGTCATCGATTGGAGGCTTTCCGCAGTAGGCACAGCGGTTGTTCCAGGCCTCTTTTATTGAGTTCCGCCATTGCTGACGGGCTTCACGCCTTGTCAGTGCAGTCATGTTGAATAGATAATCTGAAATTCGCTCGTAAACGGGAGCGTAGTCCTGAAAGGAATGCATTTCAGAAAATCATATTGACATCACCACGGGAGAAGGGGGTATTCTTCGGCAGCACTGTAGCCTCCTGTGGGTTTGTCTACTTTATAATACCTGAAAGGAACACTAGGTTGACGCTTTTCTAGCTATCGTGCAGAGCTTTCCTACATCAGCACAGGTTATATACGAAACTCTGTCGAGCGACAGTAATTTTACCGACCTTTTGGGTACATACAACTTCAAGGGTGGCGGTGGTCCCATTGACGCAATTTCGATGGTTACAGCTGGCGCTGATTTGCCTGCCCTAAGAAATGTCGATGGCGTTGAATGTGTTATCCAGGATGCGGGCAATTCCTCGCTTCAGGAATATTATGGCAGCCGAGTCGTAGTAACTGAGTGGAGCGTTTTCCTGGTAGCTTGGGGAACTGCTACAGGTGCTGACCTGCAGAACGCCGCAGAGGTGGCTTTGAGGCGATTTGCAAGTTCGGAGATGGTTCAAACAGTAGCAACATCTGATGGACTTGGATCTCTTGTACAGACCAAGATTACAATTAAATCAAACATGCCAATTTTGGATCCCTAAAACCCTCTTTGGCAACCTAAGTTAACGGACCGTAAGAAGGTCCGAAGTACCTTCGTGCGGACTTTAGTCCGTTCTTTTATATGGCAAACTTTTCTGCTGCCTTCGGGTATGATCTTTACTTGATCCCCCTCAAGGCGGAATCTGTCGACACTTCTTTCACTGGCGTGACGGCAGGCGTGGATGCTTCCGCTACCGCCTTCGTCGACACCACCGCTATTATCCCCGCTGACGAAAAGATCACCTATGCTGACGGTATCTTCTCCATCGGCGCCACTCCTGTCGCTGAGCCCACCGACGGCACCATGCAGCCTGTGCGTCTGACTGGACTCACAAGTGCTTCCCTTGAGACTGATACCGGCTCTGAGGACATCTACACCTACGACGACGAAGTCAAGGGCTTCAACCAGGCTGTGGCTACGACCAAGTCCTGGAGCATGTCACTGGCTGGCGTCGCCGACTTTAAGGACGCTGGCTATCAGATCCTGCGCCTTACCGAGCAGAACACCGTGGCCGATGGCCTCCGTGTAAAGATCGCTCGTGTGGGCCCCACGGGCACCGTTGAGACCATTTACGGCTACGGCACTCTGATGGGCTACAGCGAGTCCAACGAAGTGACAAGTATCGTTTCCTGGGAGTGCTCCGTTAGCGGCTACGGCGCCTACGTCGTTGAGCTCGACGAGAACGCTGGTAATTAGTTGACTGGAGGTATTGCAACCACCGATACCTTCGTGACTACGACTGCATTCGACGCTGGAGCTTTTGCTACTGCCGTCGCAGTCACCCTCTCTGGAAATGCAACTGGCACCGTCGATCTCGACGGAGCTGCCGAAATTTCCGCAGTCAACATCACCTCTGGTGGTACTGGCTACACAGTGGGCGACACAGTTATTGTCAACGAAGATGGCGGACTTGGCGCTGGTTCGTTCCGAGTTGCCTCTATCACCTGAAGCCCGTAACCGCAATACTTACGGCGAAGAATATTCAGAGGGGCTTAATCAACCCCTCTTTTTTATGCGTTTTCCTGGAAACCTATACCAGCTTTGGTGGTCTTACGTTGAGCAATCTAGTTTTTACCGTTGGTGTTGACACTAAAAACGCAACAGAAAGCGTAAATACATTCTTCAACACGTTTGGCCAAGCGGCTCAGAACGCAGACAACAAACTCAAGGATGTCTTCGGCAAACCAATCAAGAAACAGATTGAACTTGCTTTTGAAAATGGACAGTTCATATCCAAACAGTTAGATGCTGCTGCTAAAGAGGCTAGAAAGATTGAGCTTGCAGCTAAAGCTATTAAAAACGAATTTGCCCAAACGCCTAAAGAACTCAAGTTACAGCTTTCCCTGCTGAGGCAGGCCAGGGAGACTACGAGAAAGTTTGAGGCTGACGGTAAAACTGTTACAGAAGATTGGAAAAAACTTACAGCAGCTATAGCTCAAGGGCAGGAAGAGCTGAAAAAATTAACTGCAACCGCTGGAGAGCTTAAGGATAAAAAACCTGCTCAAGACATGACGGCCCAGTTCCTTAAGGCTAATCTGGCTGCGAAAGCGATTGAGGCTACCTTCAAACTCTTGGTGGGTAGCGTTCAGGATCTTGTAAGCACCGCAGCGGAGATGGAGGTTCTAGACATTCAACTTCAGGCCTTTACCGGCGGAGCGGATGAGGCTCGTGCGGCACTAGCTGAGTTTGCAGCGATTGCAGCCGGAACGCCATTTAACCTCCAGCAGATTGCCAATGCTGGTAAGATCATGATGGCATTCGGCGTTGAGACAGATATCGCAAAAAGAGCGACAAAAGACCTTGCGGTCGTGGCTACTGCTACTGGTGGTGACCTTAACAACCTGGCGAGGAACCTCGGTCAGATCGCTGCACAGGGACAGGCTTATACTCGTGACTTGACACAGTTCGCTATTCAGGGTATTCCGATCTGGGATGAGATGTCCAAGATTACAGGTAAAAATGTAAACGAACTCAAGAAGCTCGCAACAGAGGGTGCGATTAGTTTTGAGCTTGTTAATGGAGCCCTTAAGAACTTAGCGGCAGATGGAGGGGCTTACGCAGAAATCGTAAAGAATTATCAAAATACAATCAAGGGTCAGACGGCTCAGCTTGAAGCAAATTTTCAGCTTCTCTCAAAAACAGCACTTGACACAGCCAAGAAAATTGCAGAGGCTTTTGGAATAGATCTACTTGCACCGTTTAAATTATTAAACGCGGCTATTAAAAACGTAGCCGAAAACTTGCCAGGCATGATCGCAAACGCGATCGAAATGTTCCAGAGATTTTCTCCTGTTATCGCCACTGTTGTGGCTGGACTGATCGCCATGTTTGGGCCACAGGTGGTCGCGGCCTTTGCTGGTGTTGTCGCGAAAATCGTTCTGATAACAGCAAAGACTTTTGCCTTAATTGTAGCGCAAACAAAGCTACTCCTTTTGATGGGTCCAAAGGGATGGGCTATTATAGCTATTGCCGCTGGCGCAGCTGCACTTGCTATAGGCAAAACTGCCAAAACCCTCCAAGGAGCAAAAGAAGTGGCGCAGAAATTTCAAAGAGAGATGGATGCAGCCAGAAAGAGAGCCGAAGAACTAGCTAACGGTGCGGATGAAGCCGCCGATAGCGGTCAAAACTTAATGGATACTTTCAGTAAGGGCGACAAGTTAGAAGCTTCGATTGAGAAGGCAGGTAAGGCCTTGAAAAAAATGGGCGAAGACGCTAAGGTAGTAGCAAGAGAAACAAAGCTAGCAAAACAAGAAGTTGAAGATAAGGCGCGTGTTGCTGTGAGGGCTTTGGAGGACGAAAAACAGGCAATTAAGGAGGCTGGACAAGCAGACAAGGATCGGTACCAAGACGCCAAAAGGGAAATCAAAGCAAAAAGGGATACGGCTATCCGCGCTATCGAAGAAGAGAAGGCTGCAGCGCAGAGGGCTCACAATGCCGTTATGTCAAACCTTGATGCACAAGCTTCAAAGGTTCAGGCAGAGCTGGCGAGTCTTTCCAGAAGCTATGATGCGGCTGTATCCAGGGCACAGGCCAGTGCCGACGCTGCCAGCGCACGGATGGACAAGAGGATTGCTCGGGCTGAAGCGGCTGCAAACGCAGCCCAAGCCAGGCAAGAGAGAAAACAGCAGGAAGAAAAAGCAGCTTATGACGCTGAGATTAGTCGCTTAAAAAGGATTGAGGCCGAGGCTAAAAAGTCTTACGACGCGGAAATAAGAAGACTCGACGAATTAAGGAGCCTTGAGGAAAGAAGGCAGGATGCATATCTCAGAGACATAAAAGAGAGAAAGTCAGCAGCTAAAGGTCTGTACGAAAACGCGCAGAGAGAGCTCGAGTCGTTAATGGCGAAGGAGGAGGAGCTTTTCAATCAAAGCATAGCACTGCTTGAAGAGCAGGCAAGGAAGGCGAAAGAAACTGCCAACGCAAAAATTAGTGCTATCGACAAGGAAATCCAAGCACAAAGGGATTTGACGTCTGAGATTAAAAATTTAATCGAAACTCGATACGACGGGGAAATCGAAAAACTTAACCAGAGAAGAGACGCTCTTGAAAGGCAGTACGAAGAGGAAAAGATACAAATCCAGTCAGTTATTGATGATATCGAGACAAGGTACGATAATGAGCTAAGGAGAATTGATGAGATTCAGGCGGCTTCAGGAGCAGCTTATGATGCTGAAATTGCAGCCCTGAGAGAGTTAACACCCGCAGAGGAGAAACTCAAGCAGCTTAAGAAGGAGAAACTGATTGAGCAGGCTAACAACTTAGCCCTATCCGAAGAAGAAAGGCTATCCGCACAGGCGCAGCTTGACGACATGGAGCGTCAAAAGGCAATTGCAGAGGTCAGGGCTCGCCAGCAAGAAGCAGAGGCTGGCTTTGAGGCTCAGAAACAGGCCATTCTCGCCCAACAGACAGAAGCGCTTAAGGCGCAAGAGCAGCTGCTCGCCCAGCGTGCCTCTTTCTATGAACAGGAGCTATTAGCAATCGAAGCTGCTACCGAGGCCGCCGAGGCCGCCAAGCAGTCGGAGATCGCAGCTGAGGAAAATCGCTACCAGCAAAGGATTACGAACCTAGAAAACGAAAGAGAAGCACTAGTCGCTGGTCTTAATTTTGAATTAGCCAGGATCGAGACGGTCGAAACAGCTCAAACCAACTCTTTTAATCGGAGAAAGGCTGAAATTGAGGCTGAAATTGAGGCTAACAGGGCTAAATATGATAACTTTATTTCTGAAATTGATCGCCAAGCAGAGGTCGAAGAAAGGCGTCACGAAAAAGCTCTCGCACTTATCGCAGCTGAGGCAGAAGCATATGGCAGTCTTTACAAAGAGGCGCAGAGCGAAATCAATATACTAGAGGAGGCGGAGAGAGCTCGTCATGAGGCGAGGATGAATGAACTCGAGATCGAGGAACAAAGAAGCAATAGGTATTACGATAATCTTTTGAATCGACTGCAACAGCAAAAGGTCGAGGAAGAGCAGAAGGCTCAGGCGAGGATTAAGCAGATTGAAGAAGAAAGGAAGAAGGCAGAGTTCCTGAAACAACAAGAACTAGAGAGAATTGAAGAGCAGAAAAAGAAAGAAGAAGAGAAACATAAGCAACGCATGGAGAACCTTGACGAAGAAAAAGACAATACCAAAGATAAGTTCGACAGAGAGGCTGAAGCAATGGACCTTGTAGAGCAGCTTAGAATAAGACAGGAAAGGGCTAGGTTAGAGAGGATTGAGGCACAGTTAAAGGATATCAAAAGAAGAACTGACGACGAAATCAGGGAAATCGAGAGGGGATATGAGCAATGGAAGTACTACAATGATCTGCAGATGGAAGCACTCAAGAAAAAGATTGATAGAATGAAAGAGGTCAAGGACGCATCGGAGCAAGGCACAGATCAAATCAAAAGTCAGGCTACGGCAACTGGTCAGCTTGCTGGTAACGCCTCGCAAGCGGCTACGGCGCTGTCTGCTCAGGCCAGAGCCCAGCGAGAGCTGAATGCAGCCAACGCTGGTGCAGGCTCGGCTGGTGGTCCTACCATTACGGCGAGCGGAGGCCCTGCTGCCAGGGCGAGCGGGGGCCCTGTGTCCGGTGGTTCACGATACACGGTTAACGAGCTTGGGAAAGAGGCATTCCTGAGTGCTTCTGGTAAGCTGAGCATGATCAAAGCTCCTTCTTATGGTACTTGGAAAGCTCCTTCGAGCGGTACCGTTATTCCGGCACACTTGACGAGTGAGCTTGACATCCCCGCAACTGGAATCAATATTAAAAACATCAAAGCTCCTTCTTATGGTACTTGGACAGCTCCTTCGAGCGGTAACGTTATCCCGAAAAACTTGACCAGTGAGCTTGACGTCCCCGAAACTGAAGTCAATGCTAAAAACATTAACACTTCACCAACCTTTACTTCAAAACACCTGACCAGTCAACTTGGCGTTCCCACAACTGAAATTAATACTAAAAACACCAACACTTCACCAACCTTTACTCTAAAGCACCTGACCAGTCAGTTTGGGGTTCCCACAACTAAAGTCAATGCTAAAAACACTAACACTTCACCAACCTTTACTTTAAAGAACCTGACCAATGAGCTTGGCGTTCCCACGACTGAGGTTAATGCTAAAAACACTAACACTTCACCAACCTTTACTCTAAAGCACCTGACTAATGAGCTTGGCGTTCCCACAACTGAAGTCAATACTAAAAACATTAACACTTCACCAAACGTTATCCCGGCATACTTGACCAATGAGCTTGGCGTTCCCACAGCTGAAGTCAATACCAAAAACATTAACACTTCACCAACCGTTACTCTAAAACACCTGACCAGTGAGCTTGACGTCCCCACAGCTGAAATTAATACTAAAAACATTAACACTTCATCAACCGTTACTCTGGAACACTTGACCAATGAGCTTGACGTCCCCACAGCTGAAATCAATACTAAAAATATTAACACTTCGCCAACCGTTACTCTGGAACACTTGACCAGTGAGCTTGGTGTTCCCGAAACTGAAATTAATACTAAAAACATTAACACTTCACCAACCTTTATTCTGGAACACCTGGCCAGTCAACTTGGCGTTCCCACAACTGGAATCGATATTAAAAACATTAACACTTCACCAACCGTTATCCCGGAACACCTGACCAGTCAAATTGGCGCTCCCGCAACTGGAATCGACGTTAAAAACATTAACACTTTACCAGCCGTTGCTCTGGAACACTTGACCAGTCAACTTGACATCCCCGCAACTGGAATCGACGTTAAAAACATTAACACTTCGCCAACCGTTATCCCGGCATACTTGACCAGTCAACTTGACATCCCCGCAGCTGAAATTAATATTAAAAACATTAACACTTCACCAAGTGGAATGGTTAGTGCCATCTCTAACGCCAGAAGCAACGTAAGACAAGGCGACAATATTAGCAATAGCGTAACTATCCAGTCAGCTCAGCCACGCCAAACCGCCAGCGATGTCATGGTCCAATTGGCTAAACTTAAGAGGGTTAGGTATTCTTGATAATCTACTGAAATTAGATGTTTATTTTTGGAGACAGCAAAAGCCTGATTGTAAAATATTACATCGATGCAACCAGGAACAAAGGTCCTAAGTTTGCCGAAGGTCACTTCACTGAAATAAGCGAAGAAGACGCTGTGGAGTACTATGTCCACACCGCCATGGCATATAATCAAGCAAAGATCGACAAAGCCTCACAGGACGTCCTGGACGCCTTACATGAAGAATTCGTAGCGGTCTTCCGTTACGTCATTCAATTCTCCGAAAAAACCGTAAAAGCAGTTGAGGAAGGTAGGTTTTCTCCGCCCGTTGGAGCAAAAAGTTTTTACCGTGAAATCGTGAGAGAGCTTCGGCATCCTAGCTCAGCCGATGCTGGTTGATGTCACTGGGTATTTCGTACACTCCTGTTGCTGGCTCTCCAGTATATGATATTACGTTTACAGAATTTACCGACAACTCCTTGCCAAGGACTTATTCTGGGGACATTAGCTACGGCCAGTCCGTCACGGGAGCAAGCGTTCTTACTGGGCCAGCGTATATGCAGAAGTACATCTGGACGATTTCAGCTCATTTAACTCCTTCTAAGGCGCAGGAGCTGGATGCAATGTTTAGAGATTGGGATCTTGACAGGTCTAATGGCCAGAGTGCTGCTGTTGGCATTATTGACAGGACTTTTGGTAGTGAGGTTAACTCATCCGCGTTGTTCTCAACTCCACCATCTTACGTATACGTCTCTCCCTCGATTACACTGGTCGCTTTTGGGCTTTCGGAGGTTTGATCGATGGCGTACTTAGTAACCTCAACAAGGGCTTCCCTTCTAACTGTAGGAGGGGTTGATTACACCGAGAATCTAATCGACTGGGTCTGCAGTGATACCTCTGCTTATAAGAACGGTCTTATTCAAACGACTGGCCAGCTAACTCTAGCAACTATTCCAGGCACATCCTTAGAGGACTACGACAGGAATATGTTCAAGAGAGGGCAAAAGGTGATTCTTGATATTACTTACCCAGATGGAACGACAGAAAGACATCCAAGAGGTCTTCTGTATGTCGTCTCGGCCGCTTATATCCCAGAGTCTGAGGCTATTGAGATTGAAATAGGTTGCAGGATCGCCATGGCAGCTCTGATAGACAATACAGACGCTCTTGTATCGCTTCCAACTGTAACCTTGGATCCAGCAAGAAAGAATGACTATCAAAACATTTCTGCAGCTCTGGCCTCAGAAGGTAAGGCCGCATATCAAGACAATAATGGGGACCTTCAAGTTGTTTCCTTCTTTGGAGGCGACAACACAAGCTCATATGATCCAGGTGAATGGGTTTCAGTACTGGGTGGGACGACCTTGTCGGTTTCGCCTCTTGCTGGAGCGTCGCCATTACCTGACGGCATCAGGCTGTCATATCAAGTACCTGCAGATCTTGACTCCATCGTAGACGAGGAAGACCAGGCGGATCAGGATTCCCCTAATAAGGTGCAGATCGACGAGGTTGACTCTTACTATTTTCTAACATATCCAGCTACTGTCTATGTCAGAACAGGTGATGGAGATTTACCTACTGGTGTTAGCGATGGCTCCATCCCCACCTCTGTAGACTCTGGGTGCGGAAACACCCCTGACAAGCCAGGGGATAATGGCCAAGGTAGTTGCAACGACAACTACACCCTCAGTCAGACTCCGCTCGTTATTCCAGCCTTCAGGAGACAGGTTTCCCGAACAGAGTACAAAGGGCCGAGTGGTCAGGTCTCATCTAGGTATAGCGAGGTGCGTGGGCCTGCAATTGAAGCTAACCAACAGTACTACTCAGATAAATTCGCCTATTGCCGATACACTTGGGCTACAGCTTGTCAGCCCAATGGCGGTTGTCCGACAGATGGTACTGAAGAGATTCTGCTAGGCTATACGCAGCAGACTAATTCATACGGCCCTGCCTCTCAGCTACTGTCAACTGTCACAGACACGTACATCCCTACGCTAGCTGCAGCGCAGCCATTCGACTGGAGGTCGGGAGTCGTTAACGGGGCGCCTCAGAACTTCACCGAGCTCAGTACAACTGAGATGTTTAGGAGTCAGCGTCGAGTTGAAGAGTTCTCTCGGGAAGGAAACACAAATGTAACAGTTACAACTGTATATACGAGTAGCACTGCTCGTCAAAGTGGAATCAGCTCTGGCAACATCGACGCACTTGCAGGTCAAAAAACCAAGGAGATTAGAAGGTCTACGACTATTACTGGTAACTCCGTTTTACCTGATACAATTAACTCCGTAGAAACTGCCACGGAAGAAAAGGTAACATTGATCAGAATCTTCGGCACCTCTTATATCACTCCCCCTCCTGAAGCGGGTCCTTACTACATGGAAGAGAGTGTTCCAGTACCAGCTCTCTACGACACTCAAGGCCAGATAGAAAATTTTATAGAAAAATACTCTGCGACCTTGGCCTCTTTTGTTCGAGGTGACGCCCTTGGTCTCCAAATTGGAGAAACGATGAGGAAAGATATTGCGAGTAATTGGAGACCTGGAATGCCATTCAGGTATTGTGATCAATATAAGAATAGAATTTCAGCGCTAAGGATGGACGCCACGAGCTGGAGTGTCAATAACACGGAGTCTCTTCTTGTTACTTCTGGTATTTGGATTGGATTTTCTGACGGCACTCTTTCTCTGGGCTCTAATCTTGTTGGAAATTCAACACCTTCAATGGGCGAGGGAGAAGTTGTCCCTCCGACTGGCACAGTAGAGGCTCCCAGTGTTAACGGCGAAAACAACGTATCCCCTGGGGCTTTAGCTTGGGAGGTTGATATCAATATCTATACTGAGGTATCAGCTGAAGCCTTCGGAGCGGATGGAGTAGTGCCTCCAATACCTTCTGGCGAAGAGGCGGAGATAGATCATCATTCGACGTTTATGTGTTACATCAGGGGCTATGTGGTGGGAGCAGGAAGCCTCTCCTCTCCTAACGGCAATGGAGGTATTCCTTTGGAACTGGGGGGAAGCTTACTTGTTAGTAGTCCGACGATTATCGATTCAGACATATTTGCCTAATGCAGCTTTGGAATCCTAGGCTGCTTAAAGTGATACCAGATGACTATTGCCGCCAAGATCTCTGCTACTGAGCTAACTGCACAGGTCACCAATCGCTTTGCGGATAGTTACTTTGAAGCAAGACTAATTGATGCATCTGGAACGACGTATATTCCTGGGGTTACCAGTGATGCTTCTTTTCTTGCATTCGAGTCACCAATTGGCACTGGGGGATATAAAAGAGCGATCATAAACTGGTCAGCTTCAGATGTTCAGGCCTATTCCGACGATGGCGTGGCTCTGACGCAGAGAGCTGCAGTATTTGCTCAAGATGGTTCTGCTAATACGATCAATTTTTCTCATGTCGCCCTTGTTTGGAGCTCTGGTAACGCTTCTGGCGTAAGTGCTGTCTCTGGGGCTCCGGCCTCGGGTGGAGATGGGGTGTACAGCGGCCTTCTCCCCACTTCTACTAGTGGCGCCGGAGTTGGTGCGACATTTGATCTTTCCGTTATTAATGGTGGAGTGAGTGCAGCCAACTACGCCGTTTCGATTAAGAGCCCCGGCTATGGATACTCCGCTTCTGATACCATCACAATATCCAATGCGGCCTTGCAATCAGCTGGGGTGACAACTGAAGTAACTGGCGACCTGGTGTTTTCGATAACGTCTGTAGCGACCTCTTCTGAAGCTGGTAGCATCCTTTCCGTGGCTCAGACTGCTAGCCCTGTTGTGGTCTCTGGCGGCAACGAAGCCGCCTTCTACTTTAACCTTAAACAGTTTGGCTTTAACTCATGATCAACATAGAAGAGCTGAAGTCCATCAGTATCTCCAACAGAATTGAAGAGCTTGAGCGAAGGGTTAAAATTACCAATGGTCCCATTTCGGACTTTGAAGGGTCTGTCACCGCTAACTGGGTCAAGCTAGATCAGAATGCAGGAGGGGTTGTCGAATACAGAGGCAAAGAGTACGTCACGAAAACAATTGGCTGGACTTCTATTGATCCAGGAACGCCGGTCAAGGTAACAGCCGCTGGCGGCATCTATTACTCGGAGTGGTAAAATGGCAATCAATAGATCTTTTATTTCAACTCAGTCCACTGATAAATTTGGGGGTAGTATCGTTAAGATGATGGTAGGATCTCCTCCGACCAACTTAGCTCTAAACCCACCACTAACTCCTGGCCAAATGATTGGCTATTATGATGGGACCACTAACTCAGTGTCTCTTTATGTTGTTTCCGCTACTGGTAACAACCTTCTGAGGGTGGGCTGATGGCTTTCAATAATTATATCCTTGACGTTGGTCCAACGATTCAAATCAAAGCCTCCATCGAAGGTACAGCCTATGTCGACCCGTCTGGAGCTCAGACTGAGCTTAATTACCCTCCGACACAGGAGGGGGAGTTGCTTGCTATACGAAACCTTAATCCATCGTCAATCATTACTTTGTACGTAGGAGTCGAGACCTCTGAAAACATTTTTGAGTGGAAAAAAGTTCAACCAGTAACAACCTACATCGACACCAGGACAGGGCAAAAATGGGATCCGTTGGCCTCTATCCTTTATTCTTATGCACGCTAAGGTATAATATACCAGTCCCTGCTTGAGTAATGAGAGATTATAATAAGTGGCTTGAGGATAACCTGCCAGAAAAGAACGACAAGAACTGGCTTAAGAATTGGAGAAGGACGTCAACTGAGGATCCAGCCTTAAGATTAGGAACACCTATTGACGAGATAATTTCGTTTACTTCAATAAGTAACGACGATCCTACCCTCCTCAATCAAGTAACTAATTTTCGAGATCCAAGAAGTACATCATGCATTGGTCAAAGCGACTGTGCCGTTGGCTTTGCTTGCAAGGGTGGCTTCTGTGTACCTGCTGACACTGAAGATTCGACCAGCAGTGGTGGCTGTGGGACCGGAGGAACTGGCACTGATGACGGGTTTGGCTGCATTGAAGTGACGGGTACGGGTGGAGGTTGTACTACGGGTAATTGTGGGGACGATGGTTCAGGTAATCCTGGTGCTGTGGAGTACTGCTGTGGTGACTGGAAGTGTGATAAAGATTTGGTTACAAATGAGCTTAAATGTGAATGCATCCCCTACAACCCTGGAACCTGTTCAACGGATAACGATTGCGCTCCAGGTTATATTTGCTCTGATGGGTATTGTGTCTACGATTTCAGTGAGTGCGATGATGACACTGATTGCCCGGAGGGCTATTATTGTTCTGGGGGGTTTTGCCTCTTTGACTGGACTATCAACAGTTGCAATCAGGAATCAGACTGCGAAGAAGGATATATATGCATAGATGGCTATTGTGTCTATGATTACGGCGCCTGCAATAGCGACGAGCAATGCCAGAACGGCGAGGTATGCTACGGAGGTTTTTGCACCTCAGGCTGTAGAAGTGATAACGAATGCGGAGAAGATGAAGTTTGCAGGAACGGGTTCTGTGTTCCTGGATGTAACTTCAATGAAGAATGCCCTACCGGCGAGGTCTGCGTAGGAGGATTCTGTTATCCCGGTTGTGATAATACTAGCGACTGCGAAAGCGGTCAAACTTGTGTGGATGGTTATTGTCAAACAACCTGCTCAGACAATAGCGACTGCCCTCCTGGTACGAAATGCGTCAATGGTTTCTGCGTATTCGGATGTGACGACAGCAGCGACTGTGAAGAAGGAGAAGTATGCCTTGGAGGTTTCTGCTACAGAGGCTGTGACGAGAACACTACATGCCCGTCTGGCACAACCTGTATCAACGGTTACTGCCTTGATTCTTGTGCTTCTAATGAGGAGTGCCCAGATGGCCAGGTCTGCGTTGGTGGTTATTGTGTCTTTGGCTGCAGAGACGACAACGATTGTCCAGAAAATTTTGAATGCGTGGACGGATTCTGCTACCCTTTGTACGAATCCTGCGTAGGTGATTACCAATGCAATGCTCAGGAACTATGCATTGGTGGTCTGTGTTTTCCAGGACCAAGGGATTGCACGTCTGACCTGGAGTGCGAAGAGAATGAGGTCTGCCTCAATGGAATTTGCACTCCTTATTTTGACCTACCTGACTGCGGCACATTAGATTTTACCGATTGCGACGCGGTTAACAATGCGCCTTTAAACTGCTTATTCCAGTCACTGGAAACCGTCTACAGTGACTGTTTTGATGGGCTTCAGAGGTGTGGTGATACTCTTCCTAACAAGGACGAAACTCAGCTCATTCCAGCTGGCGGCTGGCTTTATAAAAATAGTCAGAGCGATTGGCGGGTTTTCTGTTACGATAATACACCCCAAGACCCTATATGCCTAGGACCAAACCCTCCGCCAAACTGTCCGCAACCTCAAGTTCAGCAATGTAGTCAGTACTGCTCAGAGCGTGCCAGACTCGGGGAAGACCTTCCTGGCTGGTGCTCGAATAGCGTTATATGTTCAGAGTGTGAAACCTGTAACAATGTCTACTGCGTGCCTGACGATGGCCCCTGCTACTGCCCAGAGTCAACCGTCAAATGCGGCGATTGCCAAGAATGCGACAAAGACTCTGGAGCATGCAGGGATAAGCCAGAAGAGAGTCAGACCTGCGTCAAAACATGCGAGGTTTGCCAGAGTTGCTCTCGCTATACTGGGACCGACTTTTATGGCTTTGATCCTGGCAATGATAACAGGGTTGTCTGCGCGAGAGGCGTCGTGGGTTACTATGATCAAAGAAGCCCATGTGCGGAGGCTATAAAATTAATCCAGGAAGAGTGCAAGCAAGAAGAAGAAGAAGAAGAAATTACTTGCGACAATGGAAGTAACATCAAAGACTGTGATTGCAGCTGCGATAAAGATTGCCCCAGCTGTTATAGCTGTAGCGAGGCTGACTGCACATGTGTTTACGATAACAGCTTGCCTGGCTGCAGTATTTGCTCTGAGGCAGACCTGGAATTTGGCAAACGGGTAACAACCGTAATACAGTTTAGACTTCTTACTTCAGAGACTGGCAGTCAATTTGGGACTTGGTTCACAAATGGAACCTTTAGTGTCTATGATTCTGGCGGAATTCTCCAGGCAGACTATGTCACCCCGTGTGGCACTCCTCTTTCCGAAAGTACTGGGCTCGTAGTTGCAGAGCACCCTGACTACGTCATCTCATCGGACGAGCCTTTTCAGGACTGCCGCCTCTGCGAGAACGGCTAGGAAGACTAGCCTAGCTTCTGTTTCGTCGTGGCCGTTTTCCCCGATCGTATCGTTCTAAAAAATTCCTCTGACAGCGAGGTTGCGATTATTGCAGCGATCGAATCTGGCGGTACGGATGAGATTACTACTGGCGAAGTAGTGCTAGGCCTATCCACTGATGAAGTTAAATTCTACACCAAGGCAGGAGATGGTAGCATTGTTTCTATCGGAGGGACTGGTGTTGGTGCTACTGCTTTATCTGGCCTCTCTGATGTAAATACGCTCTCCCCTCTGCCGACAGATGGTCAAGTACTGCAATACGACAATACTACATCTAAGTGGATTGCGGCTGACCCAAATGCGGGCTTCAGTCTCGATGACTTGACCGATGTTGACCTATCAACGCCTCCTACCAGTGGCCAGATCCTTAGATGGGCGCCAGCGTTTAACGCCTTTCAGGCTGTCGATTTTGCCGTTCAGTACGACACGGCACCAATTCTTGGTGGAAATTTAGATACCGGCGGGTATTACATTACTGGAAACTCAACTGTATCAGTCGAAGCTGGCAATGGTAATCTTGCAGTTAGAGGTAACGCAGGCCAAACAGGAAAAATCACACTCAACTCTGAAACCAATGGTTTTGGCGTTTCGATTAAATCACCCGAAAACTCTTTCGCCGCTAGCTACACTCTAACACTTCCTACTAATTCTGGCGTAGCCGGTCAGGGTTTGATTACTACTAACGGAAGCGGTCAGCTGGAGTGGGCTTCCGTTCCTGGCTCGGGAACCGTTACGAGTGTTGACGCCATAGGCACTAGTGGTATTAGTGTTTCGGGTGGACCCATAACAAGCGCTGGATCTCTGAATATTAGCCTTGCAACAGTCTCGGGAGTTTCAGGTTTTTACACCTTACCCGAGATAACTGTCGACAGTACTGGCAGGGTAGTCAGTGTAAGCAGTGGCAGTCTCGATGTCGAGGGTCTCAGCGATGTTGACTATGTCACTACTCCAACAGAAGGCCAGGTTCTTGGCTACGACTCTGCGAATAACAGGTGGATCCCTAAAACCGTTCCTGGAGGCGGAACTGTAACGAGTATTACTCTCACTGGTTCGGATGGTATTTTGATAAATGGTGTATCTGAGGACAGCACCACTGGAGCGGGCACTTTCGATGTCCAACTGGCAGACACAGATGTGACCGCAGGTACGTATTCAAACGCGAGCATTACTGTAGATGCACAAGGAAGAATTACGAGCGCGACCAGCAACCCAGAGTACCTGGTTGATCCTCTGACGAATGATGGCGATATGATTATCCGCTTCGGCGGAACAACAACCCGTCTCAGCATTGGTACCGAGGGACAGCAACTAGCAGTTGAAGGGGGTTACCCGAGATGGAAGACCTTTCAGCAAGCTAGTGGCGGCACTGTCACGAGTATCGACATTACACCCGGAGCTGGTATTACTAGTTCTGGCGGACCAATTAGCACCAGTGGGTCTATAGAAGTTGGCCTAGAAAATAGCGGCGTAGTGCCTGGGCAATATCTTAGCGCAGATATAACAGTTGACTCTACTGGCAGGGTGATCGCTGCCGGAAACGGGTCTTCAGGTGGAGGTGTGATCGTAAAAGAAACTCCTCCCGTTGTTAGGCCTAATAATTCACCTCTGCAGGAAGGTGACCTTTGGCTGGAAGAAACAACAGAAGTCCTGTACTACTACGAGACAACTGGCGTTGCTTCGTGGGCTCCTGTCGCAACACAGCCCGGCCAGCTTCAGGATCTAACAAATGTTAGCGACACAACCCCGACCGAGGATCAGATCTTAGCGTATATTAATGGCGAGTGGACTCCAGTCGATAATGACGGAGGGACAATTGCCCTTGACTCCCTGAGCGATGTCAATGCTCCTTCACCCTTAACAGGTCAGGTCCTTGGGTGGACTGGGTCTTCCTGGACTCCGGTCGAGCAAACTGGTGACGGTGGTGGCGGCGGTGCTACGAATCTTAACGAACTAACTGATGTTGATACCGCGACAAATCCACCTTCGACTGGCGACGCTCTATTATGGAGTGGGGTTCGGTGGGTGCCAGGCGTGCCTTCTGGAGGCGGAGGTACTCCGGGTACTATTTTCCTTGATGACCTTGGCGATGTCGACGCGTCGACCACTCCCCCTACCCAAGGACAGGTGCTTGGATGGGATGGCGCTGAATGGGTCCCGGTAGACCAAGCTGCTGCTAGTAGCGGTGTAGACAGCATCATCGCCGGACCAGGAGTTACGGTTAACAGCCCCACTGGCGATGTAACCATCTCTGGCTATGATGACCCCCTTGTTACCAAGGGCGATTTAGTCGTTAGAGGAGTTTCTGCAACCGAAAGGCTGCCTATCGGTCGGGAAGGGCAAGTCCTGAGAGTTGTTGGCCGCGAGGTTGAGTGGGGTAAAGCAGGAGACACCTCTGGTTTTATCGAAGAAACCGCACCTCTGGCAGGACTGCCGCTGAGTGGTCCTGACAGCTTCTATCCCGACGCCGTGAGTATCACTGATGACGGTTTTACTCTTATCGTTGGTTCTATTGATAACGATGAGTCGATTTTATCTTTTACCGTTCCTAGCCAGTTTGCGGGTGTCGACTATATGGGCCAGGGTGGCCTTAGTTCTACTGTTTGGTTTTTCAATCCAAATGGCGGTGTTGGTTACAAATCCAACAACGCTGTCCCTAACTTAAGCCTTAGCACTGGTAGTGCAGTTGACGCTACCGACTCTTTGGACATAGACTTTTACGTGTCATGGTGGGTGACCGACTCCGAGAGTCGCCTCGCAGGCTGGAAGGTCTATGACGACGGCGAGCGTGAATGGCTTATTGTCAGGGCTGATATGAAAGTCCCGTTCAACAGTGAGACAGACGGTTTTCCTGTTGAAGCATGGTTTGCAACTGATGGCAGCGTCAGTGTTCGGTATGGCAGCCAGATAGGTAGTGCAGTTATACCTATTGACTCATCCCAGAATGTCATTGCATCCAGAGGGTTTGCTTTGACGGATTCATCTTACAACGGCCTTACCAACACGGGGGATCACGGATACATCTCTTTGTATTCTGCATCAACGATTAAGCTAGAAGATTTAGCAAATGTCAGCGATACCTTGCCGGTAGCGGGACAAGGGCTTGTATGGAACGGTAGTATCTGGACGCCTGGAACCGTAGCTGGCGGCGGTGGTGGTGGTTCCGGGGCCGGTATCTATTTAGTGGAAACCAAGACAGCCTCTGGCGGCATTGCCGACTTTACGGGCTTGGGCTACAGTGGTATTTTGCAAAGGTTGTCATCTAACTTTGCGGCATGGGTTGTTCTTTATACTACAAGTGCTGCTCGTACTGCGGATGCAGGCCGTGCGTTCGACACGGACCCAGCCCCCGGATCAGGTGTGCTATTCGAAGGCTATCTGGAAATCGGTGGCACTATTACGCCAACACCTGGAACTACCTACATGAATGACGATGCGACCCTTACTGAGACGATCTATGCGGCAGTGAGGAACCAGGCAGGGGCTGCGGTCGACGCGACTATTACCATTAGCGCATACGGGTTAGCTGCGATCACGGGAGTTAATGGCGGTACTTTTGGATCAGGCCTATAGGAATCCTAGCGAAGACTTTTTCCCCAGATGGCTGAACTGAACGCACGCATCATTGCCAAGGCCTCTGCTACTGCGGGTGAAGAGCCAGCGGCAGGCGACCTGGAAGTAGCTGAACTTGCTGTTAATACTGCTGACGGAAAGATCTTCACAAAGCATACAGACGGTTCGATCGTAGAGATTACTGGCAGTGGCGGTGGCGGTGGCGGAGCAGTCAGTAGTGTCAACGGTCAGACCGGCACCGTAATTCTTAACGTCGAGGATCTGAATGACGTAGACACGGCCTCTAGTTATGTTAACTATACGTTTTTCGACAGCGGACAAAGCACATTTAGCGACCCCCTACCAAGTGTGACGCAAGGTACGGTAGACGCCTCGCTGGGAGATAACGCGTATAAAGTGTCTTCGACAGTAGCCTATGGTGATGGCTCTGGTTTGTCTCAATTCCTGGAAAATGATGGACGCTATGATGTCGTAAACATGAGAATTAGAAGCACGAATGCAATAGATACAAACAACAGGGTCTCGATTGGAGGTAACAAGCAGGAGCTTGGCGGTGGTGGTGGTTGGACTATCTACACAAGGGATACAGGTTATGGTTTTTACGCCGACGCCGCTTTTACTGAGATCGGCACTCGATCGGCGATGGCTGCCGACACCTGGTATAACATCACTTACGTTCTTGACTGGGGGTCCGTCCAGAGAACATCGCTTCCAGTGATCTCTCTCTGGCTTAATGGCAGCATCGAGATAAGCCAGGAGACGTTAAGTGTAGCATACTCCGAGTTGACGGGTCCTGAAGGGAATAACTTTAGGCTTGCGAACTCCAGTTTTGGTCAGAACAACCAAGGGGACAAATTTTGGGATGATATTCGCGTCGTTAGCGGCGATGCTATTCCGTGGGGAATGACCGATAGCACGATCACTGATCCGGCAGGCCTTATGGATGCATTCTACGTCGCCGATGGTGCCGAAGACGGTCAAGCTCTTCTCTGGAATGATGCTAGAGGCGCATGGCAGCCTGGAACCATTGGTCTTGCTGTTGACTACGATCAGGACCCAGTTTACGGCAGATTCAACTGGACATGGGATGCCGACAAATCTAATTCTACCTATCCAGGTGACGGAGTTGCATGGCCTGGCACATACCCTGTGAATTATATCTGGTTTACTACCATCGATAACGGCGGTATCGATTGTCAATCAGAACTTTACGCTTTGACCGGCTCAGACAACCTAAAACTTTATCGCAACAATTCTCTTATTTACGAAGGTGCTGCGGCTTTCTTTGCGAACAAAAGTTCTGGAAGAATCACGTTATCTTTTGGAGTGGATGTAGATCATAGCACGTTTTCAAGTGGCGACATTATCGGTTTAGAGTCAGACTCCTGGGTTGGTGATGCTAAAACTCTTGGCACTGGCCAAATCCTGCAATACGACGCAACCCCTCAGGCCTGGACTCCGATTGTTCCTGACTTTGTTAGAGCGGTCAATGGCCAGAAAGTTAACGCCACCATCGGTGTGACCGATCTAAGCGGATTGGAGTCTGGCGTACCTGAAAGGCCTAGTTATGTGTGGATCTATAACAACATAAACACCGCCAATCCTAGCACTGGAAGGGTTACTGACTATACTCCGTACGGCACTTCTTCCTTTTTCATTAACACGACAGACGACAATGGAGTGGACTTACAGACCGAGCTCTATAACTCTTTCAATGGAATGAGGATCAAGATCTGGGTTAATGGTGAGTTGTTCTATGATGGCATCTCTAGCCGGACACTCGCAACGAGTAACGACCGAGTTGACTTTGAGATGGTCGGTGCCGACATCACAAGTTGGGTTGACGGGGACGTGATTGGATTTTGGACTGAGTTATTGCCAAATCCTGCTAGTTCGCCAGATAAAAGTATTGTTTATTACGCAGAAGGACAATCTTCTTGGATTTATGGCAAGTCACCGCTGGGGATTCAAGATGCTAGCGATTACCAAAAAAGAGAGGATTCTGGACAGATTACGCTGAAAAGAGTTACGGAAGAAGATCTAGAGGACACTGGAGTTAAAGGAGGTTGGAGTATTTTTGGTACGGGCAATCAGTTCTACTATTCCCAGTTTGATACAGACATTACTGATAATCTAAGCAACGGAGACTCTATTACTATGGAGGTGCCAGGAATGGCGTCTCCCTTTGCTACTACTCTCACAACCGACCCCCAGCAGGCAGGAACTAGCCGTAAATACTTTTTCAACATTTCTCCCTCAGCCCCCGCTGAAATCATTAACACCCCCAATGGAACAAATCTAATTATTAAATCCGTAAACTTAACTAGTAACCCAAGCTTACCTCTTAATGGTGACGTCCTTCAGTGGGTGGAAGCAGACGAAAAATTCGTCCCCACCCAATTACCTGATGCAGCTGCCACAAGAACCCTTCTTGGCATTGGTGAATATGTCGACGATGCGGCCGCAGGTACAGGTGGCGTTGCTTCTGGGGCCATGTATTACAATACCACTTCCAGTGATTATCGTCTAAAAACCTGATAGGCATACTAACTCAGCTTTTTAGGGTTAAATGGGCAAGCCAAGCAAGAAGCTTTCTGGCATGGATCTGATCAGGGAGGAATTGAAGAGCGCGGGGGTTTATCCAACTGGACCTGTTTCGGCCTGGCCAAAGGAGAGAAACGCTCGGCTTAACGCCATTGCAAGCCAGTCACCTGAGTACCCGAGCATGGGCAAGATGGCCAAGGGCCTTGCAAAGACGGCCAAGCAGGCCATTATGAATGGTCGCGTATCAAAGGAGATTCGAAAAGAGCGTTACGAAATTTGCAGGAATTGCCCTGCCTTCGATCCCGAAAGCAAGCGCTGCAAGGAATGTGGCTGCTTCATGGAGGCAAAAACATGGATTGGCGGCAGCCCTAAGCTTCTGTGTCCCCTTCAAAAATGGAGCCGCTAATATGACATCGTCTGCTCTTAGGCCTCCCAATATGGATGACTGCAAGCCGAAAGGCCTCTGCGTAGATCCAAGTGGAGTTGAAACGGTTTTTGCTATTGATACCCCCTGCTATCCAGGGCGTGATTTTGATGAATGCAATTGCACTTGTGAAGGTGATCCTGACGACCCGTGCAGCGAATATACACAGCAGGATCTAGTTATTATCGCAGATCCTTTTAATTCTCCTTTTTCGGTCACAGGATTGTATCAGTTTAATGGAGGACTTTCAGGGCAAACGAGGGAGTTGTATATTAGCTACACAGCCGTGAGTTGGCCTAGGTTTGAGCTTACATTTAATAGTCTAAAATATGGAGGAGCGATCATAAACATCAAAGACAGTTACACGGGCAGAACCTATTTTAACAATCAAACGATTGGCATTGAGCCAGGTAGAGGTGTCTGTGCAGACGAATTCACAGGACTGTGCGGAAAAACGGGCTGTGGAATTGAAGGGGTTTTGACAGTTACGCTTAGAGATATTGGCCAATCACTTGACAATCGGTTTGACATTACGCGCAGCTGGACTAGCTGTCCTCTTCTCGGCGGCCTTGACGTGTGCGAAGGAGGGGTTATCCAGGGTTGTGGGCAGGGAGATTTTCAGCTGTTCGGCAGGTTCGAAGGAGTCTGGTCTGCTAGCTGTTTTAATGAATAAATAGGCCTTAGGCATACTACCCCTGTAACATTCTTACAGGGGTGATCCCTGTCTATAACATGTCCGAAGAAAACCTCAACGCTTCTGCAGAGAATGCAGCACCCGAGGCAGCCGCTCCCGCTCCAGCGAGTACCGGTGAAGAAATGATGCCTCGCTCAGAGGCCGAGAACTTGCTGAAGGCTCTCAAGGCTGAGCGCGAAGCACGCAAACAGTATGAGCGAGAGGTCAAGGAGACCAAGGCTCATCTGGAAAAGTTCGCAGAGATCAACCCCGAGGAATATACTAAACTGCAGCAGGAAGCCGCCGAGGCCGCTCGTCTGCAAGCTCAATGGGGCGAGGCTCGTGATGCCATCGAAACCAAGTACTCACAGCAAGCCCAGGAGGCTCGCCAAGAAGCTGAAGGTGCCATCAAGGCTTTGGCTGCCTATAAAAAGCAGTACGCTCTTGAGAAAGTGTTTAATGCTGCAGGCGGCCGTACTGACTCTGTTGATGGAGTGTCTTTCTTTGACTTGATGGCTGGCCAGCTGGGTGGCAACTTCCGCCAGGAAGCCGATGGCTCTCTGACCGTTGTTGATGCCTCTGGCGACCCCATGCTCGACAAGGAGTCTGGCAAGCGCATCACGCCTGAAGACTACCTATCTAGCTATAAGCATCACCCTGTTTTTGGTACGTTCTTTAAGGGCGCCAAGGGTAGTGGAGCTGGTATCGGCTACGGTGGCACTGATGCCAACGGCATGCCCGTAGAGGATCTCTCTGGACTGAGCGCTGAGGAGATGTTCCAAAGAGCTTTTGGATGATATACTGTAAACTCAGAACGGAATCTGATGTGCGGCCTCTTCGGGGGCCGTTTTTCATGGTTAGGCATAATATATTTAGATGATACCCTCAAGGGTCGTTTCGTGATGAGGCGAACTGGACAGGGTGTCCTGAGGCAATGAGCGCGACGCTCGGCGACTCGATCACCCAAACCTCTTCACCTTCATCTTTTTAGGTATTTATCATGGCGTTAACATTGCTCGAGGCACAAAAGCACGCTCGTACTCCTCAAGAGCTTGCTGTTGTGACCGAACTGGCCGCCGGTCAGCTCATGTCTGTTCTCCCTTTCCGCAACATCGAAGGCAACGGCCTTTTTTGGAAGCGTGAAGAGAGCCTGCCCGATGTGGGATTCCGTAACTACAACGGCTCCCTAGCCGAGTCCTACGCTGAAGTCAGCCAGCAGTCCGAGAGCCTGAAGCTCTTCGGTGGCGACATCAAGGTTGACCGCGCTATCGTGGCCCTCGAAGGCGCTCAAGCCAAGGCTTATCAGGTGCAGTCCCGCGTCCGCGCAATGCGCATGG
>Ga0208162_1000251_pt1 | contig 31443 bp, 47 predicted proteins | sample CB_VirMetaG_4_FD_184539 | JGI IMG/M metagenome (GOLD analysis project Ga0208162, IMG submission 184539) | Freshwater to marine saline gradient viral communities from Chesapeake Bay - CB_1508_1M Viral MetaG (SPAdes) (version 4) | ecosystem: Environmental > Aquatic > Marine > Coastal | place: USA... | reverse complement strand
CCTGAGCCTGACCTTCGATGGCACAGGCGGCTCGTACTACAACCTTTCATGGAGTGAATAGCATGACGAAAGTCTATGATAATGCGACCGACCTCATCACGTTCGCTCGCAGTTCTTCCGGCACGGCTTTGCGTCGTGTCGGTTATGGTGATGAGTTGGTGACGAACGGTGGGTTTGATACGGATACGGTTTGGACCAAAGTCAATGCGACCATCACTGGTGGCGAGGGTGTGCTAGATGGCACTGGTGGTTTGTCGATGATCTATCAGGATATAGTCACCAACGGAAAACACTATGAGGTGACGTTTGATGCTGTAGTGACAACGGGGTCAATGGAGGTCATTAACAATGACGGAACCCCCCTGAAAGACATCTACACCACGGGGACATATACGTTTACTTTCACGCATTCGATTGCGAACGGAAATCTGCTTTGGCGGTGTCCTTCTGGCTCAAACTCAGGCTCCATCGACAACATCTCAGTCCGTGAAGTCATCTTCGACCGTGCCACGGACCCCCTCGTTCTGTTCAACCACCCCGACGACACCCCACGGATCGAATACGGGTCTGACGGGGCGCTGAAAGGGCTACTGATCGAGGAACAGCGGACGAACTTGCTGACGTACTCGGAAGATTTCAGCACCGGAACTGGCGCTTTCAACCTAATCAACGTCGACACTTCCGGAGCATCTGAAGGGCCAGACGGAGCAACCAACAGTGCCACACAAATGCTGGAAACCGCTACTACCGGCGAACATCAAGTCAACGAAAACGTAAGCCTAAGCGCAAACACGGCTTACACGCTGTCGGCGTATGTGTCTCCCATCGGCGGCAGGAATTGCACTCTGTTTTGGTTCACAAATAGTATCAACACGATCCTTTCTGCAACATTTGATCTTGCGTCAGGAAGTGTTGTGGCTGGCCCCGCCGCATCGGGTTCAGCCCCTCCCACGAACATTTCAGCAGACATAGAGCAGGTCGGCTCCTTCTATCGAGTAAGCATATCTGGAACTACTGCTGGGACTGCTGGTGCTGGGTCTGTGCGCATTCACTCGACAGACGGGACTTCAAACAACTTTCTTGGGGACGCCGGAAAGGGGTTAAACATCTACGGCGCACAACTCGAAGAAGGCTCTTTTCCGACCTCCTACATTCCCACCTCGGGCAGTCAGCAGACCCGCTCGGCGGACATCGCAAGCATCCCGGTGACGGCGTTTGGGTACAATCAGACGGCGGGGACTGTTGTGGTGGAGTTTGATACCAATGGGTCTGATGGCGCTGATTACCCCCGTGTATTCTCGCTTTCAAACACGTCTGGTACGGACTTGGCGAGGTTTCTTGTAAACCCGACAAACACAACGACAGCCGCCGTCGTAGTATCAGATTTAGGGGTTGCATTCGCAGGCTGGAGCGGGTCGATCACGCCGAATACGGTTGAAACTGTGGCTATGGCTCTCAAAGAGAACGATTTTGCCGGCAGTCTATCGGGTGCCTCTGTTCAAACAGACCAAGCCGGTGCCATGCCAGCGGCGTCAGACATTCTTGCGCTGGGAACGCAGCGTAACTTAACCAACAACTACCTCAACGGCCACATCAAGTCCCTCAAATACTACCCACGCCGTCTAACCAACGCACAACTACAGGAGCTTACAAGCTAATGACCGAAGAACCAGAAATCATCGAAGAAGCTCCCAAAAAGCGAGACTTCTACTACGCCTTCACCGACGAAGCGGCTGCTGCAACTGCGCTACAGCCCTTCTACCACCAACCACAGGTCCAGTCCGTTGACCCCGAGACGGGCGAGAAACTGTTCGACGAAGAAACCGGCGAACCCATCATGGAAAACGATGGCGACGCCTACCTTGTCACAGGGTCGGCAGACCATGCGTTTGACATCATCGGCCTGATCCACAAGGCCACGGGCAATATGCTCACAGACGACGAAGGTATGGAATACCCCGAGATGGCTCCAGTTCCCGGCTGGCATATCAACCTGCGTATTCGTGGCGACTACATGCGGGACGAGGCAGAGGCGATTGATGCTGAGTATGGTGTAGAGCCAGCCACTCCTCATAGAACTTGGTTATAGGAGAATTACTATGTTGGACCAAAAACAATGGTGGATGTCTAAGACTGTATGGGGGGTAGTTGTTATGCTTATCTCCTCTGCTTTGTCTTCTACTGGTATCCCACTAACCCCTGAGCTTCAGGGTACGATTGTAGAACTTATCATGCAAGCTATCACTGTAGGTGGTGGTGCATTGGCTGTCTACGGTCGAGTAACGGCTAAGACCTCCCTTAAATGAGTAGAGACCTTACCTCTGTAGTAGAGACAGCGTTGACGGCTGATGTTATTGAGCCGTTCTTCGCTGTCGATCTACTCTTTGATTCCCCTAGTGAGCTATACCTGTGGACTGGCGTTGGTGACAAGACCATCAACAGCAAGACCTATCAGGGGGCTGGTGCCTTGCTACAGATCGAGCCTATCGAAGAGACAGCCGATATTTCAGCTAGGGGGGCTACCCTTACCCTGAGTGGTGTTCCATCCAGCCTGCTTAGTCACGCACTGTCTACAAAGTACCAAGGTCGAGTCTGTAAGATATACTTCGGTGTCATGGGGACGCCAGCAGACTATGTTGAGATCTTCTCTGGTTATATGGATCAGATGACGATTGATGAGGGACCAGAAAGCTGCTCTATCTCAATGACCGTAGAAAACAAGCTGGTAGCTTTAGAGCGTCCAGCAGCAACTCGTTACACTTCTGCCTATCAGAAGAGCCAGTATTCCGGTGACAAAGGCCTAAACTATGTAGAGGGCCTACAGAACAAAAAGATTATCTGGGGAGGCATCCCTGAGTGAAGTACCAGCAAGAGTTCTTGATACAAGTCGAGAATGACATCCGACCCTTGCTAGAGGAACACTGGAAAGAGATAGCTACAAACCAACAGGAGATTAAGTTAAACCCTGATTGGGACATGTACCACTACCTAGAGGAAAAGGGCTTTCTTAAAGTCTTTACTGCCCGAGAAGAAGGCAAGCTAGTTGGGTACTATGTAGCAGTCCTTTCTCGCAGTTTACATTATAAAGATCACCTCTTTGCAACCAATGACCTCATTTTCCTACGTCCCGAGTACAGGAAAGGTCGCACAGGAATCAAGCTGATTCAGTTTGCAGAGAAGTATCTTAAAGAGGACGGAGCATCTGTCTTGTTTATCACGACAAAAGTACATAAGCCTTTCGGCAGACTTCTTGAATATCTTGGCTACACCGCTGATGAGCATACCTACGTTAAGTGTGTAGGAGGCTGATATGGGAGAACAGGTACAAGCCTTTACTGCTGGTGCTGGTGGCGGGGCTATCACCGGCGCTGGTTGGGGTTCTAAATGGGGACTACCCGGCGCAATCTTTGGTGCTGGTGTTGGCGCTATTATCGGCGGTAGTCTCAGTCTATTCCAGTACAACCAAGCAAAGTCCCTTATGATGGACACTACTGGTGGCTATACAGTCAACCAGAAGGGTACTGCACTTCATCACCAGATTGTCTACGGTAAGACTAAGATCGGTGGTGTAGTTGTATTTGACCATGCACACGGCACTAACAACAGCTACCTAAGCCGTATTATTGCTTATGCAGCGCATGAGATTGACGCCTTTGAAGACATCTACATTGACAACTACAAAGTAACTTCTCTTGGCTCAGACGGTAACGTAGCTGAGGTCCGAGAAGTAGACGAGAACGGCAACGTCATTGGCGTTGCTGATGATAGGTTTAGTGGCTATATTAAAATCCGCAAGGTGCTGGGGGGACATACTGCATCCTTGGGCGGGCAGAGCTTGTCTATTGATGGTAACAACTTTGGCGAGACTAAGTGGACCTCGAACCACAAGCTACAGGGCATTGCCCACTTGGCAATCATGTTCAAGTATTACAAGCCTGAAGATGAAGATGACGAAGAGAAGTACGATAATGGCCTGCCTAGCGTAACAGCTATTATTCGGGGCAAGAAGGTCTATGATCCTCGTACTGGCACCACAGCTTGGTCTGACAACCCTGCTCTAATTGTACGAGACTATCTTACCAACACTAAGTACGGCCTTGGTGAGTCCACTAGCAACATTGACGACACGAGACTTGCTACAGCAGCTAACATCTGTGATGAGACTGTTACCACAGACAGTAGCACAAGATACACCTGTAACGGCGCATGGCTAACCTCTCAGGTTCCTGTAGACCTTCTCAACCAGCTCATGGCTACCTGTGCAGGTATGCTGTGGTATGCTCAAGGTGAGTGGAGGATCAAGGCAGGTAAGTATGTAGCCCCTACTATAACGCTGACTGAGGACGACCTGCGAGGAAACCTGTCTATTTCCACTAGGCACTCCCGTAGGGCAAACTTTAACAAGGTAAGAGGGACGTTCAAGGGGCCAGCTAGTAACTATCACTTTACTGACTACCCCACAGTAGAAAGCACCCTGCCTCTTAGTGATCCAGACAACTTCGTCACTGTAGATGGTGGTCAAGAGTCTGTGCTGGACTTCCCTCTACCTTTTACTGACAGTCCCGGTGAAGCACAGCGTCTAGCTAACATTGCTCTTGAGCGTAACCGTAGTCAGCTTACCCTTGTAGGCACGTTTAGCCTTAAGGCTTTCGAGCTTCAGGTTGGTGATGTAGTAAGCATTAGCAATACCAGACTGGGGTTTGACCCTAATGCTACTCCTCGTACAGACCTCTTTGAGGTAGCTGGTTGGTCATTTGGGCTTGATAACAACTATGGCTTAGAGGTCAACCTTACGCTTCGTGAGATCACCACTGGTGCCTATGACGAGTATCAAGACAACGCCTTTGAGACAGACAACACTACCCTCCCCGGCATCCTTGGTCCTACGGTTATTCCCGGTTCTGGTGACGTAAGCTCTACTACAGAGGTTACAGGCTTAACTGCATCTGGTGGTGTACGAGAGATTTACGTCAACTGGTCTAATCCTGTAAATGATGACTTTAGTTTTACCAGAATTTATTATGATGATGATAATGGCATTAGTGGTGCAAGCACAGCAGATGTTACGGGGGAATCTTTTGTTATTGAAAACCTTAGTGCTAATGACCAAAGGTGGGTTTGGGCAAGGCCTTACACCAGCACAGGCACTCTAGGCGATTTAGTTGGACCAATCGGTCCTATAACCGTCAAAGACATCACCACTGATGATATTGAGACAAATGCTGTTACTACGGCCAAAGTAAGTAATTTTAATATTACCACAGCTAAAATCCAACAAGACGATATCTCTTTTACGCAGTTTGACTCGTTTGAGAACTTTAACCCTGCTGATGGAGTAGCGGTAACTAAAAGAGCGCAAGTAACTCTGCCCACCCCTCCAACAGGTGGTACAAATAGAATTACTGCGACGGCTTTCTTTTCTGTAGTAGGGACTACTACGACCGGAACTGATTCCGCTGTAATGGTTTTGGAGATTAATAGTGATGAGCAAGAGCGGTGGATAACTGGCCCCCATGAAGAAAATGTTTTTGGGGGCATTACCCTTATTGGGAGTAAGACTATTAATGCTTCTGGCACTTATAATATTGATGCGACAATTACACTTAATGGTTACTCTTACCTTGGGGCAAGACCGCAAGTTGACATTTACATTGTGACAACTGTGACCAAGACGGAGGCAGCTTAATGGCCGAGTTTACTAAATACGACTCCGAAACTGGCATTATAGAAGGGCGCTTTAGTGGGAACCCTGCACATGTTCCCGAAGGTATTAGCCTTATCGAGGGGTTTTACTCAAGCAAAGAGTATGTCGTTGTAGACGGGGTTGCACAACGTAAGTCTGAAGAAGAACTGCAAGAGCGGGAGTTAAATGAGGCTTGGTTTGACCTAAAGAGTAAACGAACACGCCTCCTGCAAAAGTCTGACTGGACTCAAGTACCAGACGCTCCTGTAGACGCAGCAGCTTGGGCTACCTACCGTCAACAGCTTCGTGACCTACCTGCTAATACTACAGACCCAAGGAACGTAGAATGGCCCGTGCCACCGTCTTAGTCTTCAGTGGTATCTTTTGGGTATCTCTTTTCACGGTCTTTGCAATAGCCGACAGCAGAGAGTTTAGTCAACGTAGCAAAGAACATCTAGCGGAGATCCACCCTGACCTCTATGAGGTAGTTTTCTTAGCTAGACTTATTTCCACTGTCCCCTTTGAGATCACAGACGGTCGTAGAACGATAGAGGAGCAAAGGCACTACTACAACACAGGCAAGAGCCAGACTATGCGCTCTAAGCACCTAACAGGTCATGCTGTAGATGTAGTGCCTATCCCGGTGAGATGGGATAAAGAAGCCTTCCTGCCTATTGCAGAGGCTATGAAAGAAGCATCCGACACTCTCAATATACCGATAGTCTGGGGAGGAGACTGGAGAACCTTCAAGGATTATCCGCATTTTGAATTAAGGGAGAGGCCGGATGGTCATTGAATTAATAACAATGGTGTTTGTACCCATTGTTGTAGCATTTTTATCTTCTATGGGGCTATGGAAATACCTTCAGTCTCGCTCTGACCAAGAGTATGAAAGACGTTCCGAGTTTCGTAGAACTCTTCAAGATCAAATTGACACCCTATCCGAACAAGTAGGCAAGCTAAACTACCAGAAAGAGTCGCTCCTTCGGGAGATTGCAGAACTCCGAGAAGCACTGGCAGAGGCTAAAACTACAATCCTCCACTTAGAGGAATTGCTTCGGAGACGGTCCTATGAAAACAACTAGCATCCTCGCAGCCCTGTCTGTAGTCCTGTTCACTCTGAGTGGATGTGCTGGCTTAGGTCTAGTCACTCAAGGTGCAACACTCTTAGCTGAGACCACTGGTAACGCTCAGATTGAACAGGCTACCGAGATCCTGTCAGAAGTAAGCGGTGCTGCTGCTCCCATAGCCGGGATTATAAACATTTCTAACACAAACTGGATGATGATCCTGTTGCTGATATTGGGCTGGGTGTTACCATCTCCCGGTGAGATTATGAGAAACATCTTCGGTCCTATAGGTTGGCTAATCAGAACACTCCTAATCAAGAAATAGATTAGTCAAGACAAACTAAAACCCCCGCAGGTTAGTTCCTACGGGGGTTCTTTTATGCCTAAATTTAGGGTAGCTTAGAACTTAAGGCCGATACCAGCTACAATACGACGATCGCCAGATTCAAACTGGTCGTCATAGGCCCAAGACATGCGAGCATCAAGGTAGACGTTATCAGCGATGTCTAGCTTGTAGCCAGCACCTACTTCACCACCGTCCCAGTCAAGAGACCAGCCATCAAAGCCTACAGAGGTGTTAGCAAAGGCATACTCACCGCCAATCAAATTAGGGTGGATAGACACTTCCATGTCTGCTGTTACATCACCCCATTCGTTGCCTTCACCAAAGCCAATCAGGTCGCCACCAGACTCGCCCCAAGTGTAGTTAAGGCCCGGAGTGATCTTAAACTTACCGAACTCAGCGTCGGTGTAGGCACGAGCCTGAAACTCGCTGTTGGTCGTACCAGACAATTCTGCATAAGCAGACACTGGGCCAGCGCCGATACCAGTACCAAGAGCAATCAAGGTCTCATCTTCAAACGTAGTGCCAATCTCTACATAAGTGTTGGTGACAGTCACAGGAGCTTCTTGAGCCACTGCTGCACCAGAGACGAATAGGGTTGAAATGAACGAAACAATATAGCGTTTCATGTTGTCCTCATTATTATTATTTGGAGAGAGAATGTATCGGGTGGGAGCCGAAGCTCCCTTCTGTTCCAAGGCCCCCCGAAATAGGCCCGTCCCTTACGCTGCTACAGCGAGGGAAGGTGCAACATAGTTGTTAGCACTTATGGAGGTTGGTTCTTACGGAACCACTCGGTTGCCTCATTGTAGCATCAAGCACCAGTCGATCCTAGTTCACCCCCGTGGAAATGGTGGAGGTGCGGGGTACTGCCCCCCGGTCCTGCATACTGTCTTCTACAAATCAACGGCGAACAAGGCTAAAGCTCTTTCAGGTATTTGTGCGCTGTGACCCGACTAATCTTCACTTCTCTGGCTGCTTCGGAGATGCTGGAACCAGCTTGAACCAGTGCCTTTAGCTTTTCGACCTTCTCAGCTTTGAGTGGCTGGCGTCCCTTGTACTTGCGCTCAGCCTTAGCTTTAGCTATGCCTTCTGCTTGTAAGTTCCGCCAGTCAGTCCCCCTAGTCTTCCTACCATGTATCTTCCAATGACAATTTGGGCAGACTTCGACAAGATTAGAGGGTCTGTCATCACCACCTAAAGCCTTCGGTAAAATATGGTGGGCATGAGTAGTCCCCTCTGCTCCGCAACAACTACACTCTTTGTCCATCTTAATCCCCTAGACCAGCTTTAGGGTATTATTTCCCTTGGGACTGGTCCCTGTCTCTGCATAGATTATAAGCTCATTAGCCCAAGTACCGGGAGTGATTTCGTCCAGATACTTGAGCAGCGTCTTCTTCCTGATCCTGACTGGCACTCTCACAGCAGCATTGAGGCTGACTGTGCCATAGACCATATCAGATTCTTCTACGAGTTTCCTGAACTTCTTCAGATTGTATGCCTTCATAGCACCCCCAATTCTGTATAGAAGTAGTAAACGTCCTTGTTGAACTTCATACCGTAGCGGAATGCTTCGATAAGCTCGTTCATTTTCCCACAGCCCATGACCTTTGAGTAGTTATCGGCAATGATGAATGCCTCTTCAAAGGCTAGTAACTGGCCTACCATAAGGTCGTTGGTGTCTACGTCAGGGTTTTCAGCTTCAATAATAGCTGACATAGCTCCAAGGTAGTCGATGGCTTTCTCCATCTGGACAACACCACACTTATTGTAGTCTGCTGCTATCAGTGATGCCATATCCCGTATGTCGGATGTAGCTTTTGCTGTAGGGTCTGCTACAGCGACTGTGCTGAACAGTAGTCCAATAAGTGTGGCGATAATCCTCATGAGTCTTCTTCCAACCATTTTATCATGCGATCAAGATACCAGCGAGCCTTCTTGAGATCTTGCACTTCATTGCCCTTGTAGGAGCTTCGGTGCAGGTACTTAATCACGTTTCCTTTACAATAGGAGGGGAAGCCAGCACCCAAGACCTGTTCAATGTAGTTGATACACTCAACACCACCTTGGTTGTAGTGCGGTGGCTTATTTACTACATCATACTGGTCTGACAGGAACTCTAGATTTTCTCCTGCATGAAGATCGAAATCCACTGACGGCATACATCACTCCTAACTACATCATCTATTGTGAACTCAATAACGGGTACGTTCACTTCGTACTTCTTACTTAATTCAACAATCTTTGCTAGGCCGTTAGCCTCTTTAAGATCTGACTGTTGAACATCTCCATTGAGAACAATTTTAGAACCCTCTGCTACACGGGTCAATAACATCTTAATTTCGTGTGTTGTGATGTTCTGTGCCTCGTCTACAATAATGAAGCTGTTCTCAAAGCTCCTACCCCTCATTAAAGCTAAAGGGGCTATCTCGATATTCCCATTCTTTAGGGAAGTCTCAAGAACCCCTTTACCCATCCATTGCTCCAATACGTCTAAGGTCGGCATGGCCCAAGGTGTAGCCTTATCCAAGACGTTACCGGGCAAGAACCCTATATCCTTACCTACAGAGACATGCGGTCTAGTGATGACAATCTTGCCTATTGTCTTCTCTAGGTACATCAGAGAAGCACAACTAGCCGCTATGTAGGTCTTACCCGTCCCGGCTGGTCCCAAAACTATCGTCTGTGGACTTGTCCTTAGAGCGTTTAGATACAGCTTTTGCCTTTCCGTCTTTGGCTCCAGAGGTGGTCTTTTTGGTGGCTGTGGTTGGTTTGGTTTCTTTGACTTCCGCCCAACGGTCTTTGTCATACCGGATTAGTTTCGCCTCATTGACAGGAATATGGAAGAACATTTCGCCTTTGCTGATCTTAGGACCATAGGCTTCCTTAAGGCTCTCTAGGGTTAGTTGTGACCCTTTGACAACCCAACATTCTTGGAGGTCATTGCGAAATACAAAGAACGTGATCGTCGCATGCTTTTGTAAGAGCCGTGCTTTCCTGCCGGGGATACGAAGCTCTTTCCAGTCCTTCGGCCACTCACCTTCCCAAGCCGCTTTAACTTCCGCCTCACTGTAGAAGGTCTCCTTGTCTTTGGTGGAAACTACATCAGCAAGGTAGTTCTCCTTGACCCGTTTGATTGCATGACCTTCCTGCTCCAGATAACTTACCAAAGCGTTTTTAGCCTTGCCATCAAACTTGTCATACCTAGCTTGATCGAATTTGGCGTAGTTAGTCTTGTTCATAAGCTAGTAGCTCCTGATAGCCCCCAACGTAATCACCTTCGTGATTCCAGATTTGAGGGACCGTATCTAACCCAGACCACTTCATCATGTTTCTGAGAAACTTGTATTTGTAGTCGGTGATATCATATTGTTGATACGGACGGTCAAAGACCTCTAGGGTTTCCTTGGCCTTCTTGCAGGCAGAACAGTTAGGCTGAGTGATGATTGTCCAAGCCATCAAGCATTCTCCATTAGTGCTTTCCAAGATACAGGAAATAGATCTGTCATATACTCTGCAATCTGTATAGCCACCTCCCTTGCTTCTACTTGAGAGTCAGGCCCCAAACGGAGCTTACACATATCGGCAAAGGCATCCAAGCTACCAGACCACCACCAAGAGGTCATAACACCTTGAGGAAGAACCATACGAGCTTGCTCTGGTGCTACACCCATTCGGATCATGTAGTCATAGGCATTGACCGCCATACTGGTAATATCTTTGTAGCCTGATTCTAGGAGATCTTGCTTCTCTAAGACACCTGAAGAGCCTTGCTTTTTGTTCTCTGGTCGCCCTCTCCAGAAGTCAGGAGAGTATACCTCTGGCTCATCATCAACGTACCTTCGACTTACCTCATTCCAACGTAAGAACTTATGCTTCACCAACTGTCTAGCTACAAAGACAGGTGCATCTACCTTGAAGGTCACGAAGGCATGACCGAAGGGTGAAGTGTGCTTATGCTCTGCTAGGTAGTGGATCAGCTTCTCATCCTTGTCAGAAAGAGACGAGGATTCCTTGGCGAAAGAAACCCTCGCTGAGTTGACAACAGTGAGGTCGCTACCACAGTGATGTTTGAGAACTACGTTAATCACCTGTACATTCTCCCCCGTCAGCTTGACAAAAGAAACTCTCTTCGTCTAGGCCCAAGATCATTTGTTGTTCCTTAGCCTGTCGAATACCTTCATAGCTGCCTTGCTTGAAGCGAAAGACCTTACCTGTCTGAACTTCTTTATCAGACCACCATTGCATCCTCTCAGGATACTGCTCCCACATAAAAGCAAGGTGAGCCTCGCTCTTCAAGAAGCATCCGTCACAATTAGACAAAGGTGTCTTGTCATCTACGAGAGGCAAAGCTAAGTCAAAAGGGGCTGACTTCCAAAAGGCACCGACATCCTTCTTAATCGCCTGTGCATCTGCGAGAGGATACCAGTTAGAGAACCGTACATCTTTTGACTCTTTAATCCGCCGCTGTTCGTCCCACCGTATCCCGAGGGTATTTGTCCACTTCTTCCAGCCTTGGGATACAAGAAACCTTTTGATTGTCTTGACCTTCAATTCCTGAGTACACTTGCGCCGCATGATGTCTGGAAGCCAGTCTCCCCCGGAATGTTGAATTAAAGCGTCGAAAGGTTCTCCATTCCTTGCGGCAGAGTTGTGGCTCACTACCTTGACGCTTGGTCTCAACTTTCCTTTTTTCTCCTGTCGGGTATATTCTAACCAAGAGATAGGGACTTCAAACTCCTCACTGCATCGTTGCACAAAGTCGTAGGTTTCCGACATCTCCCTCCCGGTGTTGGTGAAAACAACCTTCATACGGTCAGGAGTGCCGTTCCTTTCTACGATCTTGTGTAGCATGTACCCAGAGGTTCTGCCCCCGCTAAAACTAACGAGGACATTTCCTTCGGGAAGAACGTAGGGATCGTTAATCATGTAATGTCTACAATCTCACAGCTATCTGCTGAACAAGCCATTGTCTGCATACCGGAGGTGTTATCTTCTACCTCGTATCCGGCCAACAATCCCCAATCAATAGACTTGGGCATAGACTTGCTGAGTTCTTGGTAGGTTGCTTTGTCACAGTCCTGATAGGGGGCCTGCTGGTAAACGTGGTCCGAGTGTGGGAGGAAACTAACCCCAGACATTTCATCGAAGTGTTTGTAGACAAAGGCCCCTACTTCCATCCATTCGTCGTCTTTGACAGAGATTGTCACAGACGGTTTGTGTTCACACCAGTAACGCTGATACATCAGCCAAGTCTCTAGCTGCTCTACAGCCGTCATGTCATTGCGAGTTACGCAGTTGTCGGGGGACTTAACCGGAAAGCTAAACACTGTTGTAGTTTCAGGCTGACTGACACACGGCTCAGCAGGGACACCCTGGTCTGTAAGGAAGTGCGTCAGAGGATCTTTGTTATCACCCCTTACAGTGCGGATGTAATATTGAGAATGGCGAGCATGGATACCACTGGCAGAATCAACCAACTGAGATACCGTCCCAGACGGTTTAACACAGGTGATGGCTGCTGACTGAGGGATACCAAGACGGTCGGCCCACTCTGCGTTAGTGCTAACAGCGACACTTCGTAGATGTTCAAGGGTCTTCTCCAGTCCAGCGTTCTTGCTGGTCATAAGCGGGTTGTCCATGATCCCCGTCAAAGACACACCAAGCAGGCGCTCTTCCTCTGTGTTCTTCTGCCAAACCTTACGAAGGTATGGAAAGACAGTGAAGGTAGACTGAATAGTCCCGAGGATTGTAGCCAACTTGACTTTCTCAGACAGGCTCTCAATCGTATCAGTTGCTCGTACTACAACCTCTGTCAGGTTACAGAACTGGTACGGGCGCAAAATGATCTCTGAGCAGGGATTCGTACCAAACTCCCACTCTGGGTCTCGACGGCCATTCTTCGCTGCCTGCTTCTGAGAGGCAACCCGGTTGAAGATACCACGCTCACCAGACTTGGACTCAATCAGTGCTGCCCACTCTTTAAGGAACTGCTCAAGCTCTGGCTTCTCCGTGTAAGACACAGAGTTATTAGCCAAGGCACGTTGACCCTCTTCTTTCCACCACTGGCCTGATTTAGCATGACGCATACGGTCATCCGACAGGTTGGACAGGCTAATCATAGCCGAACGACGAACACCGCCGACCACTACAATCTGGCCAATCTTACACATCAGGTCGTGACACTCCAGAGAGGTCAGCTTACGTCCCTGTGCCTTCTTGAATGTAGCTACTGTGAAGTTAAACAAGTCCACCAAGGGGGCTGGGCCACTAGCACGACCACCAAAGGTCTTCAGTCGAGCGCCAGCAGGCCGGACTTTCGAGACATCCCACTTGGGAATCTCTCCAGCCCACAGCAGGGAGGTTACTTGCCTAAAGGCTTTGGCCCAGCCCTCCTTGGAGTCCTTTACTACCACGGTGGTCTCAGAGTCAAAGAGTGTCTCTGGTACTTCGGGTAGCTTGCTGATGTATTGACGTTCTACAGAGAACCCCACTCCCGTCCCACAAAGCAAGATGAACATAGCTTCATCAAAACTCTTAGGATCATCAATCGGAAGATACGAACAGTTATACCCCGAGGTATTGTCTCGGTCAAGAGCCACACCAGCAGTCATTACCGCACGCATAGAGGGCATGACATCTAGGCCCAAGATAGCAGTAGACAGGCGTTCAGCCTCATAGGGAGTAGCTTTGTCTGCTACAACATTGTCCATGTAGCGCTGAACAGTCTCAGACCATGTTTCCCGGCGACCTTCAGAAGGAAGCCAGCGTGCGTATCGAGATTTAGCAATAAACTGTTGGTAAGGGGTAGGTAGGTAGTTATCCATCAAACAAATCATCCAGCATAGGGGGTTTATAATTAGGGCCTTTTAATACTTTACCATCTTCACGATAAAGAGGCTTGCCGTCAACTAGCTTACTCATATTAGATTGATGGACCCGGTTGAACACTACATCTAGGGGCAAGCCGAAAGTTATTGCTGTTCCATACACTACATAAAGTAAGTCGGATAACTCTTTAGTGAGGGCTGCTTTGTCTAGCTCTTTAGACTCTAGTTCTACCAAGACTTCTGTAGTCTCTTCGTAGATTAGTTTTGAGCGGAGACTGAGTAGACTTCTGGTGGGAGCTACGTCTACTGGCTGACCCATAGCCTCAGTAAACTCTCTCACCATGTCAGTCTTTGTTGTCGGGTAAGTCATTCTTCTTCTTCTTGATACTGCTCTAGATCAACAAACCCAAGCTCTTCTAAGATTTCCAAAGCCTCTACGATGGTGATGTTGCTATCAACAAGGATCTGTCTCAATCCATACTTACTCAGCAACTCACTAATGTATCGTTTGCCCTTCATAACCCATAATACCTTCTAAGGTCTCTAAATCCTCTTCGTCCCAAATAACAAAGGAGGCGAATACACCCATTTGAATGTCTAACTGAGCCTGCGGCGCTGCGATATAGTCTACACAGCTATCGTAAGTCCCACTCCAGACCTCTACGAACCCACCTTGGGATTCCTCGTCCATGAGGCCAAAGACGTAATAGGTTACTTCTTTTTCTGACATAACTCTAAGTAATGCTCCATACTCACGACACAGAGCCAAGGCTTTCTGTCTCCCCGTAAGAAGACTACTGGTTCATAGATACCATCTTGCTTCGCCTGCTCTACATAGCCATAAAGTGTAGCAAAATCCTTACGCCGTTTAACTTCAATAGAGACTGGTAGCTGCTTACGGGCTTGGGGGGACAACTGAATGTCCTCCCCATTTTGCCCCATAGCTGTAGACCTGACATCATCAGGCTTTAGGCGGGGAAAGGCTTTAAGGATAGCATCCCGGACTTCTTGTTGTCCGAGCCTACCTTTTGCCTTGGAAGATCTGGGATTAGCCATCAGGCGGCTCCCAGAGTTCCTCTGGCTCCCTACGCAGCCAAAGAAGTCTTCCGTTCTCTACAACCCTGTCTTTGTAGCCGCCGTAGGCTTTGACACAGGTTTCATAGAGTTCTCTCTCCGTTGTGCAGTTCTCCAGCATTTTCTCTGCGGTCTTAGGTCCAACACCGTCGAGGCCGAAGATATTGTCTGCACTGTCTCCCATCAGTATTTGCTGATAGAAGAAGTTGAGGCCGTCAAACTCGTCTACAAATGTCCATTTGTGCTTGACGAAATTGAAATGCCAGCAATTAAGCTGCATCATGTCCTTATCTATGGACGCTACACAGGCAGTTGGCCCTTCCTGTGTGACAGCCTTAGAGATAAGGTCATCAGCCTCTTCTTCCTCAGATACGATTGCCGACCACTTTTCCATAGCGTGTTCACGCAACAGGGGGAGGAATGGTGGCTTAGGCTTATCTTTGCGATTAGCTTTGTAGGGATAAGCCTTGGCAATGTCGTATCTGAAGTTGCCCGAACCCGTAAGAAACACTTGGTAAGCTGACGGGTGCGGGACTAACAGGGTCTCTAATAGAATGTACTCAATGAGTCCATCTACGTTCGCTTTAGCCTCTTCTTTGGTGTGGCCTTTAGATTCAGCAGCAGCAGCCATACGGTAGACTACAATATCCCCATCAATGAAGACTTTTGAGATATACCGCAATTAGCTAAAGACCCCGTGTTCTGTTCGACGAGGAACAATGGTGTCAGTGGAAAAAACATCACCCTGCACGTTACTGGCACTCATCTCTTCTAGGTAGCTATACCCAGCAGCTTGTAGAGCAGACAGGATGGGGCGTAGTACGTCAGAGACATAATCTCCAACATCGGTTTCTTCTAAAGTCAGAACCTGATCCACACCATCTTGTTCTTCAGTACGAGTAAAAGTGATCTTAATATCCATTATGCCACCATGAAAATCTCATCATCTTCGGACTTAGAGGCTTCCTCATAAACTACATGTTGAGTTACAGCGATAGCCTCTAGGCGAAGGTTCCCGTTATAAAGGTCGTATTGGACAAGAGCCTCAGTTCCGTTACCAAGGGGGCCTTGTTTTTCAAAGTCCCACTTAGCACGCTTTTCCTTGCCCTGCGTCAGGTCAATAACCGCAGGCGCACCACCAAAGTCCATTGTCACCATCTGCCCGGTCTTGGCGTCAGGCCACTCTTTGATGTTGTCCATCTTTCGGGTCATAACAATGTACTTACCGATACCGTACTGGTCATCACCTGTCTTGATGCGATCAGTCTCTGCACCAGTCCGGGGGTTGATAGTCTTCTGTTGAAAGCCTTGTGCCAGCAACTCTTTGATCTGGTCCTCAGACTTAAAGTAACAGTTAACGGTGGCTTGACCGCCACTCTTAGCCAACTCCCGAAGCCACTTCTCAGAGCTTTTCGGGTCGCCTTTGTCGAGGTTCTGCTCAAACACCTTGGCCCAAGCCAGAACAAAATCCATCGAATGTTTAGCCATGTCGGGTACTCCTTTTTTGGCTCGTACTATAGTATAGGATCCTTTCAGGGAGAAAGGTATACTTTTTAGTGAATTTTAGCATAGTCGTTACCGAACTGTACGTCTATACCAAGCGGTACGTTAAGGTTAAGACGCTGGTTGAGCTTCTCGATGGCATTTTCCATCGTCCTCCTAACATGTTGTTCCTCTCCATTTCCTACGAGGGCTATCACCTCATCATGGAACTGTCCAATGGTCTTTACGCCATTTTTTCTGCACAGGGCCACCCAGCTATCAAAGCAGAATACACCTGTAGACTGGTTCAAAGTGCTGAAGCGGTCCTTGTCACTACGCAGACTATGGTAGAACCCACTGACCGGGTTTTTTAGCCACGTCCTGCCATAGACATCTCGGGTACTCAGCCCCTTTGCAACTTGCACAATAGCATCATTACGATCCCAAAAGGCGTCCAGCAGTTTCTTAGATTCGGCTACAGATAGCCCAGTGGTTCTACTGAGCTTCTTAGCTCCCACCCCGTAAGTCGCAGAGTAGTTTACCACTTTGTAGTTTTTACGCAGGGCTTTGAGGTCGTGTTCTCCTGAGTTGTGCTTGTCGATATCTTCTTGGGTGATAACTCTAGCATGCTTTGCCAAGTCGAGGTGCGGATCGAAACCCTCTTTGCTCATCTCAGCTACATAGTCAGGATCAATAGGCTGCATGTAGTGTCTTTTTGTAGTGTCCTCTAACGAGGTCATGTCAGCACCACAGAGCGTAAAGCCTTCAGGAGCAACCAAGCACCCTCTAATCTCTGCACCCCACGGTTTGTCAACACCGGGAAGGTTCACCAGAGGTTTTGCATGCTTGAACCGTAGCGTGTTCGTAAGCCCTGCAATCTCTGCTTTCACTACACCATCTCTCTGACAGTCTAGGAACGCCTTGAAGATACCCAAGCGATGATTAATCACTGTGAGACCATCCAGCAGACCCACAGAAGGGTGTTGAGGGATCAAGGCTATGACACTATCACAAAGATCGGAACCATCTCTGACCTGCTCAATAGCCCTCTCAGAGCCGTCCTTATCTCGAACAAACTTCCATGTAGCAGGCTCCCAACCCAAGCCCTTGAGCCAGTCTTTGACCTGCTCGTTAGAGTTAGGGTTAGCCTTCTCGATCTTGTCTACAACTTGAACAGGACCGATGGTGGTAGGCGGTAGCTTGGCTTCTTTAAGAAGAGCCTGCCACCGTTCTCCAAACACAGTAAGACTACCATCAGCCTTGGTCATCCTAGATGGTTTGTTGATCCTCTTCATAATCTTCTGACGGGGCATAGCTTCTGCGAGTTGCTCTGTTTTTTCGTCTTTGAGCCTCAAGAGTTCGTCGTAGTGAGACTGAGCCTTTGCCACGTCCAACTTCCAGCCCAGCGCTTCCTGCTGCCGTGCGCAGTCCATCTTGAAGGACAAGTATTGAACGAACCGCTCCCGCTCTGTTTCTTCGGGATATAACTTTAGTAAGTGGTCGTGTAGCTCTTTGTAGAGCCTTACGTTGATCTTCACGTCTTCTTGGCATCGGTGTGCATACTCCTCCTTTGATAGGTTGTTCCAATCTGCGATCTTTGGCTTTGGAACATCGTAGTCTTGCCCATAACCCTCCAGTCCATGCCGAGGGCGATCACAATGAATGTACCAAGCAAGTGCCAATGTATCGACCAGCTTGGCCTTGACCTTAATCCCGAGGATCTTTTCCACTAGGGGGATATCGTACCGGATGATGTTGTGACCTACGAGTACCTCCGCTTCAGTAAAGAACTTACGCATATGGGCGTAGTCATAGGTCCAGTTCATCTCACCATTATCCATCCATGCGAGGACATGAATCTTGGTGGCATCCTCAAGAAGATTGTCTGCTTCTACGTCAAATACCGTCATTCGGACCTCCCATAAAATGCTGTCTCGATCTTGGTCTCGTCACCCCTCAAGGTGTCAAATAAGTACCAAGCACAGTTGTCCTTCCCGGTGTGCTTACTGTCAGGAATCCACTTGACCCTGCCAACACTGACAATCTTTCTACAGAATTGTAGGTAGTCCCGTGCCTGCTTTGTGTGCATCCAGTCTGCGTCAAACAACAACCAAGTAGGACGTTGCCAACGAAAGTGCTGGATCAGGGGGTGTAGTACATCCCTTGCCCAAGGTGGGTTAGTAATAACGTAGTCTACCTCCCGGTGCAGAGGCGGGGCAAACCTAAAGTCCATCTTCTCTACCGAGTGATGCTGAGGTTCAATGTCATACATCTCGATACAGGAAGCTTTGTGCAGCTTGTGCAGGTGAGTGACTAAAGCACCATTACCTGCGCATGGTTCAGCGTACCGCACTCCCTTGGGGATATGGGGGAGCAGGGGGTACACCGCTGCCTCCGGTGTTGGGTAGAAGTCACGTTCCACCCTTGCAAAAGCACTTCTCTTTCCCACTACACAATCTCCCTAAGTGTGAAGGTATATGGGTCAAACCGCAGCTTACCGGCAGAACCCTCTTCACTACAAGGACGGTTCTTCTGCACAGTAAGATAGGTTGTGTTTCTTTCTTCGTAGCTGTCTGCCTCTTTGTCTCGGTGCAGGTCGATGATCACAGAAGCTCTCTGCCCAATCATCTTACAATACTTTGGGTCTCCTGTCTCGTTTGTATGAGCGATGGTCACAATGCCCACATTCAACTCAGCAGCCAGCTTAGACAATCGGATGGACAGGTCTGCTAGTATCTCTTCCTTGGAGGCCTCTGTGAGGCCAGCTACAACATCTTGGATCGGCTCGAAGAAGATAAACTTACAGCCACACGCCTCCCGAAAGAAACGTATCTGGTCGATAAGCTCTTCAGTACCCTGACCATCCGGCATATAGAACTGAAAGAACAGCTCATCCTTCGTCAGTTCTGTGATAGCACCCTCAACCTCTCCCTCTGCCTGCTCAGTCTCAATGAGGTCACGCCGGGTCAGGTTTTTCTTAACATGATAACTAACCAACCCAAGCAGGGATCGTAGCTTCGTCTCCTCAAGGTGCCATGAGGCAAAGGGTACTCCCTGCTGGATCAGGTTGTACTCAAGGTAACGCATCACCTCTGTCTTACCGACACCTGTAGGAGCCTTCATCACAGTAAAGTGTCCCTGCATCAAACCCATGATCTTGTCATCTAGAGCTTGGATACCCGTGGGAACATACTGATGTTCAGGAGTATCATGGTAGAGGCTAAGAAACTGCTCAGTGGTGTTCAGGATATTCTCAGGAACATACTTCTTCGCAGCGTACCAAGCACCCTTAAATGCCTTGTCTTCCCCTGCCTGAAGAAAGTCGTTGGCATCTTTAAACTTATCATGCGGTACTCTATAGACCTTATTAGGAAACAGGTTAGCCATCTTAGCAGCTAGAGCATTTCCTGGTTCGTCGTTATCTACAGAAAGGATGATCTTCTCGAATGAGTCCAGCCACTCACTACACTTCTCCCACAAAGCTCTGGAAGGTGCAGCAGACGGCAGAGACACCACCGGGTTCTCATATCTACCTTTAAGCATTTGGTAGGCAGAGAGGGCGTCTAACTCACCCTCTGTCACAGTGACGAACTTAGACGAACCAGCGTTCCACAGGTTCATACCAAACAGTTCATCCATCTTCAGGTTCTCAGCAGAGAAACTCTTAGGCCAGTAGCGGATCTTCTTACCCCCACTAGGGTAGACATACTCCTGCTTAACTGGACCATCTGCTCCCTGAAAGGTCTTAACACCATAGAACTCCATAGTGTCGGGTCTAATCCCTCTCACAGCTACAAAACCTCCCTCGTTGTGTGGCTTAATATCTTTCGGGGTATAACTTAACTCTCGGAGAAAGTCGTCCTCTCCTAAATGACCAAACGGATCTTCTTCCTGCTGTCTGACTTTCCAGATAGGGGGGTATCTTTCCAAAACCTCTTGAGAATAATTGTAGCCCTTCATGGGGTACTTACGCTGACAACTACGACAGTTCCCATAACCGTCAGTGTTGTAGAAGAAAGCGTCTGAACTACCACAATCTTCGTAGATGCAAGGCTGTCTCTTAATCTCTTCGCCCATCCTACTATCCTTAATATCCCTGTAGTTAATACTAGGATCCTTTTTCAAAATTAGGTATCCATATTTTTTAGCATGGCTAGTATGCTTTTGATCTTAGCTTCTGCTTTTTTGACCCCGGCGACCGACATTCCCAGACGATCTGAGGCTTCTTGCTGCGTTAGCTCTAGGGGGCCGTAGCGCATCAGGTAGATTTGATAATGACGACTACTCAGCCGGGCCTCCATCAATCTACCAATGTCTTTCACCCATATCGTCGTCTCGATCTTAGACTCATAAAAACCCTCGATACCGTCTGTAAGCTCCGTAGAAGCCTCCAGAGCGGTTTTGAGGCTGTTGTAGGTGTTAGGCTCCATATCCTCCACAGGCCGCTCCTTGCCCTTCCTGATGGCTGCTGCGTTCCTTCGTGTATGTCGAGTGGCGGGAATAGAGACGGCGGACTGCTTAAGACTTATGAAGTTCTGCATAGCCAGTCGAGCATCCATGCGGAGGGTTTCCTGATGGGTATTCCCTCTTTGTTCTGACTCCAACATAGCTACAAGACCTTCTTGTACTAAGTCGTCTAGCAGGTCGGAGCGCCGGAAGCGTTTAGCTAACCTCCGGCAGACCTCCATCTTTTGTTTTATGTCCATTCTAATCCTTTTTCTTGGTACACCTCGTCAGCAAAAATCTCTGCGCAGGCAAGGTTCTCTGATAAGCGGTCGAATGTTGCCCTGCTTGGGTAGGTTCCACTGTAAGAATCCTGTAACAATGCGTAGGCATCTTTCATAATGTCCACCAAGACATTACTAAGATCAGACTGGTCCGAAGACTTGGCTACTACAAAGATAGGCATATTAAAGAGTTCCTTGTTTTTCAGCGTAAATGAGTTGTCCAAGCAGCTTCTCTGCTGTGAGGAGGTCCGTCTTCTTACCAACGTAGTCGAGGGTATTCTTCGGTCCAGTCCACCCTTCAACCTCAGAACGAAGTTGAGTGATGGCACGCTTACAGGCGGTGATGGTAGGTGTAGGATCAATCATGTTATATTCCATATTAGTAGTAAGAGTGAGAGGGTGATGATAAAGAGGCATCCTATGCCGAACAACATCATAGGGGCTACCTTTCTATAGGGGGCTATGTTTATGGAGGGGGGTCCATTTACGGATGAGGCCGGGTTTCATGGCCCTCCAGCCATCGTCTGTGATAGACCAAGCCTTGATTAAGTTAGGGTTAAGCTGGACCTCGTGGTCATCCCACTTCTGTAGTGCAGCTACAATAGAAGAGTTAAGGGTGATCTTCCGGGTGGTGATAGTCCCGTCCTTCTTCTGGAACTCCACGTCTACGATACCCTGCTTGAGGTCTAGGATTTTGGTATACACGTCACTCATGTTTATTCTCCCTTTCTGAGTTGCGTTGTACGTTATTGTTATATGAACTGAACTGCGGTAGTCAAGAGCGTATGAGCATCATTTTCCCACGGTCCCCTCATTTTCCCACGGTCCCCTCATTTTCCCACGGGGGTCATTTTCCCACGGTGGGGTGAATCTCGATTTAGCTCAAATACCTAAAGTATTTGTCGAAAAGTCTAGTAAAATTTGATACATATTTGATTCACGCAAAAAGTGCATCGAATTTGTCCTAAATATTTTAAGTTCTGGGTGCATCAGTATTTATATCAAATACTAGAGGTTTTGGGTGTACTGACATAAGAGACAAATACCTATAATATTTACTACAGATTCGATATGAAAATCTGCTGCATCACACTGCACAATATTAGATATCGCCTGAGTGCATAGCTACCTCAATTTTTGCATAGCACCCATTAATAGAATAAGTATTTATCTCTAATTTTATGGAGCTGCGGATTCTACTACGAATCCCATGACGGAGTCAATCCCCACATCGGAATAATCGTATTTAGATAGTCCTTCCTATCTTAAGTTGAAATGACTGGACTCAGTTACTTAAAGTGCCTGGAACCTGGCCTGGTCTCTCGTTTTAGGACACACCGGCCCCCGTGCTATTTTTAGGCGAAGATCCTGGCCTTAGCACTACCAAAAAGATACCTCTAGACGTTGGAGTCTGGACTCTCTTATTGCGTGCATAGCCTGGTGCCTGGCTTACTGCTGATAGAAATGGCCGTAGAAAGCCCTAGAAAGCCCACTGAGAGGCTTTAGGGCTTTTCCGGTATACTAACCCATAAAAACCGCCAACGCCCATGTTCACTTTTGTTCTTTTGGATTTTATACAGTCACGCATGGCGTCCATGCTTTTTTGCTGTATCTGTTTTGTGCGTAAGTGTTAGACTGCAAGTCACTTTAAACACCTAAAAGGACTCTTCTTCATGTCGATAGTTTCCCTTTTTGACTTGTCTGGTCACATGGTACGCCCATGGGCAAAAGCAGGCTTTCACTGCGTGATAGTAGACACGCAGCACGAAAGAGAAGGTATGATTGAACACTTCCCAAGCGGCGGTTCAATTATGGCGCTTAGAATTGACCTAAGTAATGCGGAAAGCCTGCGCTACTTAGCAGGCTGGAAAAAGCCTCGTATGGTTTTCTCTTTTCCACCTTGTGATGATTTAGCCGTCTCTGGTGCAGCATGGTTTGAGAAGAAAAGGAAAGAGAATCCTAACTTTCAAAACGACGCCATGGCCCTAGCAATGGCAGGTAGCTACCTTGCTTTTGAGACTGAGAAGTTAACAGGCAGGCTTGCCCCGTGGTTTGCAGAAAACCCAGTCTCTAGACTTGCGACTATGTGGAGAAAGCCAAACTACTATTTTAATCCGTGCGATTATGGCGGCTATTTGTCAGACATTGAGGCTTATCACCCAACTTACCCAAACATCATTCCGAGCAGAGACGCCTACACAAAGAAAACGTGTCTTTGGACTGGCAACGGTTTTATTATGCCAACGCCTAAGCCTGTTAAGCCTGTTAGCAAGGACTCGCCGCTGCACACAAAGCTAGGCGGAAAGAGTAGAAGGACGAAAAATATACGCTCTCAGACTCCGAGAGGCTTTGCGAAGGCTGTTTTCTTAGCTAACGTTTCTCTAGTCTCGTAAACGATTGCACCTGTTTATTCAGGTGCTTTTGCAATGCGGCTCTCTTTTGTTCTCTCTCCAGAACTAAACTCGGTCGCATTACATAAGCACCTTTGCTTAATCACCAGTCATAGGGAGAATAAAATGACTGAATATCGTATTGAAGACTTGGACCTAGACGAATATGTCGCTGTAATTCGCAGTCTCGAAAAGCACATTGACTATGTTGAGGATAGTATTTCCGAGGCTTTGGATGCTGGAGTTAAACCGGACTCTTATTGGGGCAATCAAAAGACTCTACTCCAGCAGACATTGGAGAAAATGGAGCGTCGTAAGATTGTTCCGGTTTTGGTTTAATTGGTTAAGGGAGTGAAAGACATGAAAACAGCATTCAAAGCAGGACTCATTTTTGAGGCTTTAGGGATTAGAGACGAATCACAGAACTCGATTCAGTCTTATCTCTGTGACCTATTCGCAGACTCTGAATATGACAGTGTGAGAAGCCTTGTAAGAGACTTAGAACAGGCTCACTGGGCAGCAGGCTCTTTCGGATTAATCTACACCCAAGATTTAGAGCAGGCTCTCTCTAATCCACACTGGAGAGAAGCCATCGACTCAGTTCTAGAGCAATGGGAAGATTGCACGGGGGAGCCGTTTAAGGTGCAGCGCCTAACGGATGCTCTCGTTTTAGCTTTAGACTGGGAGAGCGATCAACTCTCGAATCTCGTGGACTCTGTCAGGTATTGGCTTGTCTCTGAGTATGTAGCCTCTTTAGACACGTCTCCAGAAAAACGCATTTTTCAGACAGAGGGAGAAGCCTCTGAGTACATCTCTGAGGCTATCTCTGGGAGGGTGGACTACCTAGTCCAGCATAGTCCTTATTCGCTCTCAGAGGCTGATGTAGACGCTTTAATTGAGCAAGAGTCTGAACTGTTCAGGCTGGAGGAAGTTTAATGGAAGATAAGTTTGAGGAAGTGTCGAAGGGAGTGGACTCCACTCTAGCGACTCTTGTTCAGGTCATCAAACAGTGTGAAAAGCACGGTTTAGAAGATAAGAGTCTAGTCGCTGCCGCCTTACTGCTTTTTGACTTTTGGAAAGATAACAGCAGGAATCTAGGTAAATGAGGTTTAGTGAGTTCGTGTTTATGCTTATCACGGTCACGTTATTCGTGGCGTTTATCTCGTATCATTATCATGGGAAGGTGTAGCAATGGAAAAGCCATTAAATCAGGTTTGGGAAGTGTGGAGCGTTAACCGTAGCGAAGCACATGTTTATGAAAAGCCTGTCTTGTACTTTGCAGGCTCTTACAGCGCTTGTAAGGACTACGTTGCGACAGTGAAGTCAGGACGCATTAGCAAGCGCTCCATGGCCATTAGAGAAGCACTAACAGACAAGGAAGTCATAAAGACTTGGGAGCACCTGACGCCTAGCACTAGGCACGCCAAAGAATTAAAGAGACGCCTATTTGAACAAGCTTTCACAGCAGGATGGAGCAAGTAAAATGAAAACGTTAAAAGAGAGCCTGAAAGCGATTGAGGCTAACAAGACTGAGTTGGATAGAGCGTGGGAAGCAGGCTTTAACTGGCACGCTAGGAAAGACCCAAGACAACCACAAGGCTACGTCGGTCCGCATTACTTCGATAAAGAAGGGAAGGCTGTTACAGCGTCTCAACTGACAGACCTAGAAAAGCAATATTTCTTTATGGGTTTAGAAGAAGCCAAAAGAGCGGAAAGAGAAGGAGACCTGTAGGGCGTAGCTCCCGAGCGTTTTTCAGGTGTAGAGCGAAAGCCTAAGCCTGAAAAATGCTTAAGAAGATAAGTAAACGAGGCTAAGTCTTTACGGTAGTATTATACCGTATGGACTTGGCTTTTTGTGTAGTACCTAAAGTTTAAAACAAAGCTGTAGGAGTGCTGCCCTCTCGCCCAGCGAGTGCAAGCAAAAAGTCTACACCTTAAAGTATTTCCAGGAAGTTGTGTCCTTTTTGTCACACTTTAGGTAAAACTTAAGGTAAATTCAAGATGGGTCCCTTGGAATTATCACAAATTCGATCTATCCGGGGGTGCATACACACTGGGCTACAACATAAAGTAAAAGGTTCGACCTTCGATATACCTTGCCTTACTTTCGCCACACTGCACCTCTTATTTCAGGGGTAGGGGGCTACATAGTGATTAATATATCACAGTTAAAAATTATTTTATAAAAAACTACAAAAAGTTGTATACCTTTATCCTCAAAAGGATCCTATACTATAGTAGAAACTTACAGTATGCGATTTCGTCTACGACGACGACGATAATCGCTAACTAACAGTTTATACTGTAGTTTGCTACACGGATTTAAGGATAGGTCCGTCTTGCCTTTGAGAAGGCTATATCTCCCCTATTTTGTAGTTAGGTTTGTAGTATGCCAGCGGCACTTCCCTACAAGAAAGCGATAGCGAATAAAGTACGCCGTATGATTAGAGACGGTGTGACTGTTCGTGACATTCTGGCTGCTATTCAAGACTTTCAGGATGCGCCATCTTCGATGGCTACGTTCTATAAGACTTATGGGATGGATATCGCCCAAGAGCGTTCCGACATTGTTGGTATGATTGGTAATAAGGTCGTACAACAGGCTCTTGAAGGTGACTTCAAGTCTCAGGAGTTGTATCTCCGTTCTAAGGGTGGATGGTCTCCTAATTCCACTGTTAATGAGCAAGAGCAGGATGTAGACGCCGATATGGATGAGTCTGCTATTGATGCTCTTATGACCCTACTTGGTAAGACCCCCGACAATGAGCCTACCGATAACGGCTGAAGACTTACGAAAGTTACCTGACGAAGAAGTTGCTTCCATTATGAGGAAGCTAGGCCCGGCTAAAGCGGAAGAGTTACGACACACTTGGGAGTTCTGGGCTAGGCCTAACCAGACAGAGCCGAAGGGCAATGACTGGGATATTTGGGTAGCTTTAGCGGGACGAGGTTGGGGCAAGACCCGAGCCGGGGCTGAGTGGGTCAGGCACCGTATCCGTAAGGGTGACAAGATCGTACATTGTGTAGCTCCTACTAAGGGGGATGTACGCAGGGTTATGGTGGAAGGTGATAGTGGCCTTCTGAATGTATGTTGGAAGGGTGACAAGACTTATCGGGGCAAAGACATTGGTTTTCCTGAATGGTCTCCTACTAACAACACGATAACATGGGCCAATGGCGCTAAGGCGGTGTTCTTCTCTGCTGAAGACCCAGAGCGACTACGAGGTCCGCAGGCTTACTCTGCATGGTGTGATGAGCTTTGTGCTTGGCGTAATGCTCAAGAAACATGGGATATGTTGCAGTTTGGGCTTCGATTAGGCCGACATCCTGTAGTTTTTATCACTACGACGCCTAAAACGACGAAATTACTAAGAAACATCCTCAATGACGATAAGACGGTAACTTCTACAGGTTCCACTTACGACAATGAGGCTAACCTAGCCAGTACGTTCCTAGACGCAGTTAAGAAGACGTATGAGGGGACGAGGCTTGGTAGACAAGAGCTATATGCAGAGATCTTGGATGAGGCGTCTGGAGCCTTGTGGAGTAGGTCTCTCTTAGCCGAGTGTGAGATAGAGAAAGAAGAAGTACCGGACCTTAATAGGATTGTAGTAGCAATCGACCCGGCCATCACCAGCAACTCTGAATCTGATATGACAGGGATTGTAGTGGCTGGAGTAGACATCAACGGTATCGCTTACGTTCTGGCAGACTACACTGATCGCTACACTCCTCAGCAATGGGCTGCGAGGGCGGTGTCTCTTTTTGAAGAGTATCAAGCTGATCGCATTGTCGCCGAACGTAATCAGGGCGGAGATATGGTTCGCCATACTCTGCAAACAGAGTCTGAGACGGTGCCTATCAAGCTAGTCCATGCTAGTCGAGGAAAGATGGCCCGTGCTGAGCCAGTCTCCGCCCTGTATGAACAACACAAGGTGCGCCATGTAAAGGGCTTGAACGATCTAGAGGATCAGATGGTCACTTGGGAGCCACTAGGCTCTGTAGGCTCACCAGACCGCCTAGATGCCCTTGTCTGGGCCATTACGGACTTATCGTTACAGGGCTATGCCAAGCCCCAACTAAAGCTGGCGTATAGCTCTGCGAAAGGATTACGTTAATGCCAAAGAAGCTCTCGGAGACAGAAGCCAAGAAGATTCTTGGTGTAGCTGGCGACAATACCCATAACGGGCAAATTCGAGCAGACGAGTTCCTTCCAGAGCTTCGTGGCAAGAAGGCCATCCGTAAGTATCGTGAGATGCGTGACAACGACAGCACCATTGGTGCAGTTATGTACGCCACTGAGCAGGTACTTCGTGACGTAGAGTTAAAGGTTGTAGCGGCCAACGATAGTGCAGAAGCACAACGAGAAAAAGAGTTTGTTGAATCTGTCTTAGATGACATGGACCACACTCTTGACGATCACGTTGCAGAGGCTTTGTCCTCGCTCTCGTATGGCTTTGCTTGGTTTGAGGTAGTTTACAAGCGACGGGGCGGTCCACAGTTCCGGGACTACAAGAAGTATTCTAAGTACAGTGATGGCCGTATTGGTATCCGTAAGCTGGCCTCTAGAGCGCCGTGGACGGTTTCCCGGTTTGATGTAGATAAGAAGTCTGGTGATGTTCTCGGCATGTATCAGGAGGGTTCTCAGTTTGGGAACTCTCATTATATCCCCATTAACAAGTCTCTATACTACAAGACCACTGCAATTAACGGCGACCCTGCTGGTCGTAGTATTCTTCGCAATGCTTATACTTCTTATGAGTATCTGAACAATCTTCAGGCTATTGAGGCGATTGCAGTGGAACGAGAGCTTGCAGGTATTCCTGTAGCTCGTATTCCTTCTGAATACCTTTCTAGTGACGCCACCTCCACCCAAGCTGCTATCCGAGCCGACCTACAGCAGGTTCTGCGGGATGTTAAATTTAACGAGCAGGGTTATATTATCCTGCCTAGTGATACCTACCCCGACAAGGATGGTAGTCCTACGAATGTACGCCTCCTTGATATTGAGTTGATGGCGTCTAGTGGTACTCGGAACATTGAGATCGACCCGATTGTTAGCCGCTATCAGCATGATATTGCTCGTAGTGTTCTGTCTGAGTTTCTTCTACTCGGCGCACACAGTTCCGGTGGCTCGTATGCGTTATCTAAGTCTAAGACCGACTTATTTCTTAGAGCGCTGGAGAGCTATATCAGCGCTATCACCGACGTACTTAACAAGCAACTCGTTGAGCGACTGTGGCAACTTAACGGTCTCTCCTACGACACAATGCCTTACATCAAAGCTGGTGATGTAGCACCGCATGACCTCAGAGAAATCTCTGCCTTCCTGCGCAACCTGAACCAAGCCAACATTACTGTAGACGACCACCCTGAAGTAGTCAGGGATCTGATGGATATTGCGGAACTGAGTTATGAGCCTTCTAACGGGACTGTGGAACAAGATCGAGATGAGGAGCCGGGAGAAGAAGGATCTCCAAGCTCTTCGACGGATGACTGACCGAGAGCTTTACGATATCGGCCTCTCCAGAGGGACTATCGAAGAGGCTTTCTACAAAGGACGAAAGTGATGCCCTACAGCACTAATGCAGAATTGCCCAAAGCAGTACAAGACAATGTTCCTGAGTCTAAGCAGGGTCAGTGGCGTAGTGTCTTTAACTCTGTTCTGGAGGACACTGGTTCCGAAGAACGGGCCATTCGTGCTGCATACTCTGCTGTAAATAAGACTGATGTAGCTTCTAAGGTTAAGGCCAACCTGAATAAGGCTGAGTACCGTGGTGAGAAGGTAACGCTAGACAAGCCGTTCCGTCTTCCTAAAGGCAGCAACAAGAAGTTTGGTGTGTACGTTAAGTCTGGTGACAAGGTAAAGCGTGTGACCTTTGGTAGTCCTACGATGGAGATTCGTCGGGACGACCCTAAAGCTAGGGCCAGCTTCCGAGCCAGACATAATTGCGACAGTAAGACTGATAAGACCACTGCTGGTTATTGGTCCTGTAAGATGTGGGAATCCGGTTCCTCTGTGGGAGACATGCTCTCCAAGGACGATTCCGAACAAGCGAACCTAGAGGGTCAGATCCTTAAGACAGATGACGAGCAACGTCTGGTTTATGGTTGGGCCTCGGTCATCACTGAAGATGGTAAGCCTCTGGTAGACCGTCAGGGTGATGTAATTGAAGCCGACACTATGGTTAAGGCCGTGAATAAATTCATGGAACATATTCGTGTTGGTAAGATGATGCACAAAGGTGAACAGGTGGGTCAAGTGGTCCACTCTATGCCACTCACTAATGAGATTGGTGAATCTTTGGGTATCTCCAGTAACCGGGAGGGTTGGGTCGTAGCATTGAAGGTATTCGATGATGAGGTCTGGTCCTTGGTTAAATCTGGCCAACTTACGGCCTTTTCTATCGGCGGCAAAGCTAAGAGGAAGGAAGTAGATGACTAGCATCCTACTCGACTTGGAGTTGGACGAACTGTCACTTGTTGACCGTCCTGCTAACCAAGCCGCTACAATCTGTCTTATTAAGAGGGACAATACAATGAACCTTGAAGAACGCAAAGCGTACTACATGGACAAGGGCATGTCCGAAGAGGAAGCCATGAAGAAGGCTAAGGAAGACATGAAGAAGTCTGACGATACTGAGGTTGAAGAGCCTGAAGTATCTAAGGCGGAAGATGCTTCTGAAGCTGAACTGCTTCTCGCTGAAGTTGATGCTGCTAAAGCAGAGATTAAGCGACTGGCTAAAGCTCTTGAGGATAATGGTTTTGTAGTTACCGACGAAGAGGTAGCTAAAGCCGAAGAGCCTGAATACTACGAATTTAATGGTGAGCAGATTATTAAGTCTGATATCCCTGCTCCTATTCTCAAAGCACTTGAAGAAGCAGAGATTGCTAAGCGTCATATCGAGCTTAAGAAGCAAGCTGAAGAAATCCTGCCTAACTTCGATAACGAAATTGCGGCCTCCATCTTGGCTCATGTAGCTAAAGACGACGCAATCGTAGAAGCCCTGAAGTCTGCTGATGCAGCCCTTGGTGCTTCGATGTCTGAGATCGGTGAAGCGTCGGTAGAGGCAGATATGCTCTCTTCCAGCGATAAGCTCGATGCTCTTGTTAAGTCCTACATGGACGAGAACAACCTTGCTAAGAAGGACCATGCTAAAGCATACGCTGCTGTAGCTAAGACCGACGAAGGCAAGGCACTCATTTCTAAGCTCTACAAAGGAGAGTAAATCATGGCGACGAATGCAGGCCGCTTTAACACCGTATCCTTGACCTCGGATGCTGCTCTGGCCCAATACCGTTTGGTCACTCTTGATCCTGCTGTTACCACCACTGATGGTAGTGCAGCTTACCCTAATGCTCAAGGTCAGCACGCCCTTGGCATTACTATGACTTCTGCTGATGCTGCTGGCAAAGTTGTTACCGTGCAGTATGACGGCATTGCTCTGGCTGAGGCTGGTGGCGGTATTCTTGCTGGCGACTACATCACTCCGTTTGATGGCACGACTGGTAAAGTAGGTGCCGCTACTTCGAATGATGCAAAAGTTGGTGTAGCTCTTTCTGCTGCTACTGCTGACGGGGACATTATCTCCGTTCTGCTCAAGCCAGCTTCTGACACTCACGCTTAATAGCAGTTAAGGAAGAGGAATAACAAATGCCTTTGCTGACCCCATCTAGTGTGCATATTGATGCACCACTCACCAATCTGACGACTGCTTATGCGCAGTCTCAGGATAACTTCATTGCTGATAAAGTCTTCCCTATTGTAGGTGTAGACAAGCAGTCTGACAAGTACTACCAGTACGACCGTGCGAACATGAACCGTACTGGGGACGTTAAGAAGC